>Ga0073934_10000295_pt1 | contig 148461 bp, 148 predicted proteins | sample LarsenN4metaG_FD_76834 | JGI IMG/M metagenome (GOLD analysis project Ga0073934, IMG submission 76834) | Hot spring sediment bacterial and archeal communities from British Columbia, Canada, to study Microbial Dark Matter (Phase II) - Larsen... ... | reverse complement strand
GCTGCTCCACGCCGTCTACAGCGTGGCGACCCATCGCCGCCCGTTCGTGCCGAATCTGGTCGCGGTGGAGACACCCCGGTGAAAAAATCGCTTGACGGCCGTCACGGTATCTCACTGCACCCGGCGGAGCGTCCGGTACTCGGACTGCAGCTCCGCCTGCTCGGCCGTGCCGGCCATGCGCGCCACGAAGGAGTTCTCGCCGTTCAGCGCCGTCTCCGCCCGCACCCGCACGTAGATGACGTCGTCCGGCTTGAGCGCCGAGGCCGGCGTGAGCTTGACCGCGCGCACCTGGGACGCCACGCGCTGGGCGTCGCGCAGGTCGCGCGTCGTGTACGTGGCGCGCGCCTCGCCCTTCTGGAACGCCACCCGATATTCCTTCGCCACGACGTTATAGGTCACCTGCCGCTCGACGACGTGGCGGTTCAGCAGCTGGTCGCGCCACATGCGGTTGTACTGCCAGAGCTCGATCGTGAACCTCAGCTGCGCGGGGATGCCCGTCTCCAGCGGCTCGTGGAACATCGCCGGCAGGGCGCCCAGGGCCACCACGTGCACGGTGACCTCGTGGTCGTTCAGGTACACGGCCAGGTCGCTGAGCCGCAGCTCGGCGCCGGCGGGGCCCACGCCGGCGAGCGTGGTCGCTGCCAGGAGGACGGTCAGGAACGCGCGCACCCCACGCATACGAGAGCCCCGCCATTATGTCACATGCGACCCCGCCGGACCCGCGGTGCCGCGTCTAGACGCGGGTGGGGCCTACGCGGCCAACGAGGCGCACCCCGGCCGACGCCGGCGTGCCGACGGGGGCCCCACCTTCAGATGGTCGCCAGCCCCGGGGCGGAGACGAGGGGACGGCGCACGGCCTCCAGGGGCACGGCGACGCCGGCCGGACGGCGATCGAGGCCGAGGGCGCGCTGGACGGCGACGACGAGCTCCAGGTTGAGCGCGTGCCCGGCGTTGCGCGCGATGACGTGGCCGACGACGGGGCGCCCGAGGAGGGCGAGGTCGCCGATCAGGTCGAGGATCTTGTGGCGCACGAACTCGTCGCGGTAGCGCAGGCCGTTCAGCACGCCGCGCTTGCCCACGCCGATGGCGTTCTCCAGCGATGCCCCGCGGGCGAGCCCGTTCTTGCGCATGACGCCCAGGTCCTTGAGGAACCCGTAGGTGCGCGCCGGCGCGAACTCGTCCACGAACGTCCGTCCGGCCGGGACGCAGGTGAGGGCCTGGGTGCCGATGGCGGGGTGGTCGTTGTCGAGCGTGTAGCTGATGCGGAGCGTGCTGGACGGCACGACCTGGATCCAGCGGCCACTGTCGCCCACGCGGATGGGCTGCGGGATGACGATGGGCCGGCGTGGCGCCGACTGCTCGCGTCGCCCCGCCGCCGCCAGCATCGCGACGAAGGGCCTGGCGCTTCCGTCACCGGCCGGGATCTCCTGGCCCTCCACCTCCACGACCAGGTTGTCGATCTCCAGGCCGGCCGCCGCCGCCATGAGGTGCTCGACGGTCTGGATGCGCACCCCGCGCGAGCCGAGGGTGGTGGCGTAGTGCGAGTCGACGACGCTCTCCGGGGCGGCGGGAATGGCCTCCTCGCCGGGCACCCGTAAGATGATGCCCGTGTTGGGCGGCGCCGGCCAGACGGCGATGCGGGCGGTCTTGCCGGTGTGAAGGCCGACCCCCGAGAGCGCTCCGGGCTTCCTGATGGTGTGCTGGTGCATGGTCCAGGGGGAGCGGACAGCAACCTGGGTGCCATACTGGTAACGAAGCGTGTATATATCCGTTTACAAACACATCTTTCGGACGGCCAAAGATTGGTATGACCAAGCTTCATGTTGTGGCGATGACACGTACCGCAGGCCGCTTGTCTCTTTTTGGAAACAAACAGGGCAGGTCGCCCCGAATCCGGGCTCACACGTCCACGACGAGGTTGACCTCCGCCCTGCCGTGGGCTTCCGATACCGAGGCCCGGTGAAGCGTCGCCGCCTTGACCACGGTCCCCAGCCGGTGACGTCCGGTGTCCAGGGGCTCTCCCAGCAGACGGCCGTGGACCAGGCCCGGCTGGAGCGACGTGACCTCCACCCGTGCGACCGCGAAGCCCTCGATCTCGTGGACGTAGAGGCACTCGTTGACCCAGGCGACCATGAGGTCCACCGTCGATGAGCCATGGGCCAGGACGTCGCGGACCTCGCGGACGGCTACCCCGTCGGTCGACACGGTGAGTGCGAGCGCCCCGAGGGCGGCGGCCGCGAAGGCGTCGGCCAGCGTGGGTCCCCACGCCGCGACACCCACGTCCGCCTCGACCTCGAAATACCGGTAGCCTGCCGCCGCGTCAGCCATCGGCCCGCTGGCCGATCTCCTGGGGCGAACCGAGGTCGCCGAGGACGTGCTGCAGGACGGCGATGACCGCCGGCCCGGCCGTCTCGGTCCTCAGGATGCGCGGCCCCAGGCTGGCCGGCACCCAGCCGGCCGCCCGCGCCGCCTCCACCTCCACGCGGGCCAGCCCGCCTTCGGGCCCGACGAGCACGGCGGCGGCCGCGGGCCGAGATAGGCGCGACAAGGCGACCGCGAGCGGGGGGACGTCGCCCTCCCAGAGACAGAGCCTGAGGCCCTCCCGGACCTGCGGCAGCCACTCCGCGAGGGGCCGGGGCGACTCGACCTCGGGGACCACCGCGCGGCCGCACTGCTTGGCGGCCTCCCGGGCCACCCGTTGCCACCGGCGCGCCCGCTCCCGCCAGCGGCCGGGCTCCAGCCGCACGATGGTCCGCTCGGTGAGCGCCGGCCACACCCTCGCCACGCCGAGCTCGGTGGCGGCGCGCACGATGGACTCCATGCGGTCGCCCTTCGGGACGCCCTGCAGGAGCGTGACGGCGAGCGGCGACTCGGCGCCGGTCGCGGCCACCCGCAGGATCGTCCCGGAGGCCGCCTCGCCCAGGCTCTCCAGCCGCACGGTGTAGTCCCGACCCCGGCCGTCGCCGGCGACGACGAGGTCGCCGGGCGTCAGCCGGAGCACCAGGCGCATGTGGCGGGTGTCGTCGCGCTCGAAGGTCACCCGGTCGCCGTCGACGCGCTCGGGGGCCAGCGTGAAGCGCCGCACGCGGTCAGCGCCGGCGCGCCAGGCGCACGGTCGTCCACCCGTCGAGCGACCACGTCGCCGTCGGCGCGAAGCCGTGTCGGGCGACCGCCGACGTCACCGCCGGCGCCTCGGCGTCGAGGACGCCGCCGAGGACGAGCGCGCCGCCCGGCGCCACGCAGGCGGCGTAGCGGGCGCCCAGCCGGTGATGCGCGGCGGACAGGAGATTGGCCAGCACGAGCGGCGCCGGAGGAAGATCCGGCGCGCCGGCGTCGGCCACCACGCACCGCACCCGGTCGCCCACGCCGTTGCGGGCGGCGTTCTCGCCCGCGGCGGCGACGGCGTCGGGATCCTCGTCGACGGCGAGCACGCGGCTCACGCCGAGGCGGGCGGCCGCGACGGCGAGGATGCCGGACCCGGTGCCGAGGTCCAGCGCGGCCGCCGGCGGTCCCTCGCCGGCGATCGTCTCGAGCGCCTGCAGGCATCCGGCGGTGGTGCCGTGATGCCCGGTGCCGAATGCGCGGCCGGGCTCGATCACCAGCGTGATGCGGCCGTCGACCGAGGGCGCGTCCCACGGCGGGGCGACCAGCAGTCGCCGGCCCACGGGCAGGGGCCGGAAGTGCTCGCGCCACGCCGCCGCCCAGTCGGCGTCCGCGAGCGGCGCGACCGAGGCGGCTCCGGGCGCGGGCAGGCCGAGCGCGCGCAGACCCTCGGCGTAGGCGCGCAGGCGCGCCTGCAGTTCGCCGGCGTCGGCGTGCGCGAGAAAGAAGGCCCGCAGCCGGGGGCCGGAGTGCGGCCGCTCCTCCTCGACGACGCCGAGGGCGCCGAGCTCCCAGAGGAAGTTGGTGACGGGCTCGGCCGCGTCGGAGGGGACGGCCACGGCGAGCTGCCAGTAGGTCGACATCGGGCGCGGCGGCCGAGGGCCGCCTACTCGAGGAGCTTCTTCATCCGCTCCAGGAACGACGTCCCGAGCGGCCCGCTCTGCCCCCTGGAGGCGCGCTCGAAGGCCTCCAGGGCTTCCCGCTGCTTGGCGTTGAGCTTCTGCGGCACCTCGAGGACCAGCCGGTAGCACGCATCGCCCTGCCCGCGGTCGCGCAGCCGCGGCATGCCGCGACCGCGCAGCCGGAGCACCTGGTCCGGCTGGCTTCCGGGGGGAATCTTCAGCGTCGCGGTACCCTCCAGGACCGGCACGTCGAGCTCGGCGCCCAGGGCCAGCTGCGGGAACGTCACCGGCAGGTCGCAGTAGAGGTCGGCGCCGTTGCGGGCGAACAGCGCGTGCTCGCGCAGCCGGACCAGGACGTACAGATCGCCGGGCGGCCCCCCGTGCCAGCCGGCCGAGCCCTCGCCGGTGAGGCGCAACTGCATCCCGTCGTCGATCCCGGCCGGGATCTTGATGGACAGCGCGCGCTCGGCCCGCTGCCGGCCCTCGCCGCGGCACGCCGTGCACGGATTGCGGTTGATCTCGCCCTCGCCGCGGCACTTCGGACAGGTCCGCGCGACGGTCAGCAGGCCTTGCGAGAGCCGGACCTCGCCGCGGCCGCCGCAGGTGTCGCACGCCACGCGCCGGCCGCCGGGCTCGACGCCCTCGCCCCCGCACCGCTCGCACGGCTCCATGCGCGGCACCTGCACCTTCGTCTCGAGACCCCGGGCCGCCTCCTCCAGCGTGATCTTGAGCTCGTACTGCAGGTCGTCGCCGCGGGCCACGCGCGAGCGCCGGCCCCGTCCGCTCCCGGCGAAGAAGTTCTCGAAGATGTCCTCGAAGAGGCTGCCGAAGCCCTGGCTGAAGTCGCGCTCGAACCCGCCCCCGGCCGCGACGGTGCCGAAGCGGTCGTACTGCGCGCGCTTGTCGGGATCGGACAGGACCGCGTAGGCCTCGCTCGCTTCCTTGAAGCGCTCCTCGGCCGTCTTGTCGCCGGGGTTGAGATCGGGGTGGCACTGCTTGGCGATCTGGCGGTAGGCCGCCTTCAGCTCGGCTTCGCTGGCGTCCCGCGCGACGCCGAGGACCCGATAGTAGTCGCGCGGCATCGACTAGCCGACGTGGAGGGCCCCGACATGGCCCTCCACCCCCCCGGCTCGGCGGGCCCCGGCGCAGCCTTGGGGCGCCGCCGGGACCGTTACCCGGGCACGCACCTAGGCGGCGTCCTGGTCCGGGGCCACGGTCACCGCCACCTGGGCGGGCCGCACCACCCGACCGTTCAGCAGGTAGCCGGGCGCGATCTCGCCGACCACCGTGTTCGCGGGCTGGTCGGCGCTCACCACGCTGGCCGTCGCCTCGTGGCGCGTGGGATCGAACGGCTGGCCGAGCGCGGAGTAGCGCGAGACGCCGTGACGCTCGAGCACCCGGATCAGCTCCCGCTGGATCAGCTCCACGCCGTCGACCACCTTCGGCGCCTCGCCGGTCGCTCGCGCGGCGGCCAGCGCCCGGTCGAAGTTGTCGAGCACGGGCACCAGGTCGCGCAGCAGCGACTCGTTGGCGTAGCGGACGTAGTCCTCGCGCTCGCGCTGGCCTCGTCGCCGCATGTTGTCCATCTCGGCGAGGGCGCGCAGGAGCCGGTCCTGCTTGTCGTGGAGCTCGCGGCGAAGGTCGGCGAGGGCCGCATCGGCGCCGGCGGCGGCCGGCACCGTGTCGGCCGCCGGTTCGGTGCCCGGAGTGTCGGCTCGGTCGGACTCGTGCATGGCAGGGAAATTATAGCAGCGCGGCGCGTCGCGGCCCGCTCGGAGCCCGTGAACGAATCGCGCGGTCGAGGGCGCCACGGCTTCGCCGGGCGTCCCGCGCGCGCGGGGGGCTCGGGGGGGCGCCCGGAGCCCGCCGTGGGCTCAGGACGGCAGGTAGAGGTCCTGCCGCACCCGCGACAGCGCCTCGGTCACCTGGCGCGCCGTCTCGTTCACCACCGCGATGACGTCGGGGTAGGGCAGGCGACGCGGGCCGACGACGCCCAGGATGCCCAGGACCTGGTTGCGATGGAGGTACGTGGACGTGATCAGCGTGCATTCGCGCATCTCGGCGTACGGGTTCTCCTCGCCGATGGTGACCTGCATGCCCTCGCCCTCGGCGAGCCCGGCCATGAGGTCGGCGAGCCGCTCCTTCTGCTCGAACGTGCGCAGGAGCTCGCGGGTGGTCTCCAGGTTCCAGAATTCCGGGTGATCGAGCATGTTCATGGCGCCGCTGATGTACAGCGTGCGCCCGCGCAGCAGCGCCAGGATCTGCTCGGTGATCCCCCGCGAGCGCGTGTGCAGCTCGTCGAGCGGATCGACCGGCGAGGCCTCCATGTCCACGATCTCGGCCACCGTGCGGTCGCGGAAGCGCCGCGTGAGCTCCCGCCCGGCCTTGCGCGCCTCGTCGGGCGGCATCGGCGGGTCGAGGGAGATGGCGCGCGCCGTCACCCAGCCGGTGTCGGTCACGATGACGGCCAGCGCGCGGTCCTCCTCCAGCGGCATGATCTCGACCCGGCTGATGGTGGTGTGCCTGAGAGGGGGCGCCAGCAGCAGCCCCGTCATGCGCGTGGCCGCGGAGAGCTGCTCGGAGGTGCGCTCCATGAAGCCATCGATGGCCGACGGCCGGCTGGGTCGCGACGCCGCCGAGCGCGGCGTGGGGGGCAGCGCCCGGGGAAACGAATCGACGTAGAAGCGGTACGCCTTGTCGGTGGGCACGCGCCCGGCGCTCGTGTGCGGCTGCGCCAGGTAGCCCATCTCCTCGAGGTCGGCCATGACGTTGCGGATGGTGGCCGGGGACAGACGCTTGAAGTAGCGCTTGGCGAGCACGCGCGAGCCCACCGGCTCCGCCGAGTCCACGTACTGCCGGATCAGCGCGATGAGCACGTCGCGATGCCGCTCATCCATCGGAAATCTTGTAACTTTTGCCCGGGGCCAAGTCAAGCACGCCGTCCGGTCGTGGTGCGGTACGCTGGGGGGCCGTGATCGCCCGCTTCGACGACGACATCGCCTCGCTCCTGGATCGCGTGTGGCCCGGCCTGCGCGCCGCCATCGCGCTCGGCGAACGCCTGGGGTTCGCGTGGAGCGACATCTCCACGCCGTTCGTGCGGCGCGAGCGCGGTCGCGTGGTGGCCCACGTGGGGGTGATCGCCCTGGACCTGATGATCGAGGGCCGCCGGCGCACCGTCGGCGCGGTGCACGCGGTGTGCACCGACCCCGAGGCGCGGGGCCGAGGCCTCGCCCGCGCGGTGATGGAGGAGGTCCTGCATCACGCCGCCGGCCGCTGGGAGACGCTCGTGCTCACCACGACGATTCCCGCGTTCTACGAGGCCTTCGGCTTCCGCGCCATCGGCGAGCACCGCTTCGCCTGCGAGGTGGCCCCTCGCCGGCCGCGCGGCGTGCCGGCCCGTCCGCTCGACGTCGCCGCCGCCGACGACGTCCGGCGCCTGCGGTGGCTGCTGCGCGAGCGGGCCCCCGTGTCCTCGCGCCTGGGCGTGCTGGAGCGCGGGGAGGTGTTCGTGCTGGCCGAGCTGCTCGCCCGTGGGGACTTCAGCGGGGCGCGCTACCTCGCCGATCTCGACGCCGTGGTCGCGTGCGTGGTGCAGGGCGACACGCTCGTGCTGCACGACGTCGTCGCGCGCGAGCTGCCGCCGCTGGACGCGCTGCGCGAGCGGGTGGCGCCGGCCGCGCGCCGCGTGGTGGCCTTCTTCACGCCGGACCGGCTGGACGCGCCGTTCGTCGCCGAGCCCTACGACCGGGCACGGGCGGTCGCCGAGGGCCGCGACTGGTTCGTGGGGCTGATGGCCCGCGGCCCGCTGGCCATCGCCGGCGGCCCGTTCATGATGCCGTTCGCCGCTCGCTGCTGAGCCGGACCCGGCGTCGCCGTGAGGACGCGGGCGCGGCGGCGTCGCCGCCGTCGAGGCCGCCTCCGATGCGTTCACAGCAGCTCGACGAACAGGCTGTCGGACAGCAGGAAGCCGGCCTCGGTGAGTCGCCCCCGCCCGCACGCGGTCGTGAGCAGACCGCGCTCGCGCCAGGCCTCCAGCCGGCGCGCCAGGGCTGGCTCGTCCGCGGCGCGCTCGTCGAGCCAGCCGACCGGCACGCCGTCGGACGTCCGCAGACCGAGCATCAGGCGCTCGCCGAGGACCTGGCGGGCGGTGAGCCGCTCCGCGCTGTCGATCGGCAGCGTCCCCGCCTCGAGCGACGCGCAGTAGCGGGCGAGCGGCCGTGCGTTGCCGTAGCGCACGCCGCCGATGAAGCCCGAGCCGCCGGGGCCGGCGGCGAGGTACTCCTCGGCGCGCCAGTAGATCTCGTTGTGGCGCGCGCGGCGCCCCGGCCGCGCGTAGTTGGAGATCTCGTAGTGCTCGAGCCCGCGGGCGGCCGCCGCGCGCGCGAGCAGCCAGTACTGCTGGACGACCGCCTCCTCGGCGGGCAGGTCGGGGACCGTCCCCGGCGCCCAGGCGCTGCCGCCGTCCAGCGTGAGCGCGTACGCCGACACGTGGTCGGGGCCCCACGCGAGCGCGCCGTCGACGGTGCGGCGCCACGCCGCCACATCCTGTCCGGGCAGGCCGTACATCAGGTCGATGCTCACGTTGTCGAAGCCGGCCTCGCGCGCGGCCGCGAAGGCCGCGCCGGCTCGCCGCGCGTCGTGCAGGCGCCCCAGCCGGGCGAGCAGGGCGTCGTCGAGCGACTGGACGCCGAGGCTGACGCGGTTCACGCCCGCCGCGCGGTAGCGCTCGAGCCTGGCCCGGCTGACGCTCTCGGGATTGCACTCCACCGTGACCTCGGCGTCCGGGGCCATGCTGAAGCCCGCCCGGATGCGCTCGAGCAGCGCCGCGAGCGCCTCGGGCGCCAGGAGCGAGGGCGTGCCGCCGCCCAGGAAGATGGTGGCGACCGCGGTCCGGCCAGCCCACGGCAGCGTGGCCAGGAGCCCGAGCTCCCGGTCCACGGCCCGCAGGTAGCGCGCCACCTCCTCGTCGTCCCGCGGCGCCGTGTTGAACGAGCAGTAATGACACCGCCGCTCGCAGAACGGCACGTGCACGTAGAACCCGATCGCCGCCCGGGCCGGGCTCACCCCGTCGAGCGCCCCGAACGCCGCCCTCGTGCCGCCGTCACGTGTCTGCGGACTACCGGTCATCATGCCGCTCTCGGTACCAACTCGACCAGCCACGCCCTCCACCAGCGCCCGGGCCGACCGTGGAGGGCCGTGCGGGCGCGCAGACTCCGTTCTCCCGGCGTGAAGTCGTGACAGGAACAGCAGCTCGTGAGGCTGCGGGAGTGGCCGCCTCGTCGATGAATCGGTGAGGCGTGCGCGGCCCCGCCGGTGAGGTCGGGCCACCCACGTCGCAAGCCCGCCTCGCGGCCCCCGCGACAATGAATTGCAGCTCACCCCGGGCGGGTCGCCACGCGACGGGGGCGGCCGCCCCGTCGATGAACCGGTGAGGCGTGCGCAGCCCCGACGGTGAGGTCAGGCCACCCACGTCGCAAGCCGGCCTGGCGGCCCCCGCTACGACGAATTCCAGCTGACCCCGGCCGCCCGATCGACCCCCTACGGTATGTACCTCCCCAGCCGCCACCAGCGCAGCCAGTGCCGGTCGCTGTCCCACGACCAGTAGATGAGGAAGGCCTTGCCCTTGATCTTGTCCCGCCGCACGAAGCCCCAGTAGCGACTGTCCTGCGAGTTGTCGCGGTTGTCGCCCATCACGAAGTAGGAGTCCGCGGGCACCCGCGTGGGCTCGCAGCCGTAGGCATAGCCGCAGTAGGTGCTGCCGGCGTGGGGCACCGCCGGGTTCTGGCGCACGTAGGGCTCCACCAGCCGCCGGCCGTTGACGTACACGTCGTGGCCGCGGATGAGGACCTCGTCGCCCGGCGTGCCCACGATGCGCTTGATGAAGTCGCGCTTCTCGTCCTGCGGGTACTTGAAGACGATGATGTCGCCCCGGTGGGGCTGCCGGAGGCCCGGCACGTGCCACTCCAGGAAGGGCACCTCGGGCCCGTAGAGGAACTTGTTGACGAGGATGTAGTCGCCCACCAGGAGCGTGTCCATCATCGAGCCCGACGGGATCGTGAACGCCTGCACCACGAAGGTCCGGATGATCAGCGCCAGGAGGATGGCGATGACGATGGCCTCGCCGTACTCCCGGACGAGGGACTTCCGGCGCGGCCGGGGCTCCTCCACGGGCTTGGACACTATCTCGACGCCCGGGGCGTTGTCGACGTCGCGGTTCATCCTCAGCTCTTCAGCACCGTCAGGAACGCCTCCTGCGGGACCTCCACGCGGCCGACCTGCTTCATCCGCTTCTTGCCTTCCTTCTGCCGCTCCAGCAGCTTGCGCTTGCGCGTGATGTCGCCGCCGTAGCACTTGGCGGTGACGTTCTTGCCCATGGCCTTCACCGTCTCCCGCGCGATGACCCGGCTGCCGATGGCCGCCTGGATGGCCACCTCGAAGAGCTGCCGGGGGATCACCGTGCGCAGCTTCTCGACCAGGGCCTTGCCCTTCTCGTAGGCCTTGTCGCGGTGGACGATGATGGACAGCGCGTCCACGGGGTCGCCGTTGAGGAGGATGTCGAGCTTGACCAGGTCGGAGGCGCGGAAGTCGGCGAACTCGTAGTCGAACGACGCGTACCCCTTGGAGATCGACTTCAGCCTGTCGTAGAAGTCCGCGACGATCTCGGCCAGGGGGAAGTCGAACCGGATGTGCACGCGCTTGCCCAGGTACTCTAGCGACCGGTGCTCGCCGCGCTTGTCCTGGGCCAGCTTGTAGATGGCCGTCATGAACTCCGTCGGCACGAAGATGGAGGACGTGACGTACGGCTCCTCCATCTGCTCGATGCGGTCCGGGGTCGGCAGCTTCGAGGGATTGTCGATCTCCAGCACCTCGGCGGCGGTGGTGAGCAGCCGGTAGCGCACGGAGGGCGCGGTGACGATGAGCGAGAGGTTGAACTCGCGCTCCAGGCGCTCCTGCACGATCTCCATGTGCAGCATGCCGAGGAACCCGCACCGGAAGCCGTAGCCCAGCGCCAGCGACGTCTCCGGCTCGTACGTGAAGGCGGGATCGTTCAGCCGCAGCTTCTCGAGCGCGTCGCGTAGCGCCTCGTAGTCGGTGTCCTCGATGGGGTACAGGCCGGCGAACACCATGGGCTTGGCGTCCCGGTAGCCGGGAAACGGCGACTCGGTGGGCCGCAGCGCCTCGGTGATGGTCTCGCCGACCTTCGCGTCGGCCACGCGCTTGATCGAGGCGGTGAGGAACCCCACCTGCCCGGCCGACAGCTCGTCCACCGGCCGCATCTCGGGCGTGAAGACGCCGACCTGCTGGACGTCGTAGGTCCGCCCGTTGGACATCAGGAGGATCCGCGTGCCGGCCCGCACGCGGCCGTCCTTCAGGCGCACGTACACGACCACGCCCTGGTAGGAGTCGTAGAACGAGTCGAAGACCAGCGCCTTGAGCGGCGCGTCGGGATCGCCGGTGGGCGGCGGGATGCGCTGGACGATGGCGTCCAGCACTTCGGGGACGCCGGTGCCGTGCTTGGCGGAGATGGCCAGCGCCTCGTCGCCGTCCAGGTCGAGCACCTCGGTGATCTGCGCGCGGGTGCCCTCCACGTCGGCCGCCGGCAGGTCGATCTTGTTGATGACGGGCACGATGGTCAGCCCGGCCTCCAGGGCCAGGTAGTGGTTCGCGAGCGTCTGGGCCTCGATGCCCTGCGCGGCGTCGATGATGAGCAGGGCCCCCTCGCACGCGGCGAGCGCCCGCGAGACCTCGTAGGAGAAGTCCACGTGGCCCGGCGTGTCGATCAGGTTCAGCGTGTACTCCTGGCCGTCCCGCGCCCGGTACAGCAGGCGCACGGTGTGCGCCTTGATCGTGATGCCGCGCTCGCGCTCGAGATCCATGGAGTCGAGCACCTGGTCCACGGCCTTCTTCGCATCCATGGTGCCGGTCAGCGACAGCAGCCGGTCGGCGAGCGTGGACTTGCCGTGGTCGATGTGGGCGACGATCGAGAAATTCCGGTTGCGCGCGAGCGTCACAACGACTCAGTCTAACATGCGGCTTCGCGGCCCCGGGCGGGCCGGCGCCGCGCTCAGCCCGGCAGCCGCGCGTGCTCGGGCACGCCGGCGCCCTCCTCGAGCACCACGCCGGCGCCGACGCGGGCGCCGGCGCCGACGCGGGCGCCGGCGGCGATCACGCAGCCGTGCAGCGCTGCGCCCGGACCGACGTCCACGCGCTCCCACAGCACCGCCTCCGCGATCCTGGCACCGGCGCCGACGGTGCAGCCGGCGCCCAGGACGGCGCGCGGGCCGACCACCGCGCCCGGTCCCACCCGCACGCCGGCGGCGAGGGTGACGGGCGGCACCATCCGCGCATCCGGCGCCACCGCCACCGAGGGGCCGAGCCACAGGCCGTCGCGCGCCTGCCCGGGCGGCCGCAGCGCGGCGCGCACGCGGCCGTCCAGGAGGTCCATCTGCGCCTCCCGGTACGCGGCGGGGCTGCCGATGTCCCGCCAGTAGGCGGCCGCGGCCCAGCCGTAGCAAGGGACGCCGTCGGCGATCAGCGCGGGGAAGAACTCGCGCTCGATCGACACGGGACGGCCCGCCGGCATGCGGTGCAGCAGCTCGGCGTCGATCAGATAGACGCCGGCGTTGATGGTGTCGGTGGTGATCGGCTCGTCGGGCCCGGGCTTCTCGCGGAATCTCAGGATGCGGTCGTCGGCGGCGGTCTCGACCAGACCGTACTGCCGCGGATCCTTCACCCGCGTGAGGTAGATCGACACCCGGGCCCCCCGCGCGTCGTGGGCCCGCCGCATGCCGGTCAGGTCCGCGTCGGTGAGGACGTCGCCATTGAGGACGAAGACGTGTCCGCGGGCGATGTCGGCGGCGTTGCGCACGCCGCCGCCGGTGCCGAGCGGCTGCGCCTCGATGACGTAGCGCAGCGTCACGCCGACCGTCTCGTCGCCCAGGGCCGCGCGCAGGTCCTCCACGCGATACGAGCAGGACAGCACGACGTCCGTCACGCCGTGCTCGCGCAGCAGCGCCAGCTGCCAGGCCAGGAAGGGGCGGTTGCACAGCGGCACGACCGGCTTGGCGCGCGTGAGCGTGAGCGGGCGGAGCCGCGTGCCCTGCCCGCCGGCCAGGATGATGGCCTGGGTGGCCGGGCCGGCCGCGCTCAGCCCGTCGGCGACCAGGGCTGGGCCTCGTCGAGGAGCATGACGGGGATCCCGTCGCGGATCGGGTAGGCCTTGCGGCAGGCCGGGCAGATGATGCGCGTCTCCTCGAACCTCAGCTCGCCCTTGCACGCCGGGCACACGAGAATCGCCTTGAGGGCGTCGTCGATCATGCGGGGGACTCCTCCTTCACGCGCCGAGCGCGGCCTTGAAGTCGGCGAACGTCCGGGCCAGGCCGTCGTCGAGCGCCGTCGCCGGCGTCCATCCCAGCAGGGCCTTGGCGCGCGAGGCGTCGAGCAGGCTGCGGCGCTGCTCGCCCGGCTTGGCGGGGCCGTGGTCGGCGGGCCGGGTCACCCCGGCGATCCGGGCCAGGCGGGCGTAGAGCTCGTTCACGCTCGTCTCGCGCCCGGTGCCGACGTTGACGATCCCGGTGGCGTCGGGGCGAGCCACGGCGCGGCTGATCGCCTCGGCGACGTCGCCCACGTAGACGTAGTCGCGCGTCTGCTCGCCGTCGCCGTTGACCAGGCAGGCCTCGCCGAGCAGGAGCCGGTGGCTGAAGATGGCCACCACGCCGGCCTCGCCCTTGGGGTCCTGCCGGGGGCCGTACACGTTGGCCAGCCGCAGCGTGATGGTGCTGGCGCCGGTCAGCCCCGCCCAGCACTCGAGATAGCGCTCGGCGGCGACCTTCGACACGCCGTACGGCGACGTCGCCCGCGTCGGGTGGTCCTCGGGGGTGGGCAGCACGTCGGTGTCGCCGTAGGCGGCGCCGCCGGTGGAGATGTACACGGCGCGGCGCACGCCGACCCGGCGGCCGGCCTCGAGCAGGGCGATGGTGCCGAGCACGTTGACGCTCGCGTCGAGCAGCGGGTCGATCACCGAGCGCGCGACCGCGGCCTGCGCGGCCACGTGGACCAGCACCTCGGGACGGACGGTGGCCACCACCGCGTCGAGCCGCGGGCTGCGCAGGTCGCACACGTGCAGCCGCGCCCGGCGGTCGACGCGCTCGGGCCGGCCCACGCTCAGGTTGTCGACGACGTCGACGACGTGGCCGTCGGCGAGCAGCCGGTCCACCACGTGGGAGCCGACGAAGCCGGCGCCCCCCGTGACCAGCGTCTTCACCGCGTCAGCCTCGTGCGGAACCACTCCACGGTGAGCCGCAGGCCCTCGTCGGTGTCGACGCGGGGTTCCCAGCCGAGGAGCGTGCGGGCGCGCGTGATGTCCGGCTGGCGCACCCGGGGGTCGTCCACCGGCAGCGGACGGAAGACGATCTCGCTCCGCGAGCCGGTCAGGCGAATGATCCGCTTGGCCAGGTCGAGCAGCGTCATCTCCTGGGGATTGCCGATGTTCACCGGGTCGTTGACCGGCGCGTGCATGAGCCGCCAGACCCCGTCGACGAGGTCGTCGATGTACTGGAAGGAGCGCGTCTGCGAGCCGTCGCCGAACACCGTCAGCGGCTCCCCGGCCAGCGCCTGGGTGGCGAAGGCCGGGATGGCGCGGCCGTCGTTCGGCCGCATCCGGGGGCCGTGGGTGTTGAAGATGCGGACGATGCGGGTGTCGATGCCGTGGGTACGGTGATAGGCCATGGTGATGGCCTCGGCGAAGCGCTTGGCCTCGTCGTACACGCCGCGCGGCCCGACCGGGTTCACGTTGCCCCAGTAGTCCTCGCGCTGCGGGTGCACGAGCGGGTCGCCGTACACCTCGGAGGTGGAGGCCAGCAGGAACCGCGCGCGCTTGGCCTTGGCCACGCCGAGCGCGCGGTACGTGCCCAGCGCGCCGACCTTCAGCGTCTGGATCGGCAGCTCGAGATAGTCGCGCGGCGAGGCCGGGCTGGCGAAGTGCAGGACCCAGTCGAGGGCGCCGTCGACGACGATGTCCTCGGAGACGTCGTGGCGCACGGAGCGGAACCCCGGCGTGCCGGCCAGGTGGGCGATGTTGTCCCGCGAGCCGGTGACGAAGTTGTCCATGCAGACGACCTGCGCCCCCTGGCGGAGCAGGAACTCGCAGAGGTGTGAGCCGATGAAGCCCGCGCCGCCGGTGATGAGGACGCGCATCCGCCGGTCAGGAGGGCAGCACCGGCTTCCGGCCGATCGAGTAGTACTCGAACCCCAGGCGGCGCATCCGCTCCGGCTCCCAGACGTTGCGGCCGTCGAAGATCACCGGCCGCCGCATCAGCGCGCGGACGCGCTCCAGGTTCAGGAACTTGAACTCGTTCCACTCGGTGACCAGGGCCAGCGCGTCGGCGCCGGCCGCGGCCTCGTAGGGCGAGTCGCAGTACACGATGCCCGGCGGCAGCGTCCGGCGCGCGTTGGGCACGGCCACCGGATCGTAGGCGCGCACCCGCGCGCCCAGCTCGAGGAGGCCGCCGATGACCTCGATCGACTTGGCGTCCCGCATGTCGTCGGTGTTGGGCTTGAAGGCCAGGCCCAGCACGGCCACGATCTTGTCGTCGAGCGGCGCCAGCGCCTTGGCGATCTTCTCCACGAAGTGCTGCGCCCGCTCCCGGTTGACCTCGACCACCGCGCGGAGGATCCGGAAGTCGTAGCCGAGCGTGGCCGCGGTGTGGATCAGCGAGTCGCTGTCCTTCGGGAAGCACGAGCCGCCGTAGCCCAGCCCGGCCTGCAGGAAGGCTCCGCCGATGCGCGCGTCCAGCCCCACACCCTTGATGACCTGCGAGACGTCGGCGCCGGCCAGCTCGCACATGTTGGCGATGGCGTTGATGAACGAGATCTTGGTGGCCAGGAAGGCGTTGGAGGCGTACTTGATCATCTCCGCCGACGGCACGTCGGTGATGATCATCGGCCGCTCCAGCGGCGCGTACAGCTCGAGCAGCGTCATCGCCACCTGCTGGTTGGGCGCGCCGATGACGATGCGGTCCGGCCGCAGCGTGTCCTCGATGGCCGAGCCCTCGCGCAGGAACTCCGGGTTGGAGACGACGTCGAAGGGGGTCGGCGTCGGCTGGCTGCGCTCGATCACCTCGCGCACGAAGTCGCCCGTGCCCACCGGCACCGTGGACTTGTTCACGATCACCGTGTAGCGCTCCATCGCCTGGCCGATGCCGCGGGCGACGGCCTCCACCGCGGTGAGGTCGGTCTGCCCGTCGGCCTTGGGCGGGGTGCCGACGGTGATGAAGACGATGAGCGACCGGCGCACGGCGGCGGTCAGGTCGGTGCTGAAGGCCAGCCGCCCGTCGGCGAGGTTGCGGGCGACCATCTCCTCCAGGCCCGGCTCGTAGATCGGCATCTGGCCGGCCCGGAGGGCGGCGATCTTGTCAGCCTGGTTGTCGACGCAGATGACGTCGTTGCCCAGGTCCGCGAAGACCGCGCCGGTGACCAGGCCCACGTAGCCGGTACCCACGACGCAGATGTTCATGCCGGAAGGATCTCATCATAGCAGACGGATCGGGCGTGGAGCACGACGGCAGAGGCGATTTGAAGAAACGTCAGGCCGCGAACGGGCCGGGAGCGTCGTCGTCGGTGCCGGCGAGACCGTCGATCTGCTCCCGGGCGTCGCGCACCGCCTCACCGAGCGATTCGAAGCGCTGTCCGGAGATGGTGATGGTGTTGGCGTTGTCCTCGTCGCGGGCCTTCCACATCCATTCCCGCCGCTGACGTCCGACCGGCACGAATTCCACCTTGACCACCGTCATCTCCCTTCCCGGCGCCGACCACGCGCCGTCGAGGGCCCTCCGGGCTGCAAGGCGGATGCCAGCGCGCGGACGGCGCCCCTTCCCCTGGGGGTCTCAGGGCGAACCCCGGGACGGGGTCGGTCACCCTCGGGAGGGAGCTTCCTCGGCGCAGGCCGGCGCTTCCGTCTCGTCGTCCTCGGACTCGGCAGCGGCCCAGCGGAAGAAGACGACGGTGAAGGCGACCAGCGGCACGACGCCGGCCGGCACCCACATGATGACGCCGCCCAGCCGCTGGTCGGCCAGCGCGTCGAGCCCCGCGGCCGGCGCCGCGGCGGCGTAGAAGGGGTACAGGACCGTGTCGGCGCCGGTGATCATGGCGGCGACGACGGTCATGGGAGCCCCGAACGCGAACAGGTAGAGGAGCTGGGCGGCGTACGGCAGCGGGGGCACCAGCCGGGACGGGCCCAGGACCGGCCACCAGCCGAGGACGGCGGCGCCGACGAGGACCGCGTGCTCGACCGCGTGCCAGGCATGGGATTCGAGGGCGGCGCCGTACGGGCCGGGCAGGTGCCACAGCACCAGGGCCGCGCCGTACGCGGCCAGCGCCGGCACGGGCCGGGTCAGCGCCCGCGCCAGCGCCGTGCCGGGACGCCGCAGGACGGCCGCGAGCAACCGGTCGGACAGCCACGGCGGGGTCCCGGCCAGCAGCAGCGGCGGCGCCGCGAGCGTGAGCAGCAGGTGCTGCACCATGTGGACGCTGAAGTGCGAGCGCTCGGCAAGGTCGTGCACGGGGCCGTTGAGGGCCAGCAGGCCGGCCGCCAGACCCAGCCCGAGCGCGGCCGCCCGCCCCGGCGCCGGGGCCACGCCGGCCGCGCGATGCGCGGCCAGCCAGCCGCCGGCGACGGCCGCCGCCGCCACCAGGCTCTCGGCGTGGATCATCGCCCGAAGACCAGGAAGGCGCCGGCCATGGTGATGAGCGAGATCCCGAGCGCCGCGGCGATGACGAGGGGGCCCACGAACAGCGTGGAGAGCGTGCGCGCGTCGTAGCGCAGGTGCATGAAGAAGAGCGCCACCAGGGCGAACTTCGCGGCCGACATGACGAGCAGCAGGGGCACCAGGATCGGCGTGAGCTGCCGGATGTAGATCACGCCGAACTCCAGCGCGGTGACGATGGCCAGGATGACGGCGACGGTGATGTAGGTCCTGACGCTGGCGTGTCCGCGCTCGCCGCCGGGCCCGTGCGCGCCGTGGACGCTCATGGCACCAGGTACACGAGCGTGAAGATCACGATCCACACGATGTCGACGAAGTGCCAGTAGAGCCCGGCGACCTCCACCTTCATGGCGTCGCGCGGGCCCAGCCGGCCGCGGAGCTCGAGCACCAGCAGCGACAGCAGCCAGATCACGCCGAGCGCCACGTGGGCGCCGTGGAAGCCGGTGAGGACGAAGAAGGTCGAGCCGAACAGGTTCTGCTGCAGCGTCAGCCCCTCGGCCACGAAGTGCGTGAACTCGTACGCCTGGAAGCCCAGGAAGACGAGCCCGAACAGCGCCGTGCCCGCCAGCCACAGTCGCGTCTGGGCGTGGTCGCCGCGCTGCACGGCGGCGAGGGCCAGCACCATGAGCAGGCTCGACATGAGCAGGTCGAAGGTGCTCAGCGTGGTGAGCGGGATGTTGAGGATCTCGGCCGGATACGGACCCACCACGCTGCGTCCGCGGTACGCCATGTAGGAGGCGATGAGCGTGCCGAAGAACAGGCACTCCGAGCCGATGAAGGTCCAGATGGCGACCTTGCGGTGGTCGATGCCCAGCGAGCCGCGCTGATCGACGTGGGCGGGGTCGTCGTGATGCTCGAGCGCGAAGCGGAAGGCGGCGGCGAGGGCCAGCAGCGCCCCGAGCACGACGACGGCCACGTGGACGAGCGCGCCGGCCACGGCCACGCCGAGCCCCAGCGCCAGGGCGATGGGCCACACCGACGGCGCGGGCAGGTGCACCTGCTCGTGGCCGCCGCCGTGCGCGGGCGCCGCGGCCGGGCGCGGCGGCGCGGCCGCCCGGCGGCCGGGATACTTCTCGCGCCAGAAGCTGTCGCGGCCGTGGACCACCGGCACCTCGTCGAAGTTGTGCGGGGGCGGCGGCGAGGAGGTGCGCCACTCGAGCGTCCGGCCGTCCCACGGGTCGGCCGGGGCGCGCGCGCCCCGGCGCAGGCTGCCGACGGCGTTCGCCGCGAACAGCACGACGCCGGCGGCGATGCCGAAGGCGCCGACGGTGGACATGAGGTTCCAGAATTCCCAGCCGGCGCCCGCGCGGTAGGTGTAGATCCGCCGGGGCATGCCGATGGCCCCCAGGTAATGCTGCGGGAAGAAGGCCAGGTTGAAGGCGACGAAGAGCACCCAGAAGTTCCAGCGCCCCCGCCGCTCGTCGAGGAGGCGGCCGGTGATCTTGGGCCACCAGTAGTACGCGCCGGCGAACAGGCCGAAGAGGCTGCCGCCGATGAGCACGTAGTGCAGGTGCGCGACGACGAAGTAGGAGTCCGTCTGCTGCAGGTCCACCGGCGGCGAGGCGTGCATGACGCCGGAGAGGCCGCCGATGGTGAACATGGCTATGAGCCCCGCGGCGAAGTGCAGGGCCGTCGTGGCGCGGATGGCGCCGCCCCACAGGGTGGCCAGCCAGTTGAAGATCTTCACGCCGGTGGGGATGGCGATGAGCATGGTGCCGATGGAGAAGGCCGCGTCGGCCACCGGGCCCATGCCGGCCGCGAACATGTGGTGGCTCCACACGCCGAAGCCGAAGAAGCCGATGAGGATGCCGGAGTAGATCACCACGGGGGCGCCGAAGAGCGGCTTGCCCGCGAAGACGGGCAGCACCTCCGACACGATGCCGAACGCGGGCAGGATGAGGATGTAGACCTCGGGGTGCCCGAAGATCCAGAAGAGGTGCTGCCAGAGGTGCAGGTCGCCGCCCGCCGCCACGTCGTAGAAGTGCGTGCCGAAGAACCGGTCGAAGGTCAGGAAGATCAGGCCGACGGTGATCGGCGGGAAGGCCAGGAGGATCAGGAACTGCACGACCAGCGTCATCCACACGAAGACCGGCATGCGCATCAGCGTCATGCCGGGCGCGCGCAGGTTGAGGATCGTCACGATGAAGTTCACGGCGGCGATCAGCGAGGAGGCGCCCAGGACCTGGAGACTCAGCGCCCAGAAGTCGATGCTCGGGCCCGGCGAGAAGCGGCGCGACGTGAGGTTCGCGTAGCCGAACCAGCCGGCGTCGGGCGGCGCTCCCGCCAGGAACGAGGCGTTCAGCAGCAGGCCGCCGGCCAGGAAGATCCAGAAGGACAGCGCGTTGAGCCGGGGAAAGGCCACGTCGCGGGCGCCGATCATGAGCGGGACCAGGTAGTTGAAGAAGGCCGCCGAGAACGGCATCACGGCCAGGAACACCATGGTGGTCCCGTGCATCGTGAAGAGCGCGTTGAAGGTCCCGGCGTCGACGACGGCGCTGCCGGGCCGCGCCAGCTGCAGGCGGATGAGCAGGGCCTCGGCGCCCCCCAGCAGGAAGAACGCGAAGCCGCTGACGCCATAGAGGATGCCGATGCGCTTGTGGTCCACCGTGGTGAGCCACGAGCCCACGGCGGCCGCGCGGGCGGCCAGGCCGCCGTGCGGGTGCGCGATGGCGGGGGCCGGCGGGGCGCCGGCGTAGGGCGCGTCGCTCATCGGGCGCCGCTCCGCATCACTCGAGCGACAGGAGGTAGGCCGCGAGGGCCCGCGCCTGGGCCTCGCTGAGGCCGAGGTTGGGCATCTTGGCGCCGGGCTTCACGGCCGGCGGGTCGCGCAGCCAGGCGACGAGGTTGTCCGCCGTGTTCGGCAGCATGCCGGCCGCCACGGAGCGGCGGCTGCCGAAGTGCGTGAGATCGGGGCCGAGCGTGCCCGCGGACACCCCCTTGATGGTGTGACATCCCACGCACGCCTGCGAGGTGTAGACGGCCTTGCCCTCGGCGGCGGCGCCGGCGGGCTCCGCGGCGGGCGCCTGCTGGCTGGCCACCCAGCGGTCGAACTCCCCGGGCGGCACGACGACGACGCGCAGCCCCATGTTGGCGTGCGACAGCCCGCAGAACTCCGCGCACTGGCCGGCGTACTCCCCGGCGACCTCCGGCGTCAGCGAGATGTGGTTGGTCCGCCCCGGGACGACGTCGCGCTTGCCGCCGAGCTGGGGCACCCAGAACGAGTGGATGACGTCCGGACCCTCCAGCACCAGCAGCACGGGCCGGCCGAGCGGCAGGTAGAGCTCGTTCGCGGTGACGACGCCGAGCGAGGGATAGCGGAACTCCCACCACCACTGCCAGCCGCGGACCACGACCTCCAGGGCCCCCCGCGAGGCGGTGGCCTGCTGCGTCCGGAAGATCACCTGGATGGTCGGGATGGCGATGACCAGCAGCACGAGGGCCGGGGCGATCGTCCAGGCGACCTCGACCAGCGTGTGACCACGGATCTGCCGGGGCCGCGCCCCGTCCGGGCGGCGGCGCTGGCGGGCCAGGACCCAGGCGAGCGCGGCGAAGACGACGAGGGCGATCACGACGGACGCCCACGTGATGATCGCGTAGACGTCGAGGATGGCCCGCGCGAAGTCCGAGCGGGCGATCACGGTGGACTGCGGCGCGTCCCACGCGCAGCCGCCCGTGGCGAGCGCCGCCGCGGCGGCGCCGAGCGTGGGGACGCGGGGACCGCGGTGGACGACGAGACGCCGGTGGCTGGCCGCGGCCCTCACAACGAAGCTGACGATACCGGCTCGGTGGAGGCGGCGCAAGCGAGCCGGCGGGCGCCGGCCCTCCGTGCCGCGGCGTTCCGCGCAAGCCGGGGCGACCGCGCGGCCGTCGTGGCGCGCCGTTCAGGCGGGCGCGGCGGCGTCCCGGAGGGAACTATGGGCGCGGGTCGGGGCCGGGGTCGGCGGGGAACTTTCGATGGCGCGCGGAGGTCGTGGCCGCCGCGACCTCACGACGCGCCGAGGGCCAGCAGCGAGTGCAGCAGGACGTTGGCGCCCCGCTCGATGGCCTCCCAGTCGCTCATCTCGTCGACCCGGTGACTCCGCCCGCCGCGTGACGGGATGAACAGCATGCCGGATTCGGTGATCAGCGCCAGGTTCTGGGCGTCGTGGCCGGCCGCGGAGTACAGGCGCTGCCACCGCAGGCCCAGCGCGGCGCACGCCTGCTCCACGACCGCCTGCACCCGCGGCGAGCAGTGCGCCGGACGGGTGGCCGAGATCGGCCGGACCTCGACCTGGATGCCCCGCGCCCGGCCGACGGCCTCGGCCAGCGCCGCGCACTCGGCCCCGAGGCGCTCCAGCACGACCGGGTCCGGCTCGCGCATCTCGTGCACGAGCTCGGCGCGCCCGGGAACGATGTTGGACACGCCGGGATGCACGTGGACGACGCCGATGTTGGTCACCGCGGCCGCGCTGCCGCGGGCCAGCACGGTCTCGCGGGCTCGCAGCGCGTACTCGGCGGCGGCCAGGAACGCGTCGCGCCGGCGGTCCATCGGGGTGGTGCCGGCGTGGTCGGCCTGCCCGCGGAAGACGACGCGGGCGCGCCGCACGCCGACGATCGCCTCGACGACGCCGATGGGCACGCCCGCCTCCTCGAGCCGCGGCCCCTGCTCGATGTGCAGCTCGAGGTAGGCGGCCACCGCGCCGGGCGGCGCCGCGGCCTCCGGCGCGCGCCGCGCGTCGAAGCCGGCGCGCGCCATCGCGTCCACGAGCCGCTCGCCGTCGACGGCGGCCATCTCCGGAAGGCGCGCGACGTCGAGGTTGCCGCAGAACGCCCGGGAGCCGAAGAGGCTGCCGTAGCGCCCTTCCTCGTCCACCCATGCCGCCACGGCCAGCGGCCGGCCCGGCGCCGCGCCCGCCTCGCGGATGCTCTGCAGGCACTCGAGTCCGGCCAGGACGCCGAGCGCGCCGTCGAGGATGCCGCCCTCCGGGACGGTGTCGATGTGCGATCCGGTGAGCACGAGCGGCCGGTCGGCGCGCACGCCGCCGGCGCCCAGGCCGCCGAAGGTGTTGCCGGCGGGATCGACCCAGGTCGTCAGGCCGGCGGCACGCATCTCGTCCAGGAGCCAGGCGCGCACCTGCTCGTAGGCGGGGCTCCACGCCGGCCGCGTGACGCCGCCGCCGGGCAGGGCGCCGAAGCCGGCCAGCGTCTCGATGCGCGAGCGCAGCCGGGACAGCGAGATGGCGATCACGGGCGGCGAGTATATCGCTTGACGCCATCCGCAGCGGGTTCCTACAATGAATCACCGTTCAGTCGGCCCTCCACGAAGGAGAGGACACGTGGATTTCACGCTGACTCCCGAGCAGGAAGCGTTCCGGTCCCGCGTGCGGGCGTGGCTCAAGGCGCACATGCCCCAGGAGTGGACGTCACGGGTGATGGCCTCCTCCGACGTGCCGCGCCCCGAGGCCTACGACTTCCTCCGCGACTGGCAGCGCAAGCTGTACGAGGCGGGCTTCATCGGGCTGACGTGGCCGCGCGAGTACGGCGGCCGCGGCCTGACCTTCATGGAGGAGCTGATCCTCCACGAGGAGATGGCGCTGGCGAAGGCCCCGCCCATCCTCAACATCCTGGGCGTGGGCATGGCCGGCCCCACGATCATCGCCTACGGCACCGAGGAGCAGAAGCAGCGCTATCCCGCGAAGATCCTCTCGTGCGAGGAGATCTGGTGCCAGGGCTACTCCGAGCCCAACGCCGGCTCGGACCTGGCCTCCCTGCAGACGCGCGCGGTGAAGGACGGCGACCACTGGGTGATCAACGGCCAGAAGGTGTGGACCTCGCTCGCGCACATCTCCGACTGGATGATGCTGCTGGCGCGCACCGACCCCGACGCGCCCAGGCACAAGGGCATCACGTACTTCCTGCTCGACATGCACGCCCCCGGCGTCACCGTGAAGCCCCTGCGCCAGATCACCGGCGATCCCGAGTTCAACGAGGTCTTCTTCGACAACGTGCGGGTCCACGAGTCCCAGGTGCTGGGCGGCGTGAACAACGGCTGGCAGGTCGGGCTGACCACGCTCATGTACGAGCGGCTGGCGCTGGGCTTCGGCCTGCAGGTGCGCCTGCGCATCGCCCTCGACGGCCTCGTCGAGCTCGCCCGGCGCATGGAGAAGCACGGCCGGGCGCTGACCAAGGACCCGGTCATGCGCCAGAAGCTGGCGCAGCTCTGGATCGACACCGAGTGCCTGAAGTACACGGGGGCGCGCGCCATCACCAAGCTCCTGCGCGGCGAGATGCCCGGCCCCGAGGCCTCCACGGGCAAGATGATCTGGGTCGACACGCACCAGCGCCTGCAGGAGCTGGCCATGGAGATCGAGGGCCCCTACTCGCAGCTCATGCGCGGCTCGGACGTGGCCGTCGAGGGCGCGGTGTGGCAGTACACGTTCCTGCGCTCGCGCGCGAACTCGATCGAGGGGGGCACCACCGAGGTGCAGAAGAACATCATCGGCGAGCGCCTTCTCGGCCTGCCGAAGGGGTAGTGGAGAGGCGCACATGAACTTCGGGTTCAGCGACGAGCAGGAACAGATCCGCGCCACCGCGCGGAAGTTCTTCGAGAACGAGTGCCCCTCGGCCTTCGTCCGCGCGCGCATGGAGGAGCCGGCCGGGGTCACCGACGAGTTCTGGGCCAAGCTGGCCGAGCAGGGCTGGCTGGGGCTCGTCTACCCCGAGGAGTACGGCGGCGCCGGCCTGGGCTTCGTCGACCTCACCGTGCTCATGGAGGAGATGGGGCGCGCGGTCATGCCGGGGCCCTTCTTGTCCACGGTCCTGCTGGGCGGCCTGACCATCCTCGAGGCCGGCTCGCCGGAGCAGAAGAAGGAATGGCTCGCCCGGATCGCGGCCGGCGAGGCGAAGGTGGCGCTGGCGTGGACCGAGCCGAACACCCGCTGGGACGCGGCGGGCGTCACGGTGACCGCCAAGCCCGCCGGCGGGGGCTTCGTGCTGTCGGGCACCAAGCTCTTCGTGCTCGACGCCCACCTGGCCGACGTCGTGGTCGTCGTCGCCCGCACCACCGAGGGCCGGCAGCCCGAGCAGGGCGTGAGCCTGTTCCTGGTGCCGCGCGGGGCCGCCGGCCTCGACGTGCGGCTGCTGCCCACGATGGACCAGACGCGCAAGCTCTGCGAGGTCACCCTGCGAGACGTGCGGGTGCCGGCGTCGGCGCTGCTCGGTCCCAGGGACGCCGGCTGGGGCCCGCTGGCCCGGGTGATCGAGCGGGCGACCGTCGCGCTGTGCGCCGAGATGTGCGGCGGCGCCCAGAAGGTGCTCGACATGACCGTCGAGTACGCCAAGATCCGCGTGGCCTTCGGGCGGCCGATCGGCTCCTACCAGGGCGTCAAGCACCGTGCCGCCGACATGCTCGTCGACGTGGAGAACGCCAAGTCGCTCACGTACTACGCGGCGTGGGCCGTGGACGAGAACGTGCCCGAGGCCGCGCTGGCCGCCTCGATGGCCAAGGCCTACTGCTCCGACGCCTACCGCAAGACGGCGGGGGCCGGCATCCAGCTGCACGGCGGCATCGGCTTCACCTGGGAGCACGACCTGCACCTCTACTTCAAGCGCGCCAAGTCCTCGGAGTTCACCTTCGGGGACGCGACGTACCACCGGGAGCGGGTCGCCCAGCTGATCAACCTGTGACCGCGCCGGCGTGAGCCCCGTCGAGCCGAAGCCTGCCGCGTCGGTCCTGGTCGTGCGGGGCGCGCCGCCGGGCGCCGCCGGGCCGCTCGAGGTCTACATGATCCGCCGGCAGCAGGCCATGAAGTTCCTCGGCGGCTACTACGCCTTCCCCGGCGGCAAGGTCGACGACGCCGACGCCGCTCCCGATGTGCTGGCCCGCGCCCACGGCCTCGCGCGCGACGAGGCCGAGCGGCTGCTCCCGGGCGAGGGGCGGCCCTCGATCGCGTACTGGATCACGGCGGCGCGCGAGCTGCTGGAGGAGACCGGCCTGCTGCTGGCGTGCGACGCGGCCGGCCGTGCCCTCGACACGCGGGCACCCGGCGTCGGCGACGCCGTGGAGGCCGCGCGCAAGGCCCTGATCGCCGGCGAGACGTCGCTCGGCTCGCTGCTCGCGCGCGAGGGATGGCGGCTCGACCTCGGCCGGCTGCGCTACCTGTCGCACTTCATCACGCCCACGTCCAGCCCCATCCGGTTCACCGCGCGCTTCTTCCTGTGTCCGCTGCCGGCCGGCCAGACGCCGCGGCTCTACACGGAGGAGACGTCGGAGGGGTTCTGGATCTCGCCCGGCGAGGGCTACCGGAGGTTCTGCGCCGGCGAGCTCGCCATGGCCGAGCCCGCCGAGTACGGGCTCGGGTACCTGGCGCAGTTCGATTCGCTGGAGGAGCTCTGGGCGGCGCACGCCGACGGCCGCCACAAGTTCCACGGCATCATCGACCGCATCGACCGCTTCTGGGAGGGCTTCGACTGGGACACGCGCCAGTGGAGCGGCACGCCGCCGCGCCGGAGCCCCCTCGACCCCCCGGGGGCGTGAGTCCGCGTCCCGCGCGACCCGGCGGCCGGCGCCGGGTCGCAGGTCGCTGAATGGCCAACGCGACCGTCGCGCTGCTCGACGACCGCATCGCCGCCTGGGGCGGCGCGCTGCCGGCCATCGTCACGCCGGACGGGACGACGACGTATCGCGAGCTGCTCGCCCTGGTCAGCCGCGCCGGTCACGCGCTGCGCATGCTCGGCGTGGAGCCCGGCGAGCGCGTGGCCCTCGTGCTCCCCGACGGTCTCGACTGGGCCGTCGCGTTCCTCGCCACGCTGCGGATCGGGGCCGTGGCCGTCCCGCTGGGCGCGCGGCTGGGCGCGGCCGAGATCGCCGGCATGCTCGCCGACAGCGGCGCGCGCGTGCTGATCGCCGAGCCGGAGACGCTGGCCCGCCTCGGGGACGTGCGCCGGCAGTGCCCCGATCTCCACGTCGTGCTCGGCACCGCGCCGGCGCCCGGGGCGCGCTCGCTGCCCGCCCTGCTCGCCGGCGTGCCCGACACGCTGGCGCCCGAGCTGGTCCGCGACGATCACATGGCGTGCTTCCTCTACACTTCCGGCACCACGGGCGAGCCCAGGGCCGCCGTCCACGTCCACGGCGGCCTGCTGGCCGGCCGGCACTACGGCCTCGACGTGCTCGCCGCCAACGCCCGCGACCGTGTCTTCGCGACGTCCCGGCTCACGTTCGCCTACGCGCTCGGCAACGCGCTGCTCATCCCGCTCTACGTCGGCGCCCAGACCTACCTGCAGCCGGGCGCGCCCGATCCCGCGGCGGTGGCGCGCGTCCTCGCCGGCTTCCGGCCGACGCTGTTCTTCTCGGTCCCGACGTTCTACGCGCGCCTGCTCCGCAGCGACGTGCCCGACGACGCCTTCCGGTCGGTGCGCTGCGCGGTGTCGGCCGGCGAGCGGCTGCCGGCGGAGCTCTACTGGGCGTTTCGCGACCGCTTCGACGTCGAGATCCTGGACGGCATGGGCGCCACCGAGACCGTGTACATGGTCCTCTCGAACCGACCGGGGCAGAGCCGCGCGGGGTCGTCCGGGACGCCCGTCCCGGGCACCGAGGCGCGGCTGCTCGACGCCTCGGGGCGCGCGGCGCCGGACGGCGTGGAGGGCGTGCTCCACGTCCGCGGGCCCTCGGTGAGCCCCGGGTACTGGGGCCACGCCGAGCAGTCGCGGGCGACGTTCGACCACGGCTGGTTCCGCACCGGCGACGTCTACGTCCGCGACGCCGACGGCTTCTACGAGCACCGCGGCCGCGAGGACGACCGGTTCAAGGTGGCCGGGCTGTGGGTGTCGCCCGGCGACGTCGAGGCCGCGCTGCTGGCGCATCCGGACGTCGGCGACGCCGCCGTGGTCGGGGTCACCGAGGAGGGCGGGCTCGTCAAGCCCTTCGCCTTCGTGGTGCCCCGGGGGGCGGACGTGTCGCGCGAGCGGCTGGTGGACGGCCTGGCGCGCCTGGTCGACGAGCGGCTGGCGCCGCACGAGCGCCCGCGCCGGATCTTCGTCGTCGACGACCTGCCGCGCACGGCCACCGGCAAGCTCCAGCGCTTCGCGCTCCGCGCCCGCGTGCGATGAGCCGGCGCCCGGCCCCGGGCGGGCGTGGCCAGCCCGCGGCCCCGGCCGTCGCCACGCCCGGCGCCGGCGGCTGGACCGGTCCGGGGCGCTTTGCTAGAATCGCGCCGCATTTTTCGGCGCATCCACAGCGGAGGAGGTTCACCGTGCGGACATACACCCGGCCCGTCCTCGCCGCGCTCCTCGTCGGGCTCCTCGGCGCCGCTCCCGTCGCCGCCGCCGAGACCGTGAAGATCGGCTTCATCACCTCGCTCTCCGGCCCCGCCGGCATCATCGGCAAGCACATGAAGGACTCCGTCGAGCTGGCGCTCGACCATCTGGGCCGCAAGGTGGGCGGGCTCGACACCGAGGTCGTCTACGGCGACGACCAGCGCAAGCCCGACGTCGGCAAGCAGCTGGCCGACGAGATGCTGAAGAAGCACCGGGTGAACTTCGTCAGCGGGATCATCTGGTCCAACGTCATGCTGGCGGTGGCGCCCACGGTGACCCAGGCCGGCACGCTGATGATCGGCACCAACGCCGGCCCCCACGAGCTGGCCGGCAAGATGTGCCACGAGCTGTACTTCACGACGTCGTGGCAGAACGACCAGACGCCCGAGGCGATGGGCAAGTACATGTCCGACCAGAACATCACCGACGTGTACGCGATGGCCCCGAACTACGCCGCGGGCAAGGACATGATCCAGGGCTTCAAGCGCTACTTCAAGGGCAAGATCCTCGAGGAGGTCTACACGAAGCTCGGCCAGCAGGACTACCAGGCCGAGATCAGCCAGCTGCGCGCGAAGAACCCCAAGGCGGTGTTCGTGTTCTACCCCGGCGACATGGGCATCCAGTTCGTGAAGCAGTACGCGCAGTCGGGCCTGCGCGAGCAGATCCCCCTCTACTCCGTGTACACGGTGGACGAGGTGACGCTGCCGGCGCTGAAGGACGTGGCGCTGGGCATCTACGAGACGCGGTACTGGAGCCCCGACCTCAAGAACGACGCCAACCAGCGCTACGTGGCGGACTTCCGCAAGAAGTTCGGCTACACGCCCTCGTTCTACGGCGCCCAGAGCTACGACGGCATCATGCTGATCGACTCCGCCGTCCGGGCCGTCAAGGGCGACCTCTCGAACAAGAAGGGCATGGTGGCGGCGATGCGCAGGGCCGACTACAAGTCGACCCGCGGCCCCTACACCTACAACGTGAACCACCACCCCATCCAGAACTTCTACCTGCTGCGCACGGTCAAGGGGCCGGGCGGCGAGCCCGAGATGCAGATCCAGAAGACGGTCTTCGAGAAGCACCGCGATGCCTACCACAAGGAATGCGGGATGAAGTGGTAGCCGCCGCCGCGACGGCGGGGCGCGGCCCGGCCGCGCCCCGCGCGTGCCCGCCCGCCACATGACCCCGGGGCTCGTGCTCGAGCAGGCCCTGAACGGCCTGCAGTACGGGGTCATGCTGTTCCTCATGGCCGCCGGTCTCACCCTGGTGTTCGGCATCATGAACCTGGTCAACCTCGCCCACGGCTCCCTCTACATGGTGGGCGCCTACCTGGCCACGGCCTTCCATCAGTGGACGGGATCGTTCCTGCTCGCCGTCGCCCTCGCCCTGCCGGCCACGCTGCTCGTGGGTGTCGCCGTCGAGGTGGTGGCCCTGCGCACGCTGTACGAGCGCGATCACCTGGACCAGGTGCTGGCGACCTTCGGCCTCATCCTGTTCTTCAACGAGCTGATCGCCATCGTGTGGGGCCGGGCCGCGCTCTACACGAGCCTGCCGGCGTGGCTGTCGGGCCACGTGCCGGTGCTGCCCGGCGTCCGCTATCCCGTCTATCGCGCGCTCGTCCTGGCCGTGGGGCTGGTCGTCGCGGTGGCGCTGTGGGCGCTGGTGGCGCGCACGCGCGCCGGCATGCTCATCCGCGCCGGCGCCAGCAACCGCGCCATGGTGGGCGCGCTGGGCGTCAACGTCCGCCGGCTCTACACCGCCGTGTTCGGGCTCGGCGCCGCGCTGGCCGGGCTGGCCGGGCTCATGGCCGGCCCGATCTACGCCGTCCAGCCGGGCATGGGCGAGCAGATCCTCATCCCCGTGTTCGTCGTGATCGTCATCGGCGGCATCGGCTCCGTCCGGGGCGCGCTGGTCGGCGCGATCGTCGTGGGCATGGTCGACACGCTGGGCCGGGCCTTCCTCAAGCCCATGCTGGCCCTGGTCCTGCGGCCGGCCGCGGCGGACAGCGCGGGCCCGGCGCTGGCCTCGATGCTGATGTACATGCTGATGGCCGCCGTGCTGGCCGTCCGGCCCCAGGGCCTGTTCCCGACCCGTACGCGCTGATGGCGCCCGCGTCGCCGCGCGCGCTGGCGCTGGGCGCCGGCCTCCTGGCCCTCGCGCTGGTGCCCGTCGCCGCGGCCGCCCTGAACCAGCCCTTCTACCTCGACCTGTTCCGGCGGATCATGATCTTCGCCATCGCCGCGGTGAGCCTCGACCTGATCCTCGGCTACGGAGGCATGGTGTCCTTCGGCCACGCGGCGTACCTGGGCATCGGCGCCTACGCCGTCGCCGTGCTGGCCCACCACGGCGTGCGCGACGCGGTGATCCAGTGGCCGCTCGCCGTCGGGCTGTCGGCGCTGGTGGCCCTGGGCATCGGCGCCGTCTCCATCCGCACCAGCGGCGTGTACTTCATCATGATCACGCTGGCCTTCACGCAGATGCTCTACTACCTGGGCATCAGCATCGAGGAGTACGGCGGCGACGACGGCATGCGGCTGGCCGGGCTCAGCGAGTTCCCGGGCCTGATCGACCTGCGCGACGCCGTCACCTTCTACTACGTCGTCCTGGGGATCCTGGCGCTGTGCCTGCTCCTCGGCCACCGCGTGGTCAACGCCCGCTTCGGGCTCGTGGTCCGCGCCGCGCGCTCGAACGAGCCGCGCGCCCGGGCCATCGGGTTCCCGACGTACCGCTACCGGCTCGTGGCCTTCGTCATGGCCGGGGCCATGGGCGGCGTGGCCGGCGCGCTCCTGGTGAACCACACGGAGTACCTGACGCCCGAGTTCATGCACTGGACGCGGTCGGGCGAGATCATCTTCATGGTCGTGCTGGGCGGCATGGGCACGCTGGCCGGGCCGGTGCTCGGCACCGTCGTGCTGCTCCTCCTCGAGGACCTGCTGTCCGCCTGGACCGTGCACTGGCAGATCATCCTCGGCCCGTTCCTGGTCCTGGTGGTGCTCTTCGCGCGGCGCGGGCTCGTCGGCCTGCTCCCCGGCGGCGCGGCCTCGCATGGCTGACGCGCTGCTCCAGGTGCGCGGGCTCACCAAGACCTTCGGTGGTCTGGTGGCCACCAGCCGCGTGGACCTGGACGTCGTGGCGGGCGAGACCCTCGCCGTCATCGGGCCGAACGGCGCCGGCAAGACGACGCTGATCGCGCAGCTGGCCGGGGAGCTCACGCCGGACGCGGGCGTCATCCGCTTCGCCGGCCGCGACATCACCGCGCTCGCCGCCCCGGCCCGCGCCGGGCTGGGGCTGGCGCGGTCCTTCCAGATCACCAGCGTGTTCCGCGACTTCACGGCGCTCGACAACGTGGCCCTCGCCGTGCAGGCCCGCTCGGGCCACAGCTTCCGGTTCTGGCGCCCGGCGCGCGGCGAGGCCGCCCTCCGCGAGCCCGCCCATGCCGTCCTGCGCGCCGTCGGGCTGGCCGAGCGCGCCGGCGTGATCGCCGCCGCGCTCTCCCACGGCGAGCAGCGCCAGCTGGAGATCGCCATGGCGCTGGCCACGTCGCCGCGTCTGCTGCTGCTCGACGAGCCGATGGCCGGCATGGGACCGGAGGAGTCGCAGCGCATGATCCGCTTCCTCGCGACGCTCAGGGGCCGCCACGCCATCCTCCTCGTCGAGCACGACATGGACGCGGTGTGGGCGCTGGCCGACCGGATCTCGGTGATGGTCTATGGGCGCCTGATCGCCACCGGGACGCCGGCGGAGATCCGCGCCAGCGCCGAGGTGCGCCTGGCCTACCTCGGCGAGGACGTCCCCGCCTGATGCTCGAGGTCGACGGCCTGCAGGCGGCGTACGGCGCGAGCCAGGTGCTCTTCGGCGTGAGCTTCGCCGTCGAGGCCCGTCAGGTCGTGAGCCTCCTCGGGCGCAACGGCATGGGCAAGACGACCACCGTGTCGACGATCATGGGCCTGCTGCCGGCCCGGGCCGGAGAGGTCCGCTTCGAGGGCCGCGCCATCCAGCGGTGGCCGTCCTACCGCGTGGCCCAGGCGGGGCTCGGGCTGGTGCCCGAGGGCCGGCAGGTCTTCCCGAACCTGACGGTGCGCGAGAACCTGGTCGCCACCGCGGCGAACCGGCTGGGCGCGGCCGAGCCGTGGACGGTGGACCGCGTCTTCGCGCTCTTCCCGCAGCTGGCCGCGCGGCGCGACGCGCTGGGCGGCCTGCTCTCCGGCGGCGAGCAGCAGATGCTCGCCATCGGCCGGGCGCTCATGACCAATCCGCGGCTGCTGATCCTCGACGAGGCCACCGAGGGGCTGGCGCCGCTGGTGCGGGCCGAGATCTGGCGCTGCCTCGAGCGGCTCAAGGCCGCCGGCCAGTCGATCCTGATCATCGACAAGAACGTGCGCGCGCTCACGCGCGTGGCCGACCGCCACTACATCCTCGAGAAGGGGCGCATCGTGTGGACGGGCTCGTCCGCCGAGCTCGCCGGCCGCGAGGACCTCCAGCACCGGTACCTCGGCGTGTGACCGATCACGCGCGGCGCGCTCGCGCGTGACGGTCGCCGCAACGCCGCCTGGAAAGGGCGGTTCGCCGATGCGCGCGCGGTGGCGTGCACGTGCGAATCCTGTAGGATCAGCGGGGGTCGGTCGGCGTGCCGCGGCGGGGGGCCGGGCACGGCGCGCGACGCGTTCAGCGGCGCAGGAGGGGCAGGGTGGGGTGGATCGATCCGGAGTTTCCGACGACGGCGACGCCGAGCGACCTGGTGGGGCGGGTGCTGGGGCTGAATCCGGGCATGATGACGGGCCCCGGCACGAACACCTATCTGGTGGGCCGCGCCGACCCGATCCTGATCGACACGGGGGCCGGCGTCGCGGGGTACGTGCCGCTGCTCGAGCAGTACCTCGGCGAGCGGGGCTGGCGGCGGCCCTCACGCGTGCTGCTGACGCATCGCCACCCCGACCACCTCGGCGGCGTGGCGCAGCTGCGCGAACGGTTTCCGGGCCTGCGCGTGTCCAAGATGCTCCACCGCGACGGGGCGCTGCCCGACGGGATCGAGGACCTCCGCGACGGCGCGACCGTCGAGGGCGACGGCGTGACGCTGCGCGCGGTCCACACGCCGGGACACGCGTCGGACCACCTCTGCTACTACCTGGTCGAGGAGCGGGCGCTGTTCACCGGCGACGTCGTGCTCGGCGGGTCGACCACCGTGATTCCCGCCGGCGACGGCGACCTGCTCGACTACATGGCCTCGCTGCGCCGCCTGCTCGGCCTGGACGTGCGGCGCATCTACCCCGCTCACGGGCCGGTCATCGAGGACGGCCCGGGCCGGATCAGGGAGTACATCGAGCACCGCCTCATGCGCGAGCGGCAGATCCTCGAGGCCCTCGGCGATGGCCTGGTCACGATCCCGGCGATGGTGGAGCGGATCTACGCCGACGTCCCGCAGAACCTCCACCGCGTCGCGGCGCAGTCGGTGGAGTCCCACCTGACCAAGCTCCAGCGCGAGGGCCGGGTGCGCGAGCACCGCGTCGCCGACGGGCCGTCGCGCTGGGCGCTCACGGGCTGAGGGCCGTCAGGCCGTCAGCAGACAGACCGCCTCGGGCGAGAGCAGCTGCGCGGCCACCGTCTCGACGCAGAACAGGTGCAGGGCGTCCGTGTCGTGCCAGCGGTAGCCGACCGACAGGTCGCCGCCCACCGTGATGATGAAGTCGCCGCCGCGGCAGGAGAAGACCGCCCCGCCGGTCACGACCATCGACCGGTGGACGCCCTCGAGGCGGTCCTTGATCTGCTCGCTGGCGGGGTAACCGCAGCCGCTGGCCTGCGCCTGCCAGAAGGCGTTGAAGCGGGCGGCGTCGAGGACGACGGCGTAGGGGCCGGCGATCCCGTTGCGGTCCAGCGCATCGACGCCGCCCAGGAGGTCGGCCACCGCGCGGCCGGGCTCGCGCCAGTCGCCGAGCGGTTGCCGCGGCGACTTGTCGGAGGCCAGGAAGCCGGGCTGGTCGGGGTCGCCGTGGAAGACGAGCCGATCCTCGGTCTCCGCCACGTCGCGGGCGGCCACCTCGGCGGGCGCCGTCTCGAGGGCGCGGCTGCCGCGCTCGAAGGCCTCGACCTCCGACCAGGGCAGGGAGAAGTCCGCGCGGATCTCCTTGAGCAGCGCCACCTCGGGCAGCCACACCCGCGCCGTGCCCACGGCCTCGACCCCGCGTCCTGGCCTGAGCGTGCCCAGGCGCGAGGCCACGTGGTCCCAGCCCTTCGGCCCGTCGAAGTCCGCCACCCGCCGCCCGGCGAGCACGTGGGTCGCGGAGCGGCGAACGGCCTCGTCGATCTCCTTCCAGACCCGGTCCGACACGGGCGCCGCGCGGCGGCGCTGGAGCAGATCTTCCATCATGAACGCCTCCTGAGCGAGCCGATGCCGGCCGCCGGCGGTCGGCCGCCGCCGTTGCCGGCCTCGCCGGTGTTCTCGAGGGCCTCCTCCCGTTCGGTGATGGAGCCCTCGCTGAAGAGGTAGCGGCGCAGGTAGCGGTCGAAGCCCGCGTCCTGGCGGCGGATCCACTCCAGCACCATGGCGGCGTGCTCCTTCTCCTCGTCTCGGTTGTGAGCGAGGATGTCGCGCAGCGCCGGATCGCCCGTGGCGTCGACGCGCTGCTGGTACCAGTCGACGGCCTCCAGCTCCTCCATGAGGCTGGCGATGGCGCGGTGCAGGTCCCGCGTCCTGGGTGACAGCGTCTCCGCCGCTTCGTGGAATCCCTGTGAGTTCTCGGGCATGCCAGGCGTCCTTCCGGCGCCGGACACCGGCGCCGACAGGAGCCCATGCAAGGTGAGGGCCGCCGACCGGCGGCTCAGCGCGAGCGCGCGGCCTCGACCAGCGCGGCGAAGAGCCGGCGGGCGGCGGCGTCGTGGCCCACGAGATCCTCGGGATGCCACTGCACGCCGAGCACGAGGCCGCGGGCCGACGGCATGTCGACGGCCTCGATCACGCCGTCGGGCGCCCACGCCACGGCACGCAGGCCCCGGCCCAGGCGCCTGATCGCCTGGTGATGGAAGCTGTTGACCGCGAGCTCGGCGCGCTGCACGACGGCGCCGAGCCGGGTGCCGTCGAGCACCTTGACGTCGTGCGTCGGCTCCTCGCGCGGCGCCGCCTGGCTGTGGGCGATCGGGCCCGGCGCTTCGGTCGGCAGGTCCTGTACGAGGCTTCCGCCGAGGGTCACGTTGAGCACCTGGATGCCGCGGCAGATCGCGAGCAGGGGAAGGCCGGTCCCGAGCGCGCGCTCGGTCAGGGCGAACTCGAGCGCGTCGCGCGCCGGCGCGACGTCGTAGACGGCGGCGTGCGGCCTCTCGTCGAAGCGCTCGGGGTCGATGTCGCCGCCGCCGGTGAGGACGAGAGCATCCAGGAGCGGCCACAGCCTCTCGCGGGCGTTCGCGTCGAGGTGCGGCGGCAGCGCCACCGGCACGCCGCCGGCCTGCTGCACCGCGCGCAGGTACGCGGCGTTGACGTAGGCGCGCTCGGGGGTCTGGCCCACCGTGACCGACGTGGTGACGCCGACCAGCGGCGGCCTCATGTGGCGAGCCTAGCACGGCGGGGCCGGCGCGCGGGACGGTGCCGTCCCGGGGTATGATGGCGCCACCATGTCACTCGACTCGGCCTCCTCCCAGCAGGCAGCGCCCCGCCATCTCCCCACGGCCACGGTCCAGGTCATCGGCATCCAGTGGGCCGTCGCCGCCGGTCACGCGCTGGCTTCGAGCGCCGCCGCCCGGGTGCTCGCCGCCGGCGGCAACGCCGTCGACGCCGGCGTCGCGGCCGGGATGTGCCTCGGGGTCGTGCACCCCGACATGGTCTCGTTCGCCGGCGTGGCGCCCGTCCTCGTCCACGTGGCGGCGACGGGAGAGACGTGGCAGGTGTCCGGTGTCGGGCCCTATCCCCGGGCCTCCACGGTCGAGTACTTCAACACGCGCCACGACGGCCAGATCGCCCCCGGGCTGGCGCGCACGGTCGTGCCCGCCGCGCCGGACGCCTGGCTCACGGCCCTGGCACGCTGGGGGACGATGTCGTTCGCCGACGTGGCGTCGGCCGCCACCGAGTACGCCGAGCGCGGCTTCCCCGTGTCGATCTTCTCGGCCTACCAGATGGCCGCCAACGCCGAGAAGTACCGCCGGTGGCCGACCTCCGCGGCGCTCTACCTGAAGGACGGCCGCGCCTACCGGACGGGCGAGGTGCTGGTGCAGCGCGAACTCGGCGAGACGCTGCGCCGCATGGCGGCGGCGGAGGCCCGGGCGGGCGGCAGCCGCCAGGCCGGCATCCGCGCCGCGCGCGACGAGTTCTACCGCGGGGAGACGGCGCGCCGCATCGCCGACTTCCACCGGGCCAACGACGGCCCGCTGACGTACGAGGACCTCGCCGGGTTCGCCGTGGAGGTCGCGCCGGCGCTGCGCACGACGTTCGGCCGTCACGAGGTCGCCACGTGCGGCTACTGGTGCCAGGGCCCCGTGCTCCTGCAGATGCTCGACATGCTGGACGGCGTGGACCTGGCCGGGCTCGGACACAACTCCCCCGCGTACCTGCACCGGCTCGTGGAGACCATCAAGATCGCCTTCGCCGACCGCGACGCCTACTACGGCGATCCGCGGTTCGTCGCCATCCCCGACTTCCTGCGCTCCAAGGCGTACGCGGCGCAGCGCCGCGAGCTGGTCGGCGAGCGCGCGTGGCGTGAGATGCCGCCTGCCGGCCGTGCGCCCGAGCGGGCGCGCGAGGCCATGCCGATCGCCGGCGGGGCTCCGGACGACGCCCTGGACACGAGCTACGTCGCCGTCGTGGACGCCGCGGGCAACGCGTTCTCGGCCACTCCGAGCGATCCCAACGCCGACTCGCCCGCGGTGGCCGGCGTCGGCTGCGTGGTGTCGCCGCGCGGCTCGCAGGGCTGGCTCGATCCCGCGCACGCGAGTGTCGTGGCCCCGGGCAAGCGGCCGCGCCTGACGCCGGCGCCGGCCATGGCCTTCGCCGACGGCCGCCTCCTGATGCCGTTCGGCACGCCGGGCGGCGACGTGCAGCAGCAGGCGATGCTGCAGGTCTTCCTCAACGTCACCGTGTTCGGCATGCCGCTGCAGCGCGCCGTCGAGGCTCCGCGGGTGGCCTCGCGATCGTTCCCCGACTCGTTCTGGCCTCACGTCATGGCCCCGGGCAAGCTCGAGGTCGAGGGCCGCATCCCCGCCGAAACGCGCGAGGCACTGGCCGCCCGGGGCCACGAGGTGGCCGTGTGGCCCGACTGGGAGTGGCGCGCGGGCGCGGTCTGCGCGGTCCAGGTCGGACCCGACGGCACGCGCTGGGGCGGCGCCGATCCCCGCCGCGGCTCGCACGCCGTCGCGCGTTAGCCTTAGCGCGTCGGAGGGGGCCTCGCCGGCCCCCTCCGAGACCTCCCCAGGACGGAATTGCGGCGGCCGAGCCGACCGCTCGAGCCCTGACCCCACGGCGCGGCGGTAGTCGACAGACGTGCGCGACGGCCGTAGCCCGAGCGCGCGTCCCGCGGACGTGAGGCCCAGCGCGCGGTCGTCGCCGGGAGGGCGAGCGTGGAGATCGGGTTCTTCTTCTGGCCCTACGACGTCGCGCTCGTTCGGGCGATGGCCGACGCCGCCGACGCCTGCGGGTACGCGATGGTCGGCATCGCCGACACCCCGGGCAACGCGATGGACCCGTGGGTGGCCACGGCGCTGCTCGCCGCGCAGACGCGCCGGGCCCGCGTCGCCGTGTGCGTCACCAACCTCGTCACTCGCCATCCCGCCGTGTCGGCGGCGGCCATCGCCTCCGTGGACCTGCTGGCACCGGGGCGCGCCGTCCTCGGCATCGGGGTCGGGCACAGCGGCACACGGAACCTCGGGGCCGCGAGCCTGCCGCCCGGCGAGCTCGCGGAGGGCGTGACGTTCATCCGGACCCTGCTGCGCGGGGAGCCCGCCTCCTATCGCGGCGGCGCCGCCCATCTGCCGTGGGTGACGCGACCCTGCCCCGTGTTCGTCGCCGCGTCGCACCCGCGCTCGCTGGCGGCCGCCGGCGCCGCGGCCGACGGCGCCTTCATCAACTACGGGCTGGGACCGGAGGACGTCGCGACGTCGACCCGCGCGCTGGCCGACGCCGCCCGGACGGCGGGGCGCCGCGCCGACGACGTCGAGGTCTGGCAGATCGCGTGCCTGGACTGCAGCGAGGACGGCGAGACGTCGCGGCGCAAGATCGGCGCGATCCTGGCGTTCGTGTCGGCGTACGTGGTCGGCGGCGGCGACCCGGCGCGGCGCGGCGTGCCGCCGGCGTACCGCGAGCCGCTGCGCGAGCTGCGCCGCCGCTACAGCACGCGTCCCGGCGACGCCGACGCCGCGCTGGTCGCCGAGCTGGGGCTGTACGACTACCTCTCGCGCCGCCTCGCGGTCTGCGGCACGCCCGCGGAGTGCCTCGCCCAGGTCCGCGCCGCGCAGGCTGCCGGGGTGCGCCGGTTGATGTTCACGGTGAGCCTCGCCGCCGACCCGATCCGGACGGTGCGGCTCTTCGGCGAGCGCGTGCTGCCGGCGCTGTGATCGAGTGGGGGGCAACGTTCGGCCGCCCGCCCAGAGCGCCTCTCGCGCCTCGGAGGCGCGAGACGCGGAGGATCAGAGCATCGCGGCGGCGGGGGCCGGGGTAGGGCGGGTGCGGACGGGCTCCTCGCGGATCAGCAGCGTCAGCCCCGCGGCCAGCAGGCCCATGACCGCGGCGGTGGCGAACGCGGTGTCGTAGGAGCCGGTCCACTCGAAGATCCAGCCGGCCAGCGCGGCCCCGAGCGCGGCGCCCACCTGGTGCGAGAAGAAGATCCAGCCGGACAGCTCGCCGACCGAGAAGCGGCCGAAGATGTTCGCGGTCAGCGTCGTCGTCGGCGGCACCGTCGAGATGTAGTTGAGTCCGAAGACGGCGGCCCAGAGGTACAGCGAGGGCACGTCCTGGACGTGGAGCAGGAAGACCAGCGAGACGCCGCGCAGGAAGTAGTACGTGGCGAGCGGGCCGCGCCGCCCGAACCGGTCGCAGAGCCAGCCCGATCCGATGGTGCCCACGATGTTCATCGCGCCCATCACGCCGAGCGCGGAGGAGGCCTGCAGCGGCGTGAAGTTGTGCTCGAGCGCGTGGGGCATGAAGTGCGTGAGCACCATGCCGTTCGAGGTGTAGCCGCACACGAAGAAGGTGGCCACGAGCAGCCAGAACTGCGGGGTGGTGGCGGCCTCGGTGAGCGTCACGCGACCGGCGGCGTGCGCGGCGGCCGCCTGGGCCGCCGTGAGCGGGGCGCCGGCGGCGCCGTAGGGGCGCGTGCCGCGGTCCTCCGGGTCGTTGCGGATGAGCCAGGCGCCCAGCGGCAGCACGAAGGCCAGCAGGGCCAGGCCCAGGACGAAGAAGCTCGTGCGCCAGCCGAACCAGAGCGTCAGCACCGTGGCCAGCGGGATCAGCACGAGCTGTCCGGCCGACATGCCGCCGCCGGCGATGCCGATCACGAGCCCGCGCCGCGTCTCGAACCATCGCGCGGCCAGGGCCGAGCCGGTGGCGAGCCCGAGCCCGCCGGCGCCGAGCGCCATCATCGCCCCGATCGTGAGGTACATCTGCCAGAGGCTCTCCGCGAAGGCCGCGCCGACCGTGCTGGCGCCGAGCAGGGCGAGCGAGCCGACGATGACCCGCCGCGGGCCCCAGCGGTCGGCCAGCCGGCCGGCGAGGGGGCCGGCCGCGCCGAGCAGCAGGAGCGAGACGGCGGCGACGCCGGACAGCGCGCCGCGCGTCCAGCCGAACTCCTCCTCCATGGGCTTGATGTAGACGCCGAACGCCGAGCGCAGGCCGGAGGCCGCCATCATGCACACGGTCAGGGCGGCCAGGACGATCCAGGCGGGGTGGATCCGGGCCGGGCGGCTCATGGCGCTTTCGATGATAGCCGCCGCCCCGGCGATTCCTTGCGCCCGGCGCCTCGGAGCAAGTCCCGCGTATTCCAGAGCCCCGCCCCGGCTGTGCCGGCGGGCCGAACGAGTCGGGGGCATGGGGGCCATTTCGGGGCCCCCATGTCAATCAGTCCGCGACCTCCGCGGTGACGGCGCGCCTGAACACGATGCGGTCGCCCTCGGCGTCGACGGTGACGGTGTCGCCCTCGGTGAACTCGTGCTCGAGGAGCTTGAGGGCGAGCGGGTCCTGCACCAGGCGCTGGATGGTCCGCTTGAGCGGGCGGGCGCCGAAGGTCGGATCGTAACCCTCGCGCGCCAGCAGCTGCCTGGCGGCGTCGGTGACCTCCAGCTCCAGCCGGCGCTCGGCGAGCCGCTTGCGCAGGCCTTCGAGCTGGATGTCCACGATCCGGGCCAGCTGCTCGCGCCCCAGCGGCGAGAAGATCACGACCTCGTCGATCCGGTTCAGGAACTCGGGCCGCAGCGTGCTGCGCAGCTCGGCCATCAGCAGCGGGCGGACCTTCTCCGGCTGCTCGTACTCCCGGAAGATGTGCGAGCCCAGGTTCGACGTCATGATGACGACGGTGTTGCGGAAGTCGACCGTGCGGCCGTGGCCGTCGGTGAGCCGCCCGTCGTCGAGCAGCTGGAGCAGCACGTTGAAGACGTCGGCGTGGGCCTTCTCGATCTCGTCGAAGAGGACCACCGCGTACGGGCGCCGCCGCACGGCCTCGGTGAGCTGGCCGCCCTCCTCGTAGCCGACGTAGCCGGGCGGGGCGCCGATCAGGCGCGCCACCGTGTGCTTCTCCATGTACTCGGACATGTCCAGGCGGATCATGGCCCGCTCGTCATCGAACAGGAACTCGGCGAGCGCCCGGGCCAGCTCCGTCTTGCCCACGCCCGTGGGCCCGAGGAACAGGAACGAGCCGATCGGGCGGTTGGGGTCGCTGAGCCCCGACCGCGCGCGCCGCACGGCGTTGGCCACGGCGCGGACGGCCTCGTCCTGTCCCACCACGCGGCGGTGCAGGCGCTCCTCCATCGAGAGCAGCTTCTGCGTCTCCCCCTCGAGCAGCCGGGTGACGGGGATGCCGGTCCACCGCGCCACGGTGGCGGCGATGTCCTCCTCGTCGACCTCGTTGCGCACCATGGCCTCGCCGTCCTGCGGCCGCCCCACCCGGGCTTCCAGGTCGGCGCGCTCGCGCTCGAGGCGGGGCAGGGTGGCGTGCTGCAGCTCGGCCGCGCGGCTCCAGTCGGCGGCGCGCTGGGCTTCGGCCAGCGCGTGCTGGGCGGCCTCGATGTCCGTCTTGACCTTCGTCAGCCGGTCCATGTCGGCCTTCTCGGCCTGCCAGCGCGAGCGCAGCGCGGCGGCCTTCTCCTTGAGCTGGGCCAGCTCGGCGTCCAGGCGGCCGAGGCGCTCGCGGGCGGCCGGGTCGTCGGTGTCGCGGGCGACCGAGACGCGGTCGATCTCCAGCTGCATGATGCGACGCTCGACGTCGTCCAGCGCCTGCGGCTTGGACTCCATCTGCATGCGGATCCGGGCCGCCGCCTCGTCGACCAGGTCGATGGCCTTGTCGGGCAGGAACCGGTCGGCGATGTAGCGGTGCGACAGCACGGCCGCGGCCACCAGCGCCGCATCCTTGATCTTGATGTTGTGGTGCTGCTCGTAGCGCGGCTTGAGCCCGCGGAGGATCGAGATCGTGTCCTCCACCGAGGGCTCGCGCACCATGACCGGCTGGAAGCGGCGCTCCAGGGCCGCGTCCTTCTCGATGTGCTTGCGGTACTCGTCGAGCGTGGTGGCGCCCACGCACCGCAGCTCGCCGCGCGCCAGCGCGGGCTTCAGCATGTTGGCGGCGTCGACCGCGCCCTCGGCGGCGCCGGCGCCGACCAGCGTGTGCAGCTCGTCGATGAAGCAGACGACGCGGCCCTCGGCCTCGGTGATCTCGCGCAGCACGGCCTTGAGCCGGTCCTCGAACTCGCCGCGGTACTTGGAGCCGGCCACCATGGCGCCGATGTCGAGGGCCACCAGGCGCTTGTCCTTGAGCCCCTCGGGCACGTCGCCGGCGACGATGCGCTGGGCCAGGCCCTCGACGATCGCCGTCTTGCCGACGCCCGGCTCGCCGATGAGGACGGGGTTGTTCTTGGTCCGGCGCGACAGCACCTGGATGACCCGGCGGACCTCCTCGTCGCGACCGATCACGGGGTCGAGCTTGCCCTTGCGGGCCAGGTCGGTCAGGTCGCGGGAGTAGCGCTGCAGCGCCTGGTACTTGTCCTCGGGGTTGGGATCGGTGACGCGCTGGCTGCCGCGCACGTCCTGCAGGGCGCGGTAGAGGGCGTCCTTGGTGACGCCGCTGGCGGCGAGCACGCGCGCGGCGGCGCCGTCGCCCTCGGCGACGGCCACCAGCAGGTGCTCGGTGGACACGTACTCGTCCTTGAGGCGGTCGGCCTCGCCCTGGGCCCGCTCGAAGGCGGCCATGAGCCGCGGCCCGGCGTAGCCGCCGGTGCCGCCCCGCACCTTCGGCAGGCGTCCGAGCTCGGCCTCGAGCGAGGCCTGCAGCGTCTCCGGGCGTGCGCCGAGCCGCGCGAGCAGCGGGCCGACGACGCCCTCGCGCTGCTCGAGCAGCGCCAGCAGCAGGTGCTCGGGCTCGACCGCCTGGTGGTCCCGCTGCTGGGCCGCGGCCTGCGCGGCCTCCACGGCCTCGCGCGCCTTCACGGTGAACTTGTCGAATCGCGGTGCCATGACTCTCCCTCAGCCCATGTACGCGCGGGGGTTGTCGCCGCGCTGGGCCCGCAGTTGCTCGTACAGCGCGCGCTCGGCGGGCGTGGGGCTCGACGGCATGACGATCGTCACGCGCACGAGCTGATCGCCGGAGCCGCCGTTCTTCGGCCGCGGCATGCCGTAGCCCGGCAGGCGGAACGTCCGCCCGCTCGACGTGCCGGGCGGGATCTTCATCGAGACCTTGCCCCGCAGCGTGGGCACCTCCACCGAGGCGCCGAGGGCGGCCTCGGGAGCGGTGATGGGCAGCTCCAGGTGGATGTCGTCGCCCTTGCGCTCGAAGAGCGGATGCGGCGCGACGGTCACCATGAGGTAGAGGTCGCCGCGCCCGCCGGCGGCGCCGGCGCCCTCGCCGGCGACGCGGACGCGCTGGCCGGTGCGCACGCCGGCCGGGATCTTGACGTCCAGCGTGCGCTGCGTCCGCTGCCAGCCGTTGCCGCCGCACGTCGTGCACGGCTGCCCGCTCACGTGGCCGGCGCCCCGGCACGTGGGGCACGGCTCGTCCATCTCCATCGTGAAGCTCTTGCGCGCCCCGGAGTGCGCCTCCTCGAGCGTGATCTCGACGCCGGCCTGCACGTCGTCGCCGCGGCCGGGGGATGTCCGGCCGCCCGTGCGGAAGCCGCCGCCGAGCAGGTCCTCCACGCTGAACCCGCCGCGGCCGGGGCGCTCGCCGCCGCGCACGCGCGCGCCCAGGTCGCCGAAGATCGTGCGGAAGAAGTCCGAGAAGTCGGTGTCGCCCGCTCCCCCGTACTCCACGCGGAAGCCGCCGCCCCCGCCGGGCGGGGCCTGCGCGTAACGCTGCCAGTCGGGGCCCAGGCTGTCGTACCGGCGCCGCTTCTCGGGGTCGGAGAGGACCTCGTAGGCCTCGTTGATCTCGGCGAAGCGGCCGGCGACGTCCTTGCCCTTGGCGACGTCCGGGTGGTACTTCCGCGCCAGCCGCCGGTACGCGGACTTCAGCGTCTTGTCGTCGGCCTTCCGATCGACGCCCAGGATCTTGTAGTAGTCCTTGTACTCGATGGCCATCCTGCAAAAAGTGTAGCAGACCGCTTGAGTCCCGCCCGCTCACCCGCATCCTGTCGAGCATTCGCTGGCGATCGCCGACGAGCACCGGCTCTGCCGCCGCGGATCACCCCAGGTGGCAACCCGACTCCTCCCGGGCGCACGCGAGCCGGGACGCCAGTTGCGGCCGTCGCCGATCGGGAAGCGAACCAGGACGTTCGCGTGTCGACCGGCACGTCGCCGGACCGAGACGGGTGGAACGGTTGTTCCGAGCGGCGGCTGCGCCGCCGCCATCGAGGTTCCCCGGGGGGGGAAGGTATGGGAGGGGGCCGTCGAGGCCCCCTCCCGGTGGTCTAGCCGTGCTCCACGGTGAACGCCACGTACAGCGACATCGGGCCCCGCTGCAGCAGCAGCGTGAGCCGGTCGCCCTCCTTGACGTCCTTGGTGATGCGCTCGAAGTCGCTCATCGAGCGGACCTTCTGGCGGTTGATCTCGCGGATGACGTCGCCGCGCTGCACGCCGGCCTCGGCCGCCGCCCCGCCGTCCTCCACCCGCGCCACCACCACGCCCTCGGCGGACTTGAGGTTGAGCTGCCGGGCGAGCTCGGGCGTCACTGGCCGGACCTCCAGCCCCAGCGTGGAGCGGCTCGGCGCGCCGGGCCCGCCGCGCGCGGCGCGCGGGTCGTCGGGCGCCTCGCCGATCTTCAGCTCGAGCGTCTTCTCGGCCTGGTCGCGCCAGATCTTCACCTTCGCGGACGTGCCCGGGTTGGTGAGCCCGACGGCGCGCTGCAGGTCGCCCGGGCCCTCCATCTTCTTGCCCTCGAACTCGAGCAGGATGTCGCCCGGCTGCACGCCGGCCTTGGCGGCCGGGCTGTCGGGCACCACGTCGGAGATCAGCACGCCCTTCTCGGACCTGGCGCCGAACGACTTGGCCAGCTCCGGCGTCAGGGGCTGGATGGAGACGCCGAGCCAGCCGCGGCTGACCTTGCCCTTGGCGAGGAGCTCGGTATAGATGCGCTTGGCCATGGTGGCGGGGATGGCGAAGCCGATCCCGGAGCCGCCCGCCACGATGGCGGTGTTGATGCCCACGACCTCGCCCTGCATGTTGACCAGCGGCCCGCCCGAGTTGCCGGGGTTGATGGCGGCGTCGGTCTGCAGGAAATCGTCGAAGGGCCCCTGGCCGATCTGGCGGGCCTTGGCGCTGATGATGCCGGCGGTCACGGTGGACTGCAGGCCGAAGGGCGAGCCGACGGCGATGACCCAGTCGCCGACCTGCACGCGGTCGGAGTCGCCCAGGCGGGCGTAGGGGAACTGCTTCTTGCCGTCGTCGAGCCGCAGCACGGCCAGGTCGGTCTTCTTGTCGATGCCGACGACCTTCGCCTTGTGCTTGCTGCCGTCCAGCGTGATGACCTCGATCTCGGTGGCCCGCTCGACCACGTGGGCGTTGGTCAGGGCCACGCCCGAGGGGTCGATGATGACGCCGGAGCCCAGGCTGCGCTGGGGAATCCGCTCGGGCGTCTCGCCGAAGAAGCGGCGAAAGAACTCGTCGCCGAAGAACTCCTCGAACTGCGTGCGGCCGGGCGGCCCGCTGCGGCTCACCGTGTTGATGTTGATGACGGCCGGCTTGATGACCTCCGCGACCTTGGCGAAGGTCCCCGTGGTCAGCGGCATCTGGACCGGGATGATCGGCGCCTCGATCGCCGGCGCGGCCACCGGCACGACGCGATCGGCCGCGCGCCCGGCGGTGTAGCCCCCGAGGGCGCCGCCGACGAGCAGCGCCAGGACCAGCCCGGCCGCGAAGGTCTTCACGCTGATCTGCTTCATGCCTGGGTCTCCTCCATGCCCTCGCCCGCCAGCACGCGGCGCAGCCGCTCGCCCTCGAGCGTCTCGATGCGCTTCAGCTCGGCCGCTCCCGCGACCAGCACGGCCTTATTCGTCGTCAGCAGCCCGCGGACGCGGTCGTGCGCGCGGTCCAGCATGTCGCGCACCTCGGCGTCGATCACGCGGGCCGTCTCCTCGCTGTACTCCCGCTCCCCGCCCCACGGCATCCCCGGCCCCTTCAGGAAGGTCGGCATGCGGTCGCCGAGCGTGGCCAGGCCGAGGCGCTCGGACATCCCGTACTTCATGACCATGAGCCGCGCCAGCTCGGTGGCCCGCTCCAGGTCGTTGTGGGCGCCGGTGGAGACCTCGCCGTAGACGAGCTCCTCGGCGACGCGGCCGCCCAGCAGCACCGCGATGCGGTCGTCGAGCTCGCTCCGCGTCATCAGGAAGCGGTCCTCGGTGGGCAGCTGGTAGGTCATGCCGAGCGCGGCGATGCCGCGCGGGATGATGGTGATCTTGTGCACGGGGTCGGCGTGCGACACCGAGAAGGCCACCAGGGCGTGGCCCATCTCGTGGTGGGCGACGATGTCGCGCTCCTTGTCGGACAGCACCCGGCTCTTCTTCTCCAGGCCGGCCACCACCCGGTCGATGGCTTCCTCGAAGTCCGCCATCTCCACGGCGGCCTTGTCCTTGCGCGCGGCCAGGAGCGCCGCCTCGTTGACGATGTTGGCCAGCTCGGCCCCGGCGAACCCCGGCGTGCGGGCGGCGATGACGGCCAGGTTCACGCCCGGCGCCAGCACGACCGCCCGGGCGTGCAGGCGCAGGATGGCCTCGCGCCCCTTGACGTCCGGCTTGTCGACCACGATCTGGCGGTCGAAGCGCCCGGGCCGCAGCAGCGCCTGGTCCAGCACCTCCGGCCGGTTTGTGGCCGCCATGATGATGACGCCCTTGGAGGAATCGAAGCCGTCCATCTCGGCCAGCAGCTGGTTCAGCGTCTGCTCGCGCTCGTCGTGGCCGCCGACGAAGCCGGTGGCCCCCGCCCGCGACTTGCCGATGGCGTCGAGCTCGTCGATGAAGACGATGCACGGCGCCTTGTCCTTGGCCTGCTCGAACAGGTCGCGCACGCGCGAGGCGCCGACGCCCACGAACATCTCCACGAACTCCGAGCCCGACAGCGTGAAGAACGGCACGTCGGCCTCGCCGGCCACCGCCCGCGCCAGCAGCGTCTTGCCCGTGCCCGGGGGGCCGACGAGGAGCACGCCCTTGGGGATGCGCCCGCCCAGCCGCTGGTACTTCCGGGGGTTCTTCAGGAAGTCGACGATCTCCACCAGCTCGGCCCGCGCCTCGTCGACGCCGGCCACGTCGGCGAAGGTCGTCTTGAGCTCCTTGCGGTCGTAGATCTTGTGCTTGCTCCGGCCGAACGACAGGGCCTGGGTGGGCCCGCCGCCCACGCGGCGCATCAGGAACAGCCAGATGGCCACCATGATGCCGAGGGGGATGACCCAGCCGAAGAGCAGATCCCGCCAGAACGTGGTCTCGATGCGGCCGGAGAACTCGACCCCCTGCTGCTGCAGCTCGCGGATCAGCCACTGCTCGTCGACGCCGGGGATGCGCGTCACCGTGAAGAGCCGCTGCCAGTCCTCGGAACCCAGCGCCTCGCGCAGGCGGTCGACCGAGCTCGAGGTGCCCCGCGCGGGGAGGACGCCGGGCTTGGCCTTGCCGTGGATCTCCCGCTCGGTGAGCGCCACCTGCTCGATCTGGCCCCGCGCGAGCAGGTCGAGGAACTTCGACATGGGCAGCTCGACCGGCCGCGGGGCGAGCAGCCACGATTGCAGGAGGAGCAGGACGAGGGTGCCCACGAGGACGTAGGCGAGGGAGAACTGCAAGCGCTGCGACAGTCGCGGCTTCATGGCAGGTCCCTCGTCTCGATGCTAGCGCCCGGGTCGGAGGGTGTCAAACTTGCAAGCCCGTTTTCCCTTGACACACCCATGCCTTTGACCTAAAAAGGCGCCGAAATGGCATGTGATCGGCGGAACAAGCTCGTCTTGTTCACCCTCCTGCTGGTCCTCCTCGCGGTGGTGGTGGCGATGCTCCCGGCGCAGGCGCAGGAGACGGCGCGGGAGCCCGCGTACCGGTCGTTTCCGCTGATCGGCTCGCGCCTGGCCGTGTGGGCGGTGGCGCAGCTGCACCTGAACTTCGCGGCCTTCATCCTCGGCTGCCCCATCTTCGCCGTCATCATCGAGATCGTCGGCTGGCGCACGCGCAACGAGCGCTACGACTGGCTGGCCCACGAGTTCGTCAAGCTGACCTTCGCGGCGTTCTCCACCACCGCCCTGCTCGGCGCCCTCCTGCTCTTCCTCTTCATCGGCTATTACCCGAAGTTTTGGACGTACATGACGTCCATCTTCTTCCCCACCTACTGGATCTACGCGCTGCTGTTCTTCGCCGAGACGTTCATCGTGTACCTCTGGTACTACGGCTGGGACTGGCTCTCCGGATCGCGCAAGTGGATCCACGTCACGCTCGGCGTCCTGGCCAACCTCGCCGGCACCGCCATCCTGTTCGTCGCCAACTCCTGGGTGACGTTCATGATCTCGCCGGCCGGCGTCGACGAGGCGGGGGCGCTCAAGGGCGGGGTGTGGGCGGCCATCACGAACTTCACGTGGATGCCGATCAACATCCACCGGCTCATCGCCAACATCGTCTTCGGCGGGACCATCGCCGCCGCCTACGCCGCCTTCCGGTTCCTCGCCGCCGAGACCGACGAGGAGCGCGCCCGCTACGACTGGATGGGCTACATCGGCAACTTCGTGGCCCTGGCCGCCTTCATCGTGCTGCCGTTCGCCGGCTACTGGCTGGGGCGGGAGATCTACGCCTTCAACCAGACCATGGGCATCACCATGATGGGCGGGTTCATGTCCTGGCTCTGGATCGTGCAGGCCATCCTGATCGGCATCCTCTTCCTCGGCAGCAACTACTACCTGTGGCTGGGGATGGAGCGCATCCCGGGCTCCGAGCGGTACCGCAAGTTCGTGCCCCCGATGCTGCTGGTGCTCACCGTCGGGTTCATGATCTGGGCCACCCCGCGCTCCATGGTCGTCACCCTGGACGAGGCGCGCGCCATGGGCGGCACCCACCACCCCACCCTCGGCTTCTTCGGCGTGATGTCGGCGAAGAACACCGTCGTCAACCTGATGATCCTCACCACGTTCCTGTCCTTCGTCCTCTACCGCCGCGCCAACCGCGAGTCCACGCGGCCGTGGGTGCGGACGGGCATGGCCGTGCAGTGGGCGCTCTTCGCGGCGGCCGCCGCCGTCGTCGTCTTCTACGGGGTGTACGGCTACTTCGTGGAGTCCATCGTCCGGATCGGCTTCTCCGTGTACCAGGTGCTGGCGGTGCTCATCTGCATCGTGGCCGTCATGGCCATCGACATCCCCATGTTCCGGGGCGCGCGCTCCACGGGCGCCATCCGCTGGGGCACGATCGCCCCGCGCTCGCAGTACGTGCTGATCCTCCTCGCCGTGACCTTCACGTGGCTGATGGGGCTCATGGGCTTCGCGCGCTCCGGCATCCGCCAGCACTGGCACGTGTACGGCGTCCTGCGCGACACCTCGCCGGAGGCGGTGACGCCGGCCCTCGGCTACGCCGCCAACGTCATCACCATCGTGACCATCGTCTTCTTCGCCCTGGTGATGTTCATCTTCTGGCTCGGCGGCCTCGCCGAGAAGGGCAAGGCGGCGGGCCACGGGCACGCCCCGGCCCCGGTGATCGCCGGCGGCAGCGACGGCGTGCGCGCCGCGGCGCGGGCCGGCGTCCCCGACACCGGCGCCCGGACGAGCTGACCCGTGCGCGCGCCGGTGGGGGTCAAGGTGGGCGTGTTCGCCCTGGCCGTCATGGGCGGCTACAGCTACTTCGCGAACTCCATCCCGCAGATCGAGTCGAAGCCTCCGCAGGAGCTCTCGCTCGAGGCCGGCAACGTCACGCCCGCGCAGCTGGTGCGGGCCGGCGAGGAGATCTACAAGACCAAGGGCACGTGCGAGATCTGCCATCGCATCGGCCAGAAGGGCACGCGAGCGCCCGACCTCGCGGGCATCGGCAGCCGCGCCGCCGGCCGGAAGCCCGGCACCAGCAGCACCAAGTACCTGGTCGAGGCGCTCGTGAACCCGGGCGCGTTCGTGGTGGAGGGCTACCCGCCCATCATGCCCGCCGTGGACAAGCCGCCGATCGGCCTCAACCGCTCCGAGCTGTGGGCGCTGACGGCCTTCCTGCAATCGCTCGGCGGCCAGGTGGACGTCAAGCTCGACGACATCCCGCAGACCAGCGGCGCCGCCGGCGGCGGCGGCGCGGCCACGGCCGAGGTGAAGCTGCCCGGTGATCCGAAGGCCGGCAAGGCCGTCTTCACCGGCAAGGGCGGCTGCCTGGCCTGCCACAAGGCCGGCGACGTCCCGGGCACGCCCGTCGGCCCCGACCTGTCGCAGATCGCCAAGATCCAGACGCCGGACTACATCATGAGGAAGATCCTCGACCCGAAGGGCATGGGCACGGTCTCCGGCTTTCCGCCGGGCGTGATGCCCCAGACGTTCGGGCAGACGCTCACGGCCCGGGAGTACACGGACCTGGTGGCCTTCCTGCTCACGCTGAAATGAGCCTCCTCCGCTCGCGCTTCTTCCAGGCCGTCGTCATCTTGGTGGTGGCGGCGCTGTTCCTTCGCTTCGGCATCCAGCCGCCCGCGCCGTGGAGCGTGTTCACGCTGTACATGGCCATCGTCGTCATGGCCGTGCTGATCTTCGTCTCCTCGGACGCGGACTCCTGGCGCAGCTTCGTGCGTCCGATCTGGACGACGCTGGTCGACCCGCGGCGGCGCCTCGTGCGCCTGGGCCTGATGGTCGTGATCCCGCTCCTGCTCGGCTACTACGCCTACACGCAGGCCGCCGCCAGGCCCCAGGCCCCGCCCGAGCTGCGCGCCGTGCACCCGGCGCCGCCGGACACCATCCAGTTCCGCGGCAAGCCGCTCAACATCTCGGGCGCCGAGAACCCCCTGAGCAAGGATCCGGCCAAGCACCAGGCGCACTCCGCGCGGGGCGGCGAGATCTACGTGCGCAACTGCATGTACTGCCACGGCGACAACCTGGACGGGCAGGGGCACTTCGCCAAGGGCTTCAACCCGCCGCCCGCCAACTTCCAGGATCCGGGCACCATCGCGATGCTGCAGGAGGCCTACCTGTTCTGGCGCATCGCCAAGGGCGGGCCGGGGCTGCCGAAGGAGTCCACGCCGTGGAACTCCGTCATGCCCGCCTGGGAAGACCGGCTGACCGAGGAGCAGATCTGGCAGGTGATCATGTACCTCTACGACGCGACCGGCCAGCAGCCGCGGCGCTGGGAGACCGCGCACTGATGCGCGCGCCCGGTCTCGCGCGCCGCCCGGCGACGACGCCGGCCCCCCCGCGCGCGCCCGGCCGCGGCGCCGCCGTGGCCGCCGCGCTCGCCGCCGTCGCGCTGCTGGCGCCTGCTCCGAGCCGCGCGCAGCAGGGCGACCTCGAGACGGGCAAGCGCGTGTACGCGCTGCGGTGCGCGGGCTGTCACGGCGAGAAGGGCGACGGCAAGGGGCCGGCGGCCGAGCTGCTCGACCCGCGGCCGCGCGACTTCACGACCGGCGTCTACAAGATCCGCACGACGGCCGGCAAGATGCCGAGCGACCAGGACCTGTTCCGGATCATCACCGAGGGCATGCCGGGAACCTCGATGCCGCCCTGGAGCGTTCTGCCGGAGAAGGAGCGGTGGAGCCTGGTCGCCTACGTCAAGTCGTTCGCGGCCGAGCGCTTCAAGGAGCCGCAGAAGACGCTGGAGCTGCCCAGGGACGTCGCCGCCTCCGAGGAGTCGCTCAGGCGCGGCAAGGAGATGTTCGAGGCCATCGAGTGCAACAAGTGCCACGGCAACGCGGGGCGGGCCGACGGCCCGTCGCGCGCGGAGCTGAAGGACGAGTGGGGGCATCCGATCAAGCCGGCGAACCTCACGAAGCGCTGGACGTTCCGGGGCGGCGCCAGCCGCACCGACGTGGCCATGCGCATCGCCGGGGGCGTGCTGGGCACGCCGATGCCGGCCTTCCTCGACGCCGTCGAGAAGCCCGAGGACATCTGGCACCTCACCAACTACGTCCTCTCGCTCGGGCCGGAGTCGCCCCGGTACGCCACGCTGGTGACCGCGCTCGCCGTCGGCGAAGCCATCCCGGACGACCCCGACGCGGAGTTCTGGCGCTCGCGCCCGGCCCAGAACATCCCGCTCATGGGCCAGGTCATCGTCGACCCGCGCAACTTCAACCCGTCGATCGACATGGTCTCCGTGCGGGCGGTGTGGCGCGAGACGGAGATCGCCTTCCACCTGACCTGGGACGACCCGACCGAGTCCAAGCCGGACGGCAAGCAGACCTTCGCCGACGTCGTGGCCCTGCAGTTCGCGCCGAAGGCCGAGGGCGCCGGCGAGCGGCCCTACTTCCTCATGGGCGACTCGTCGGAGGGCGTCTACCAGCTCCGCTGGGAGGGCGGCAAGGGCCCGGTCGAGACCTCGGCGGCCGGCCCCACGAAGGTCACCGCGCTCGCGGGCGGGGAGCTCACCGGCAAGGCGGTGTACGACAACGGCCAGTACCGCGCCGTCATCAAGCGCCCGCTCGCCGCCAAGGGGGAGCAGCGCCCGTCGTTCCGGCCGGCCGTGTTCGTGCCCATCGCCTTCCAGGCCTGGGACGGCGGCGCCGGGGAGACCGGGGCCCGGATGTCCCTGACATCGTGGTACTATCTGCGCCTGGAGGAGCCGCAGTCGAGGGCGCGGTTCGTGGTACCTCCCGTCGTGGCACTTCTCGCGCTCGGAGCCATGCTGCTCGTCGTCTGGGCGGCGAATCGGCGGGGTCCCGGCGCTTCGTGATCAGTCCGGCAATGTCCGGTGAAGGAGGACGACGCATCATGCGCACAGTGCTCGGGGCGTTCGCGGCCTTCGCGGCGGTGCTCGCCGCGGCGGCGTTCTTCGGTCTTCCCGGCTCGGCCACCGCGCAGGGCGGCGGCACCATCGACGCCGAGGTGAAGTACAACGGCCAGCCCGTCATCGAGAAGCTCAAGGTCAACAAGGACACCCAGCAGTGCGGCCACGAGGCCGTCATCGAGAAGGTGGCGGTCGGCCCGAACAAGGGCCTGGTCAACGCCGTCGTGTCCGTGCCCGGGGCCAAGGGCGGCAAGGCCGTCAAGGGCGTGGTCGACCAGCAGGGCTGCAAGTTCGTCCCGCACGTGGTCGTCATGTCGCCGGGCGAGCTCGAGATCAAGAACTCCGACGGCATCCTGCACAACATCCACACGTACTCCACGGCCAACCCGCCCATCAACAAGGCCCAGCCGAAGTTCAAGAAGACGATGACCGAGAAGTTCGACAAGCCCGAGGTCATCAAGCTCACCTGCGACGTGCACTCGTGGATGCTCGGCTGGGTGGCCGTCACCCCCGGCCCGGCCGGCGTCACCGACAAGGAAGGCCACGCCCGGATCGAGAACGTGCCGCCGGGGAAGCACAAGGTCGAGGTGTGGCACGAGACGCTCGGCAAGCAGGAGAAGGAAGTCGAGGTCAAGGCCGGGCAGACGACCAAGGTCAGCTTCGAGATGAAGAAGTAGCCCACGCACAGGAGATCGCATGCTGAGCTGGTGGCTGCCGGAAAACGTCTCGACGTACGGCCAGGACATCGACTGGCTCTTCCACCTGATCTACTGGATCACGGGGATCACCTTCATCCTGGTGACCGCGGCGTTCCTGGCGTTCCTGGTGATCTACCGTGACCGCCCCGGGCGCCGGGCGCGCTTCACCCACGGCAGCACGCCGCTGGAGATCGTCTGGACGGTCGTGCCCTCGCTGATCCTGGTGGTGCTGACCCTGCTCAGCGCGCCGGCCTGGTCGAAGATCAAGATGACGATGCCGCCGACGGACTTCGTGCTGGAGGTCACCGCCAAGCAGTTCAACTGGCAGGTGACCTACCCCGGCGCCGACGGCAAGTTCGGCACCCCGGACGACAAGACGCTCCTCGACGAGATGCACGTGCCGGTGGGCAAGGTCGTCCGCGTGAACCTCAAGTCGCAGGACGTCATCCACAGCTTCTTCGTGCCCAACGCCCGCGTGAAGCAGGACGCGGTGCCGGGCCGCGAGATCGCGCAGTGGTTCGAGATCAGCAAGCCCGGCAAGTACGAGGTGCCGTGCGCGGAGCTGTGCGGCTTCGGCCACTCGGGCATGAAGGCCTGGCTCTACGTCCACACCGCCGAGGACTACGCCAAGTGGGCGGCCGAGCAGCTGCGCGCCGAGGCGGCGCCGGCGGCCGACGAGACGAAGGTGGCGGCGACGCCGGCCGCCCAGACGGGGGGGAACGCGACACGATGAGTGCCCACGCCGCGACGGCTCACGCCCACGCCGAGCACCACGAGCTCGGCTTCGTGCGCACCTACATCTTCTCGACGGACCACAAGATGATCGCCCGGCAGTTCCTGTTCATGGGGCTGTTCATGCTGATCATCGGCGGGCTGCTGGCGCTGATGGTGCGCTGGCAGCTGGCCTGGCCGGAGACGGCCGTGCCCGGCATGAGCGTGTTCCTGCCCGACACGGGCGGCATCCTGGAGCCGTCGACGTACAACATGGCGTTCACGATGCACGCCACGATCATGATCTTCTTCGTGGTGATGCCGATCCTGGCCGGCGCCTTCGGCAACTTCTGCATCCCGCTCATGATCGGCGCCCGTGACATGGCCTTCCCCACGCTCAACATGCTGTCGTTCTGGGTCACCTTCACGGCCGGCCTCATCATGCTCGGCGGCTTCTTCGTGGACGGCGGTCACGCCGCGGCCGGCTGGACGTCGTACGCGCCGCTGTCGGCCATCCCCCAGTACACCGGCACCAACTGGGGCCAGAACCTGTGGTGCATCAGCCTCTTCGTCATGGGCATCGGCTCGCTGATGGGGTCGATCAACTACATCACCACCATCATCAACATGCGGGCGCCGGGCATGCGCCTCTTCCGCATGCCGCTGGTGGTGTGGTCGCTGTTCATCACGGCCATCCTGCTGCTGCTGGCGCTCCCCGTGCTGACCTCGGCCGTGGCCATGCTGCTCTTCGACCGGACGCTGGGGACCTCGTGGTTCCGGCCCTCCGGCGGCGGCGAGCCGCTGCTGTGGCAGCACCTCTTCTGGTACTTCGGCCACCCCGAGGTCTACATCCTGATCCTGCCCGCCATGGGCATCGCCTCCGAGATCCTGCCCGTCTTCGCGCGCAAGCCGATCTTCGGCTACCACGCCATGGCGTTCTCGATGATCGCCATCGCCTTCCTGTCGTGGATCGTCTACGGACATCACATGTTCGTGAGCGGCATGAACCCGGCCCTGGGCATGGCCTTCACGGTGACGACGATGATCATCGCGGTGCCGTCGGCCATCAAGACGTTCAACTGGCTGGGCACGCTGTGGGGCGGGCGCATCCAGTTCAAGCTGCCCATGCTGTGGGCGCTGTCCTTCGTGTGGATGTTCGTCATCGGCGGCCTCAGCGGCATCTTCATGGCCTCGACGCCGGTGGACATCTACATCCAGGACACGTACTTCATCGTGGCCCACATCCACTACGTCGTCTTCGGCGGCTCCATCATGGGCGCCTTCGCCGGCATCTACTACTGGTTCCCCAAGATGTTCGGGCGGATGCTGAACCCCGTCCTCGGCCACCTGCACTTCTGGCCGACGTTCGTGTTCTTCAACGTGACGTTCTTCCCGATGCACATCATCGGGGTCGGCGGCCAGATGCGCCGCATCTACAACCCCATGCAGTACGAGTTCCTTCAGCACCAGCAGCACTGGAACGTGGTCATGACGGTGGGGGCCATCTGTCTCGGTCTCACCCAGATCATCTTCTTCGTGAACTTCTTCTGGTCGCTGGTGGCCGGCAAGAAGGCCCCGCTCAACCCCTGGTCGTCGAACACCCTGGAGTGGCAGGCGCCGTCGCCGCCGCCGCACCTGAACTGGGGCCCGACGCTGCCGACCGTCCACCGCGGCCCGTACGAGTACAGCTCGCCGGAGTCGCGCGAGGACTTCCTGCCGCAGACGGCGGCGCCGGCGCGCGCGGGGGCGTCGCGACACTGAGGCCGGCGGTGGCGTATCGACTCGCGCTCGCGACGGGGGCCGCGACGCTGGTGCTCGTCCTCGCCGGCGGCCTCGTCACCAACACGGGCTCGGCCCTCGCCGTCCCCGACTGGCCCACGACGTTCGGGCACAACATGTTCCTCTACCCGTGGTCCGGGATGGTCGGCGGCGTGTTCTACGAGCACAGCCACCGGCTGCTCGGCTCCGTGGTCGGCCTGCTGACGCTGGCGCTCGCCGCGGCCCTGTGGCCGGCCGGCGGCGCCCTGCGCGCCCTCGGTGTCGTCGCCGCGGCGGCGGTCGTGCTGCAGGGCGTCCTGGGCGGGCTGCGGGTGGTGTTGCTGGAGCAGACGCTGGCCATCCTCCACGGGTGCCTCGCCCAGGCCTTCTTCGCGCTGGTGTGCGTGATCGCCCTGCGCGCCTCCCCGGCGGCGGCGCGGCCGCTCGCCCCCGGCGCCGCCGACCCGGGCGTGCGGCGGCTCGCGCTCGGCGCGGCCGGGGTGACGTACGCGCAGATCGTCCTGGGCGCCCTGCTCACGCACGCCGGCTGGCTGGAGCTGCACCTCGCGGGGGCGCTGGCCGTCTACGCCCTCGTCCCGATCGCCACGGCCAGGCTCCGGCGCACGGGCGACCCCGTGGCGGCGCCGGTGGCCGGCGCCCTGCTGGCCGCGCTGGGCCTGCAGCTGCTGCTCGGCGTCGGCGCCCTGGCGGCGCGCCTGGCCCCCGCGGCCCTGCCCGAGGGCGCCCTGCTGGCGCTGCCCGTCGCCCACCGCGTGGCCGGCAGCCTGATCGTCGGTGCCGCCGCCGTGCTGGCCGCCCGGGTGGTCCGGGCGCCCCGGCGCGCCGATCTCGTCGCGCTCCCCGGCCGCCCATCCGCGACGCTCGCCGCGTCCCGGGGCGCGGCGCGATGAAGACCGAGGCGATCGTCGCCGCGCTCGCGCGCGACCGCCGCCAGGTGGTCGGCGACCTCATCGCCCTCACCAAGCCCCGCGTGGTGGTGATGGTGCTGGTGACGACGCTGGTCGGGTACTACGTCGCGCTCACCGGCGCGCCCGACTACGTCCGCATGCTGAACCTGCTGGTCGGCACGCTGCTCGCCGCCGGGGGCACGCTGGCGCTCAACCAGTACTGGGAGCGCGACGTCGACGCCCGGATGGAGCGCACGCGCTCGCGCCCGCTGCCCGACGGCCGGCTGGCCCCCCTGGAGGCGCTGGCCTTCGGTGCCGGCGTGACCGTGGCCGGGGTCGGCTACCTGGCGGCGCTGGTCAACCCGCTCGCCGCCGCGGTGACGGCGGCGACGGCGGTGCTCTACCTGTTCGCGTACACGCCGCTCAAGCTGCGCACCTCGCTGTGCACCGTCGTCGGGGCCGTGCCGGGAGCGCTGCCGCCGGTCACCGGCTGGGTGGCGGCCCGCGAGGACTTCGCCGTCGGCGCCTGGGTGCTCTTCGGCATCCTCTTCCTCTGGCAGCTGCCCCACACGCTGGCCATCGCGCGGCTCTATCGCGACGACTACGCGCGCGCGGGCGTGCGGGTGCTGCCCGTCGTCGATGCCGAGGGGCAGAGCACCGAGCGGCAGATCGTCACCGGCAGCCTGGCGCTGCTGGTCGTGAGTCTGCTTCCGACGCTGATCGGGATGGCCGGGCCGCTGTACTTCGCCGGCGCCTTCGTCCTCGGCGCCAGCCTGGTCTCGCTCGGCGCCTGGCAGGCGGTCGAGCCCTCCTCGCCGGCGGCGCGGCGGGTGATGTTCGCCTCGCTCCTGTACCTGCCCGCCGTCCTGGCGCTGCTGGCCCTCGACAAGGCATGAGCGCGATCGTGCGCGACGACGAGCTGCGGCACCGCAACCGGGACGTCCTCCGGATCCTGCTCGGGATCATGGCCGTCCTCGCGCTCGCGGCGTTGCTCGTGGGGATCCGCTGGTGAGCCCCGTCCTCGAGGCGCCGCCGCGACTGGCCCGGGCCAACGGCCACGTGCTGCCGCCGCCCCCCCCGCCCACGGGTGGTGGCGACGGTCCCGACGGCGATCCCTCGCCGCGGCGCACGGCCTTCGACAACGCCGTGCTGGCCACGCTGTTCTTCATCGGCGCCGAGACGATGCTCTTCTCCGGCCTGGTGTTCTCCTTCTGGATCCTGCGCCTGGCCGCGCCGGCCTGGCCGCCGCCGCTGCAGCCCCGGCTGCCCCTGGGCCTGACGGCCCTGAACACCGCCGTGCTGCTGGCCTCGAGCTTCGCCATGGCCGCCGGCCTGCGGGCCATCCAGACGGGACGCGCCGGCGCCGTGCGTCGGCTCGCCGCGGCCGCGGGCCTCGGCGCGCTCTTCGTCTGCGTGCAGGGCTACGAGTGGGTGCGGCTGATCGGCTTCGGCCTGACGGCCGCCTCGGGCGCCTACGGCACGACCTTCTACACCCTGATCGGCGCCCACGGCCTGCACGTCCTGGGCGCGATCCTGTGGCTCGGGGTGACGCTGCGGCTCGCCGCGCGCGGCCGGTTCGCCGACGGGCGCACCGCCGGCCTGCGTGCCTGCGCGCTGTACTGGCACTTCGTGGTGGCGCTGTGGCCGATCCTCTACGTGTCGGTGTACCTGCTGTGACGTTCCCGACGCCGGTCGCCGCGCGCGCGGTCGCGACGCCGGGACGGCGCCCGGCGCGGGCGAGGCTCGCCGCGCTGGCGGCCGCCGCCCAGGTGGCGCTGCCGGCGGTGGCCGCCGCGTGCCCGGCGTGCCTGTCGTCGGCCTACGGCGACCGCACGTTCAACTGGGCCTTCCTGGGCCTGCTCGTCATGCCCTTCGTCGTCGGCGTCGCCATCGGCGGCGCGCTGCTCTACCGGTACGGCCTGCCCGGCGCGCTGCGCGCCCGGCTCGGTGGCGCGGCGGCGCCGGCGCCCGGCGCCGCCGCCGGTCCGGGGAGCGCTGCACTCGCACTACCATCCGAGGAGAGACCATGAGTCAGGTGGCGCACGTCCACGGGGCGGTGGAACCGGCCGAGACCCCGCTCACCCCGGAGAGCTGGGGCAAGCTCGGCATGTGGATCTTCCTCGCCGGCGACGCCGTCGGCTTCGGCGTGCTGCTGTCGGCGTACGGCGCCATGCGGGCGACCAGCGCCGACTGGCCGAACCCCTACGACGTCCTCGGCATCAACCTGACCGCGTTCATGACCTTCCTGCTCATCTGCTCCAGCGTCACCATGGTGAAGGCGCTCGAGTGGCTGGGGCGGGGCGACCGGGCGCGCTGCAAGATGTTCCTGCTGCTCACGGCGCTGGGCGGCGCGATCTTCGTCAGCCTGCAAGCCTACGAGTGGACGCACCTCATCAACAACGGCCTGCACATCGACGGCAACCCGTGGGGCGCCGCGCTCTTCGGCACCTCGTTCTTCCTGGTCACCGGCTTCCACGGCATGCACGTCACCGGCGGCGTCATCTACCTGCTCTCGATGGTGCGCTACGTGTCCAACCGGCCCGACCCCGCGGCCAGCTACAACGCCGTCGAGATCGCCGGCCTCTACTGGCACTTCGTCGACCTGGTCTGGATCATGGTCTTCACCTTCATGTACCTGCTCTAGGGGGCGGGAGACGATGGCGACCACCGAGCACAAGCACCCCAACTACATGGCCATCTTCTGGTACCTCGCCGTGCTCACCGTCATCGAGCTCGGCGTCATCTTCCTGCCGATCGGCAAGCTGACCATCGGCATCCTGCTCTGCGCGCTGGCCGTGACCAAGGCCGCCCTGGTGGCGATGTACTTCATGCACCTGCGCTTCGAGACGCGGACGCTCGGTCTGGTGGCCATCACGCCGCTGATCATCGCCACGCTGCTCGTGTTCGTCCTGCTCCCCGACGGCTTCGCCGTCGCCCACAAGACCGCCGAGAAGAAGGCCGCGGTCGGCGCCAAGCACTGATCGTGCGCCGTGCCCTTCGAGCGCCCGCTGGGACGGGCCGCGCGCATCGCGCGGCGCGCGGTGGCGCTGCGGTGTCCCCGCTGCGGCGAGACGCCGCTCTTCCTGGGCGGCCGGCCGGAGCCCGGCGAGGCGCCGGCGGGCGCGGTGCGCCGGGGGGCCCGGGCGGTGGCGCGGTGGTTCACCATGCGCCGGGCCTGCGCGCTCTGCGGGCTGGTCTTCGAGCGGGCCCAGGGTTACTTCGTGGGCGCCATCTACATCAACTACGCGGTGACCACGACGATCGCGGTCGGAGGATACTTCCTGCTGTGGTCCCGGACCTCGCTCTCGACGGAGGCGCAGCTGGCCATCTGGATCCCCTTCGTGCTGGTCTTCCCGGTCGTCTTCTTCCGGCTGAGCCGGAGCCTCTGGCTGGCGCTCGAGTACTTCGTCAACCCCGAGCCGTGAGCGGGGCGCCGCCCCTCCGGCGGCTCGCCGGCGGCGTCGTCGCGGCGCTGCTGCTGGCCGTCACGCCGGCCGCGGCCGCCTACGAGGCGGTGGACGTCAAGGACGCCGGCGTGCTCACCGGGCGCGTGACGTTCGCCGGCGCGGTGCCGAAGCTCGAGCCCATCGCCGTCAACAAGAACCGCGACGTCTGCGGCGAGCGCAAGCCCTCCGAGGCCCTGGTCGTCGGTCCCGCCGGCGGGGTGCGGGGCGGCGTGATCCTGATCGAGGGGGTCACGCGCGGCAAGAAGAACGACGCGGACGTGATCATCGACAACCACAAGTGCCTCTTCGTCGGTCACGTCACGGCGGCCATGGCCGGCAGCCGCATGCGCGTCAAGAACTCCGACCCCATCCTGCACAACACCCACGGGTTCCGGGGCAAGCCGACGGTGTTCAACCTGGCGCTGCCCACCAAGGACCAGATGGTCGACATCACCAAGCGGCTCGCCAGGCCCGGCGTCGTGCGCATCCTCTGCGACGCGCACCCGCACATGTTCGCCTGGCTCGTCGTGCACGACAGCCCGTACGTGGCCGTCACCGACGAGCAGGGCGCCTTCCGGATCGACGGCGTCCCGCCCGGCACCTGGAAGGTCACCATGTGGCACGAGGGCTTCCGGCCCCGGGGCGTCGACAAGGACGGCCGGCCGCTCTACGACGATCCGCGGACGGTGACCAGGGAGGTGACCATCGCGCCGCGCGGGACGGCGACGGTGGACTTCGAGCTCCGGTAGGAGCCCAGACCGCCGGCCGCGGGGCGCGCCGGCGGCGAAGGAGAGAGAGCAGACCATGTACACGCACATCTACGTGCCGGTCGACAACTCGGACTACTCCAACCGGGCCGTCGACCTGGCCGTCGAGCTGGGGCGGGCGTTCGGGGCGCGGCTGACGGGCTGCCACGTCTACGCCGCGCGGCTGCACGACTACCGCTTCAAGCAGATGGAGTACACGCTGCCCGACGAGTACAGGGACGAGCAGGAGCTCGAGCGGCAGCGCAAGATCCACGACTCGCTGATCGCCATGGGCCTGCAGCTCATCTCCGACTCCTACCTGGACGTCATGGCGCGCCGGGCCGAGGCCGCGGGGCTGGCCTGCGCGCGCAAGATGATCGACGGCAAGCACTACAAGGCCCTCGTGGAGGACGTCCGCGCCTCGGACTACGACCTGGTGGTCATGGGCGCGCTCGGCATGGGCGCCGTGAAGGACAGCCAGCTGGGCTCGGTCACCGAGCGGTTCGTGCGCAAGGTGACGGTCGACACGCTGGTCGTCCGCACCCCCGACGCCCTGCGCGACCAGCAGGGGGCCATCGTGGTCGGCCTGGACGGCTCGCCTCAGTCGTTCCACGGCCTCCAGATCGGCGTCGCGCTGGCCCGGGCCACCGGCCGCCCGCTGCACGCCGTGGCCGTGTACGACCCGTACTTGCACTACGCGATGTTCAACGGCATCGTCGGCGTCCTCAGCGAGAAGGCGTCGAAGATCTTCCGCTTCAAGGAGCAGGAGCAGCTGCACGAGGAGATCATCGACACCGGCCTGGCCAAGATCTACCAGTCGCACCTGGAGATCGCGCGCAAGCTGGCCGCCGAGGGCGGGGTCGACCTGGGCATCACGCTGCTGGACGGCAAGTGCTTCGAGAAGATCCTGACGTTCGCCCGCAAGGAGCAGCCGTGGCTGCTGATCCTCGGGCGCATCGGCGTGCACTCCGACGAGGGCGAGACCGACCTCGGCTCCAACACCGAGAACCTGCTGCGGCTGGCGCCGTGCAACGTCCTGCTGACGGGCGGCCGCTTCTACCCGCCGCTCGACGTCAAGGCCGAGGAGATCATCGCCTGGACCGAGGAGGCCGAGGCGCGCATGGAGCGGGTGCCGCCCCAGGTCAAGGGCGTGGCCCGCACCGCGCTGCTGCGCTACGCCATCGAGCAGGGCCACACCGTCATCACCAACAAGGTCATCGACGAGGCCATGGCCATCTTCATGCCGACGCGCATGGCCGAGAAGATGCAGATCCTGGCCGAGGACGTGGCGGTGGCGCGGCTCCGCGCCGAGCAGCAGCCGGCCACGGCCATCTGCTCGGTGTGCGGCTACACCGTGAAGGGGCCGAGCCCCGTCGTCACGTGCCCCGTCTGCCGGGCCGACGCCGGCAAGTTCGAGGTGATCTCCCGCGAGGTCGTCGAGGCCATCGCCACCCAGGAGGGCGGCATCGAGGAGGAGGAGTCGCTGCCCGGCGTGCAGGTCAAGTGGTCGGCCGACGCCCGGGACGCGCTGCGCGAGGTGGGCGACGCCTACCTGCGCCGCCGCGCCAAGGCCCGCGTCGAGAAGTACGCGCGCTCGCGGAAGATCCCCGTCATCACCTGCGCGCTCGCGCTGCCGATGATCGAGGAGACGGTGGGCCGCGACAAGCTCGGCGCCGGCTGGGACACCCTGCTCGCCCGCACGAGGTTCGAGCCCGCCGCGGCGCCGGCGGCGCCGGCCGAGGAGGCGGCGCCCGGCTTCGCGTGGACCGACGAGGCGGTCGCCCGGCTCGATCGCGTGCCGGCGGGGTTCATGCGGGACATGACGCGCGAGGAGATCGAGCGGGTGGCGCGCGACAAGGGCGTGGCGACGATCGACCTGGCGGTGTGCGAGGAGGGGATCGGGCATGCGCGCCAGACCATGAACGAGGTGATCGCGGGGTACGTGTCGAACAAGAAACCCCGCTGAGTGGGTTGGCGGGGGAAGCAGCGGCCGGGGCGGGGGCGGGGGTGCCCTCCCCGGGACACGCCATCCACGGCGCGTTGGCGCCTGTCAGCGGGCCACGCGGATGACGTCGGCGGTTCCGTCGGCCCCCAGAAGACACGGTCCCGGGGAGGGCGCCCCCGCCCCCGCAGCGAGCCACGATGACGACCTTGGTGGTTCCGTCCACCCCCAGAAGCTACGGTTTCCGGTGAGGGCATCCGCGCTTGATGGGTGAGCGATTGAGTGATTCGAAATTCACGACGTCGGAGACCACGCCGTATACGGCGTATTCGGTGTCGTGGAATCTGACGCGGCGGTGCAATCTGGAGTGCGCGCACTGCTACATGTCGGCGCATGCGGGGGCCGACACGCGGGACGAGCTCGACACCGGGGAGTGCCGGCGGGTGATCGACGAGATCGCCCTCGTCAACCCGAACGTGTTCCTGATCCTGACCGGCGGCGAGCCGCTGCTGCGGCGGGACATCTGGGACGTGGCGGCGCTGGCGGCGGACAGGGGCTTCACGACCGTGCTCGGCACCAACGGCGTGCTCCTGCGCGAGCGGGAGGCCGCGCTGATGCGCCGCCACAACGTGCTGGGCGCGTCGATCAGCCTCGATTCCACGGACGCCGGCCGGCACGACGCCTTCCGGCACCTGCCCGGCGCCTGGCAGGGCGCGGTGCGGGCGACCCGGGTGCTGACGGACGCCGGGCTCGACTTCTCGCTCCACATGTCGGTCACCGACTGGAACGTGGACGAGGTGCCGGCCATGATCGACCTGGCGAACCACCTGGGCGCCAAGGTGCTCAACTTCTTCTTCCTGGTGCGCACGGGCCGGGGGCGCGCGCTCACCGACATCGACGCCCAGGCGTACGAGCGGATCCTCACCTACCTGGCCCGCATCCAGGGCGTGGGGGCCGGCCCGCCGTCGTGGGTGAGGCGCCTGCTCGAGCTCGGCCGGGGTGCCGCACCCGAGGCCGAGACGCCGGCGCCGCGGCAGGCGCGGCCCGCCCGCGGCTTCGAGGACCCGTGGTCGACGCCGGTGGGCACCGCCGGCGGCCTGCTCATCCGGGCCAAGTGCGCGCCGCACTTCCGGCGCATCCTCTGGCAGCTCAACCCGACGTCGCCGCTGCTGAAGAACTACGCCCACGGCTCCTGCCCGGCCGGCAAGTACTACTGCCGCATCACGCCGGAGGGCGACGTCACCCCGTGCCCGTACATGCCCGTGGCCGCCGGCAACGTGCGCCGTGCCTCGTTCGCCGACATCTGGCGCGGTGCGCCCGTGTTCGGCGACCTGCGCGAGCCGGCCCTCGGCGGGCGCTGCGGGGCCTGCGAGTTCTCGAAGATCTGCGGCGGCTGCCGCTGCCGCGCCTACGCCGCCCACGGCGATTACCTGGCCGAGGACCCCGCGTGCGCGTACCAGCCCGGCGCCCACGGCGGCCGGGTCATCGACCTGCCGGCGACGCTGACCTTCGGCCTGCCCGTCGACCGAGAGCTCACCTGGGAGCCGGCGGCCACCGAGCGGCTTCAGGCCATCCCCTCCTTCGCGCGCGGCATGGTGGTCAAGGCCGTGGAGGCCTACGCGCGAGGACGCGGCGAGCGCGTGGTGACGACGGCGCTGCTGGCCGACGTCCGCTCCAGGTGGAGCGGCCGGTTCCGGCCGCAGGCATGACGCCGGCCGCCGGCGACCGCTTTCGCACCGCGGCGCTGGCGTACCTGGTCTACGGCTCGGTCTACCTCCTCGGCGGCCTCTGGCTGCTGTCGCAGGGCGTCGGCGTCATGGGCGGCCAGCGCCCGGCGTCGCTGCTGTTCTGGGGTCTGGCCGGCCTCGTGCCGCTGACCCTCATCCCCTACCTGCTGTTCCGGCCGCGCGCGTGGTTCGAGCGCTGGGTGCTCTGCCGCCGGGACTTCGCGCGCCTCCTGGCGCTCTTCCTGGCGTTCCGGACGTACAAGGTCGGCCAGGTCGCCCTGCGCGGCGAGAGCGCGGAGGTCGCCGCGCCCTGGGGCGGCGTCGTGACCTTCCAGGCCGGCGCCGCCGTGTTCCTCGTCGTCACCCTGGCCGCGACCGCGCTGGTCGCCGTCGCGGCGTGGTCACCGGCGGAGCCGAGGTCCGGCCAGCCATGAAGCGCTACAGGGACATCGCCGGCGACGGAGGCTCCGACATCGTCGCGCAGGTCCAGGCGCAGCAGGGGCACCTGGCGCGCCGGCTCTCCGCCGTCAGGTTCGTCGTCGCCGTCGTGTCGGGCAAGGGCGGGGTGGGCAAGTCGACGCTGACCGCGGGCCTGGCCTCGGCGTTCGCCGGCGCGGGATGGCGCGTGGGCGTCCTCGACGCCGACCTGAACGGGCCCACCATGGCCAAGATGCTCGGCGTCCGCGGGCGGCGTCTGGTGGTGTCCGGCGACGGCGTGACGCCGCCCGCCTCAACGCTCGGCGTCAAGGTCATGTCGATGGACCTGCTGCTCGAGACCGACGCCACGCCGCTCGCGTGGCAGTCGACGACGCAGCAGGAAGCCCACACCTGGCGGGGCACGATGGAAGCCCAGGCGCTCCGCGAGTTCCTCGCCGACACGGCGTGGGGCGAGCTCGACGTGCTGCTCCTCGACCTGCCGCCGGGCACCGACCGCCTGGCCGGCGTCGTCTCGCTCGTGCCGGCCCTCGCCGGGACGGTGGTCGTGACGATCCCCTCCGACGTCTCGCAGCTCGTCGTGCGCCGCTCGATCACCGCGGCGCGCCAGGCCGGCGCGCCGGTGCTCGGCCTCGTCGAGAACATGGCGGGCCTCTTCCCGGGCCCCGACGCCGCCACGCTGGCCGCCGAGTCCGGCATCGCGTGGCTCGGCCGCGTGCCGTTCGACCGGGCGCTGGCCCTGGCGTGCGATCGCGGCGATCCGCTCGTGGCCACCGAGCCCGGCGCGCTGGCGGCCGGCGCCATCGCGGGCATCGCCGCCCGCATCCGCGCCGCGCTGGAGCCGGCGCCGGGCTGCGCGTGATCCCGGCGTGAGGCCGGCCTCCTGCCAGCGATGCCGAGCCCGACTCCGCGCCGCCCGCGAAGGGCGCGCCGGCGCCCCGGCTGCCCTCGCTGGGGCTGATCTTCCACGACGACCCCGTGCCGCCGGTGGTGGCGCTGATCGAGCGCCGCGGCCGGGTGGCTCCTCACGCGACGGGCGCGGCCTCCGTACGCGGGCACCCGGGACGTGGCTGGCGGCTTCCTCGAGGCGGGAGAGACGGCCGAGGAGGCGCTGGCGAGGGAACTGGAGGCGGGGCCTCGGCCGCGCCGGGACCCATCGGGTCCGCCGACGACGTCGCCGAGGCCCGACGGGTCCCGCGCGGCCGCTTGCCCCTGAGCCGGATCGCGTTTCCGTCCCAGCGGCGGCTGCTTCGCCGCTGGGCGCGGGCTACCGGCAGGTGACGCCCTTCTCGACCTCGTAGTTGGCGACCTTGTAGGTCGCCACGAAGTTGTCCTCGAAGGCCTTCACGCGCATGGCGCCCTTCGGCGTCTCGCCGTCGAAGGCCAGCACGTGGGCGGCGTCGGCCAGAGCGCCCACCGACATGCCGCCCTTCACGTACGCGGCCACGGCCGTCCTCGGCAGGAAGGCGGCGATCGTCTCGTGCACCGGCCGGTCGCCGCCTCGCGGGATCTCCTTGAGCCAGCTCAGGATGACCGTGAAGCCGTCGAGCGAGCCGTCACCGAGCAGCCCCGGGCTCCGGGTCATGCGCCGGAGCAGGGGACCCACGTAGCGCGAGAACATGGCGCCCGCCCGCTCCTGGGGCGTCAGGCGGGAGAACTGCGGCGACGGCTCCTGGTCGATGAGCACGTTGAGCGACAGGTATCGCACGTCGCCCTGCAGGTGCTTGGGCTTGAAGAAGCCGATACCGTCCTTCTTCACGTCGAGCCACGGCATGCAGTGGTACATCTCCGCGTTGAGGTCGCGGAGCGCCCGGGCGTGGGTGCGGGCGAGGTGCCGGGCCTTGTCCGACGTGTACTGCTCGGCGGGCAGGATGCGATCCTCCGACGGCGCCGCCGAGGCGACCGTCGCCGCGGAGACAACCACCACCACGAACAGCGTCAGCAGCCGAACGAGCGTGCGTCCCGTGTGCGTTTTCATGGCCCGCCCGCAGTGCAAGGAGGGTGCCAGAGCCCCGAGCGCTGCAAAGTCGGCGGCTTGGCGCGCTCGAGCCCGCCGGCGCGTGCCGGACAGCCTGACACGGAACCGACGACGGGCGTCACCTCATACGGACTACCGCTCAAGAATCTGCTCCTGGCTCACTGTGACGGGCCTGCCCCACCAGCCTTCGTCCCGGGCCATCGCGATGTCCCGGCGCGTGACCGTGCCGCCTCCCTCGCCGCGGTTGCGCACCGAGAAGCCCATGTGAGAGCCGGAGGCGAAGTGCGTCGGGTGCGAGCGCCACGTCTCCCATTCCTCGCCGGTGGCGCAGCCGGCCACGAGCACCAGGACGCTCCCCAGCAGAACCAACCGCCGACGGTGGCTTCGCATGCAAGTCTCCTTCAGGGTATGAAATTGCGCGCCCATGCTACCGGCGGGGCGCCGGCCGGTCAACCGCCTCGGGACGTGATAGACTCCGCTCAGAGCGCCGATGGAATCTCCCATGGACCCGCTCAAGATCCGCGCGATGCCCGGCAGCTTCCGCCGCCCGATCCTCCTCATGGCGTTCACCGGCTGGAACGACGCCGCCGAGTCCGCCACGACGGCGGCGCGCTACCTGGCCGCCTCCTTCCACGCCGAGAAGTTCGCCGAGGTCGACCCGGAGGAGTTCTACCACTTCGGCCTCACGCGTCCGTACGTGCGCTTCCGGCAGGGATCGCAGACCGAGCGCGAGGTGGTGTGGCCGGTGACCGAGTTCTCCATCGCGCAGTCGGCCGACCTGCCGCGCGACGTCATCGTCGGCGTCGCGCCCGAGCCGCACCTGAAGTGGCGGACGTACTGCGACGCGGTGCTGAGCCTGGCCCGGGTGTGCGAGGTGAGCCTGGTGCTGACGCTCGGCGCGCTGCTGGCGGAGGTCGCCCACACCCGGCCGGTGCGGCTGAGCGGAAGCGCTGCGGATCCCGAGCTCGCCGCGCTCCTCGGCGTCCGCCCCACGCGCTACGAGGGTCCCACCGGCATCGTCGGCGTGCTGAACACGGCGTGTCGCGACCGCAACATCCGGACGGCCAGTCTGTGGGCCAACGTCCCCCACTACATCTCCGGGATCGAGAACCCCAAGGCCTCGCTGGCGCTGGTGCGGCGCGTGCTCACGCTGCTCGGCGCTACCGTGGACCTCGGCGACCTGGAGGAGGCGGGCCGGCAGTTCGACCAGAACCTGGCCGAGGTCGTCGCCCAGAACGCCAAGATCGCCGGGTACGTGGCGAAGCTGGAAGCCCGGGAACCCGATGAAGAGGTCGCCGGCGCCGAGCCCCTGGGCGACCTGCCGCCGGCGTCGGAGCTGGTCGAGGAGATCGAGCAGTTCTTGCGGCGCCAGCGGCCGGAGTGACGCGGGCCGCCCTCGTCGCCGCGCTCCTGGCCGGCCTCCTCGTCCCTCTCGTCACCGCGTCCGAGCCGCGCCTCACCGTCAGCTGGAAGCCGGCACGCCCGCGCGTGGGCGACGTCGCCGTGCTCACGGTGCGCGGGGCGCCCGAGGGCGCGAGTCTCGAGGGCTCGGTCGGTCACCGGCCCGCCGCCTTCTTCGCCCACGCCGGCGGCCATGCCGCCGTGGTGGGCTTCGACGTCGACACGCGCGCGGGCGACATCCCCTGGCGCATCGCCGTGCTCGACGGCACGCGGCCGCTCCACACGGCACGCGGCGCGGTGAAGGTCCTGTACCGCAAGTTCCCCGTCCAGCGCCTGACCCTGCCCACCGCCATGGTCGACCTCGACCCCGAGACCGAGCGTCGAGCGGTGGACGAGGGCGAGCGGCTGAAGACCCTCTACCGGACCATCACCCCGGAGCGCCTGTGGCGCGGGCGGTTCGTGCGGCCCGTGGCCGGCACCGAACCGGGGACGGGGTTCGGCGCCCGGCGGATCATCAACGGCCAGCCGCGGGCGCCTCACACGGGGATCGACTACTCGGCCGAGCGCGGCACGCCGGTCGTCGCCGTCAACGACGGGCGCGTGGCGCTGGTGGCGGAGCACTTCTTCCCGGGCCGCCTGGTGGTCATCGACCACGGCCTCGGGCTCTATACCCTCTACTTCCACCTCGACCAGGTGACGGTCCAGCAGGACGAGCGGGTGAGCCGCGGGCAGCCGATCGGCACCGTGGGTGCGACGGGGCGGGCGACCGGACCGCACCTGCACTTCGGCGCGCTGGCGGGCGGCGCGCGCATCGATCCGGCCGTCCTCCTCGACCTCGACGTCAACTGACGCGGCCGCCGCGGCCGCCTGCGACCTCTCAGCGCCGGCGGTTACGCGCCTTCCGGCTGGCGGTCTTGCGGCCGGCCGTCTTGCGCCGCGCCTTGGGCCGCGCCTTGCCGGCCTTCTTCTTCGTGGTCCGCTTCGCCGCCGTCTTCCGCTTGGGGCGCGGCCTGGCCTTCGCCTTCGGCCGGCTGGGCCTCGGCGCCGCCGGAGGCTGCGGGGCGGCCGTGGGCGGCGGAGGCGTCGGCGGCGCCGGCCGCGGCGGCATCGGCGGGGGAGGCGGCGTGGTCGGCATCCAGGACTGCGTATCTCCGTACGGTCGCTCCATCGCGTCCTCCGGCGGACGAGTAGCTTCGTGACATACCCTGCACGTGCGAGCCGCCGCGGTGCAAGGGATTTGTGATCAGACGGCGACGGCGGCGCGCAGGCGGCGGGCCTCGGCGCCGAGCGCGCCGTTGGACCAGACCTTCACGAGCGAGCGGGCGAGGATCGCGCGGACGCGGGCGCGGCTGATCTTGACCGGCGCCGTCGCCGCCAGCGGGTCGGGGTGCGCGGCCAGCGCGGCGACCGTCTCGAGGCCGATCATCAGCGGCCACGCGCAGGCCAGGCGCATGCGCCACTCGGCGGCCGGGACGGCCAGCGTGTAGCTCCAGGCGGCCTCGTAGTGGGCGAGGGCGACGGCGAGCAGGCGGCGCAGCAGCGGCCGGGCCGCCGGCGAGCGCGCGGGGTCCAGCAGGTCGCCCGGGGCCAGCCCGAGCACGGCGAGCTCCCGGGCGGGCAGGTAGCAGCGGCCGTGGCGCAGGTCGCCCGGCACGTCGCGCAGGACGTTCGTCATCTGCAGCGCCTTGCCGAACCGCACGGCGAGCGCGCTCATGGCGCCGGCGTTCCAGGCCGCGAGCCTCGGCCGGTGCGCCACGTGCAGCGCCGTCCAGAACGGCCCCACGCACCCGGCGACGAGATACGTGTAGTGGTCCAGGTCCTCCAGCGTCTCGAGCGCCGCCACGCCGGCGGCGTCCTCGCCCGGGAACCGCTCCAGGTCGAGCGCCATGCCGGAGGTCAGCGTCTCCAGCACGGCCTCGGCCTGCGCCCGGTCGCCCGCGGGCAGGCCAGCCAGCCGCGCGAGCGCGGCCGGCAGCGACTCCAGCAGCCGCCGCTCGGCGGCGAGCGCCTGGTGGGGCGCGCAGGCGCGCGCGACCGCGGCGACGTCGGCCCGGCGTCCGGCGTAGGCGGCGCGGAGGACGCCCAGGTACGCCAGGCGCTCGCCGCGCGCGATCAAGCGCGTGTCGGCGACGGTGTCGGCGGCGCGGGCCAGCAGGTACGCCAGCCCGATGGGCTCCCGCAGGGCGCGGGGCAGGATGGCGAGCGAGAGGTAGAAGCTGCGGCTGACTCGACGCAGGAGATCGCCGAGCAGCGGGTCGGCCATGCTACTCGAAGTCGAACGGCCTCCGCGGCGGGTCGGGCGCGTCCTTGGCCTTCTTCAACCCCTCCTGGAACTTCCGGTCGAGCAGCTTGCCCTTCTGCGACTCCGCCTGCATCTGCTGCCGGAAGCGCTCCTCGCGCTCGGCGGCCCTGGCGCCCAGCGCGCCCAGCGCGGTGCCCAGATCGGCCACGGAGCGCCTGGGCGGCGGCGCCTCGTGCGCGATGACGGCGCGCAGCTCGGGGTCGATGGTGAGCCGGCCCTCGCAGCAGGGACACACGATCGTGAACGACTTGGCCGCCATGCCCCCTCACGCTAGCAGGTCGCCGCCGGCGCCGCAACCGGGGCAGGCGGCGCGGCCTCACAGGGCGAGGAGCTCGTGGCGCAGGCGATCGTCGTCGCGCAGCCGCGCCGCCGGCCCGCTGAAGCGGATGCGGCCCTTCTCGAGGACGTAGACCCGGTCGGCCAGGGCCAGCGAGAAGGCCACGTTCTGCTCGGCCAGCAGGATCGTCAGGCCCTCCCGCTTGAGCCGCGCGATCTGCTCCCCCAGGTGGTCCACGACGAGCGGCGCCAGCCCCTCGGACGGCTCGTCCAGCAGGAGCAGCTCGGGATTGCCCATCAGCGTGCGGGCGATGGTGAGCATCTGCTGCTCGCCCCCGGACAGGAAGCCGCCCTGCCGGCCGCGCAGCTCGCGGAGCTTCGGGAAGAGGTCGAACACGCGCTCCACCGTCCACGGCGCCGCCCCGCCGTCCCGGCCCCGCGTGCCGCGGCTGGCCACGTCGAGGTTCTCCCAGACGCTCAGCTCGGCGAAGATCCTCCGGTCCTCGGGCACGAAGCCGATGCCGGCCCGGGCCACCCGGTACGGGGGCCAGCCGGTGATGTCGCGGCCCTTCCATAGGACGTGGCCGGCGTGCGGCGGGGTGAGCCCCAGGATCGACCGCATGGTCGTCGACTTGCCCACCCCGTTGCGGCCCAGCAGGGCCACGCACTCGCCCGAGGCCACCTGGATCGACACGCCGAACAGGACGCGCGAGAGGCCATAGGCCGCGTGCAGGTCCTGCACGTCGAGGGCGACGGGGGCCGTCATCGCCGCTCGCCCAGGTAGACCCGGCGCACCTCGGCGTCCGCGCGCACCGCGGCCGGCGGCCCCTCGGCGATCACGCTCCCCTGGTGGAGGACGGTCACCCGCCGGGCGATCGAGAAGACGACGTCCATGTCGTGCTCGGTGAAGAGCAGGGTGAGCCCGCGCTCGCCGGCGATGCGGCTGACGAGGTCGATCGTCTCCCGCGTCTCGGTCGCCGACATGCCGGCCGTGGGCTCGTCCAGGAGCAGCAGGTCGGGCTCGCTGGCCAGGGCCAGGCCGAGCTCGAGCTGCTTGCGGGCGCCGTGCGACAGGAAGCCGCTCATCTCGCCGGCGCGATCCAGCAGGCCGATCGAGGCGAGCACGGCCTCGGTCTCGGCGCGATACAGCCGATCGACCGGCGTCCACAGGTCCCGCCCGCGGCCCCGGTGGGAGATGAAGGCCGCCTGCACGTTCTGGAAGACGGTCAGGCGCGGGAAGATGTTGGTCCGCTGGAACGACCGGCCCATCCCGAGCCGGCACACCGCGTGCGGCGGCAGGCCCGTGATGTCGCGCCCCTTGAGCGTCACCGTGCCCGCGTCGGGCCGCACGTGGCCGGTGACGAGGTTGAAGAGCGTCGTCTTGCCCGCGCCGTTGGGCCCGATGATGGCCGCGATCTCGCCGCGGGCCACGCTGAAGCTCACGCCGGCGACGGCCTGGAAGCCGGCGAACGACTTCCGCAGATCGCGCACCTCGAGCATCAGCGGCGGCGCCCCAGGCGCCGGGCCGCCGCGTCCAGGGCGCCGACGATGCCGCCCGGGAAGGCGAACAGCAGCACGATCAGGATGGTGCCCAGCACGAAGGGCCAGTACTCGGTGTAGGCCGTGATCTGCTGGTTCAGCACGAGCAGGACGAGCGCGCCGACGGCCGGCCCCCAGAAGTGGCCCATGCCGCCGAGCAGCGTCATGATGAGCGCCTCCGAGGACTTCGGCCAGTACGCGAAGTCCGGGAACACCCCCCGGTTGAAGATGCCGAAGAGCGCCCCGGCCAGGCCGGCGAAGCCGCCGGCGATGACGAAGGCGACGAGCTCGTAGCGGCGGACGTCGACGCCGATGAACTCCGCGCGCTCGGGGTTCTCCCGGATCGTCGTGAGGATGCGCCCGAACGGCGAGCCGACGATGCGACGCAGGATCCCGAGGCAGAGACCGACCAGGACCACCGTCAGCAGGTAGAAGTGGTCGCTGGTCCGGAGATCGCCGAGCCCGGGCAGGCGCGCCATCCAGGCCAGCTCCGGGTAGGGGACCTCCGGCATGCCCTGCTCGCCGCCCGTCACGTCGTTCCACTTGAAGCAGATGGCCCACACGATCTGGGCGAAGGCCAGCGTCAGCATCGCGAAGTAGATCTTCGTCAGGCGCACGCAGAAGAAGCCGAAGACCAGGGCCAGGGCCGCGGCCAGCAGCCCGCCCGCCGGCCACGCGAGCGCGAACGGCACCGCCGCCTTCTTCATGAGGATGCCGCAGGTGTAGGCGCCGATGGCGAAGTACGCGGCGTGGCCGAACGACACGAGGCCGGTGTAGCCGAGCAGGAGGTTCAGGCTCACGGCGAAGAGCGCCAGGATGACGACGTCGGTGGCCACGAACGTGTAGAAGCGCGAGCCGAACGCGGGCACGGCCAGCGCGGCGGCGAGGGCCAGCCCCCCCCACGGCACGCGACGCAGCCGGCTCACCGGAGCGGCCGCCCGAGCAGGCCCCACGGTCTCAGGATGAGCACCACGGCCATGAGGGCGAACACCGAGAAGATCGAGAAGCGCGGGATGACGAGGATCCCGAACGACAGGACCTGGCCGTACACGAGGGCGCCGAGGAAGGTCCCCCAGAAGGAGCCCAGCCCGCCGATGACGACGACGATGAAGGCTTCCACGATGATCTCGACGTCCATGCCCGGCACGATCGTCTTGACCGGCGTCACCAGCGCGCCGCCCAGCCCGGCCAGGAAGGAGCCGAGGACGAAGACGCCGGTGTAGAGGCGGTTCACGTCGGTGCCGAGCGCGCCGAGCATCTCCCGGTCGAGCGCGGCGGCGCGGATGAGGCGGCCGGCCCGGGTCCGGTAGAGCACGACCCAGAACGCGACGGCGATCGCCGGCCCCAGGAGCAGGATGAAGAGGTTGTAGTAGGGGACCACCGTCCCGGCCAGCCGCACGGCGCCGTCCAGGCCCGGCGGCCGCGAGACGGACAGCTGGCCCGTGCCCCACGCCACCTTGGCGACGTCGGACAGGATCAGCACCAGCGCGTACGTGAAGAGCAGCTGGTACAGCTCGTCCTTGCCGTACAGGTGCCGCAGCAGGAGGCGCTCCACCAGCCCGCCCAGCACGGCGATGCCGGCGGCGGCCCCCGCCGCCGCCCACCAGAACCGTCCCGGCCCGGTGCCGACCCACTGCACGAACTGCCAGGCCAGGTAGGCGCCCAGCATGTAGAACGAGCCGTGCGCGAAGTTCAGCACGCGCAGCACCCCGAAGATCAGGGACAGTCCCGAGGCGATGAGGAACAGGAACATCGCGACGGTCAGCCCGCTCAGCGCCTGCGCGAACAGGAACGACGGATCAGGCACTAATCCATGAACTTGGCGGGGTCGATGTAGACGGCCGGCCGCATCACGGCGAAGCCCAGCTTGGGATCCTTGACGGTCTTGCCGTAGATCTGGGCCCGGTTGGCCTGGTGGTCCTTCTCCCGGATGGTCAGCTTGCCGTGGGGCGTGTCGATGGTGAGGCCGAGCAGGGCCCGGGCGACCTTGTCGGAGTCGGTGCTGTTGGCCTTCTTGATGGCCGCCGTCAGCGCCTGCATGCCGATGTAGCCCTGGATGGCCCACGACGAGGGGTGCTCGTCCTTCAGGTAGGCGCTCACGCGGCGCACGTACTCGCGGTGCGCCGGCGGCCCCTCCGTCCAGTAGAAGGCGTCGTAGGAGTTGCCCCAGATGCCGAACGGGTAGTCGTCCTTCATGGCCTTGGCGGTCTCGGGCGAGGCGGCCTCGCCGGCGCCGAAGAAGTTGTGCTTGATGGCGTCGAAGTAGCCGAGCGGCCTGGCCTGCTTGGCGAAGGTCACGAAGTGGCCGCCCCACAGCGACGAGAAGACGGCCTCGGGCTTCTTGACCATCTGGGCGTTGATGAACGGCGTGTAGTCGGCCTCGCCGAGCTTGGGCCACTGCTGGTCCACGATCTCCACGCCGGGCTTGAGCTTCTTCACGTAGTCCACGAAGGCCTTGGTGACGTCCTGGCCGTAGGCGTAATCGGGGCTGATGGTGGCGATCCGCTTGACGTTCCACTTCGACATCAGCTCGGCCGCCGTGCGGCCCTCGATGGTCGTCGTCGAGGCCACCCGGAACACGTAGGGGTGCAGCTTGTCGGGCGCGGTGAGCTGGTCGGTCTTCGGGATGGGGGCGATGAAGACGATCTTGTTCTCCTTGGCGACCACCGACACCGCCGGGCCCTCGGCTGACGTCAGCGTGCCGACCAGGAAGTCGACGTTCTCGCGCAGGATCAGCTCGCGCGAGACGCGCACGGCCTCGTCGGCGTTGCCCTTGGTGTCGCGCACCACCAGCTCGAGCTTCCGGCCCAGCACGCCGCCGGCGGCGTTGGCCTCGTCGACGAACATCTGCGCGCCCTTGGCGGCCGGCTCGCCGAACAGCGCGCCGGGCCCGGACATGATCATGGGGAAGCCGACCTTGATCGGCTTCTGCGCCTCGCCGGCGGGGACGGCGACCAGCAGGCTGGCGACGGCGGCACCGAGCACGCTCAGGACGGTCCTGCGATCCATGGCGGACTCCTTCAGAAGACGGGGTGGCCCGGAACGGTGGTCCGGATGCGGTAGAGCGACGTCGAGGCGGTGATGAACAGCGAGCGGTAGTCGTCGTCGCCCCACGCGAAGTTGGCGGTGTACTCGGGAACCTCGATCACCTCCAGCAGGTCGCCGTCCGGCCCGAAGACGTGGATGCCGCCCGGCCCGCAGCAGTACACGTTGCCGGCGGCGTCGAGCTTCATGCCGTCGGGCGCGCCCGGCTTGTCGCCCCTGGTCTCGGCCCACACGCGGCCGCCGGTGAGGCGGCCGTCCGCGGCCACGTCGAAGACGCGGATGTGCTTGCGGGCCGTGTCGTTGACGAACAGGCGGCGCTCGTCGAGCGAGAAGCAGAGGCCGTTGGGCCGGTCGAAGTCGTCGACGAGCAGGGCCGGGTGCTCGGGATCGGGGCCGACCCGGTACACGCCCTGGACGTCCAGCTCCTGCGCCCGCTCCACGCCGTAGAACTTCGCGCGCCCGTACGGGGGGTCGGTGAAGTAGACGCCGCCGTCGCGGCGGCAGACGATGTCGTTGGGGCTGTTGAGCTGCTTGCCGTCGTAGTGCGTGGCCAGGGGCACGATGCGGCCGTCCGGCTCGGTCCGCGTCACCCGGCTCGTCGCGTGCTCGCAGGTGAGCAGCCGGCCCTCGCGGTCGTAGGCGTTGCCGTTGGCCATGTGACACGGCTTGCGGAAGGTGGTGACGCCGTCCGCCGCCGACCAGCGGCGCAGGTGGTCGCCCGGCATGTCGCTGAAGAGCAGGAACCGGCCTCGCGGATGCCAGACCGGCCCCTCGGTGAAGAGGAAGCCGGCGCCCAGGCGCTCGAAACCGTAGCCCACCGCGCTCAGCGCGTCACTTGACCACGGGCTGGCCGGGCTTGCCGGCCGCGTACCAGTCGGCCGGCGGGACGTCCTCGAACACGACCCAGACGGCCTCGCGGGGCACCTTGCAGACGTCCGTGATCGTCTCGGTGATGCGGCGGGCCAGCTCGTCCTTGCGCTCCTTGCCGTGACCCTCGTAGAGGCGGATGTTCACGAACGGCATGGCGGTTCCTCCGCGGCTGGAATGGCTCCGAAGCGCGCGAAACTTACCACAGCGGGGGGGTCGTCACAAGACGTAGAATGCGCCCGATGGCCGAGCTGGCGAACGTGTTCTCGTGGTCGCGCAGCCGCGACGGCACGTTCCACGAATGCCGGCGGAAGTACTTCTACCATTACTACGGCTCCTGGGGCGGCTGGGACCCCACCGCGGCCGAGGACGTCCGCCGTCTCTACGTGCTCAAGCAGCTCTCGTCCCGCCAGCAGTGGGCCGGCCGGGTCGTGCACGACGCCATCGAGCTGGCCCTGCACGGCCTGCGCGAGGGCCGGGCCGTGCCCGTGGAGCCCTTCGTCGGCGACGTCATCGAGCGGATGCGGGGCGAGTGGCGGTCGTCGAAGGCCGGCCGGTACCGCGACAACCCCCGGACGGCCGCCCTGTTCGAGCACGAGTACCGCGTGGAGCTGCGCCCGGAGGCGTGGCAGGCCATGCGCGAGCACGTGGCCACGTGCCTGCGCAACTTCTTCCGGCTGCCGCTCCTGGCCGAGATCCGCAAGACCCCGCCCGAGCACTGGTCGATCGAGCACTGGTCCAAGGTGTTCGACTTCGAGGGCACGCAGGTCTGGGTGGCTCCGGACTTCGGCTACTGGACGCCGGGCGGGCGGCTCGGGCTGGTCGACTGGAAGACCGGCGGCGGTGGCGGGGAGGGCGCCGGCTTCCAGCTCGGCTGCTACGCGCTCTACGCCAGCGAGCTGCTCGGCGTGAAGCCCGAGCTGGTCGACCTCTACGAGGTCAACCTCCGCGAGCCGCAGGTGACCTCCCACCGCTGGGACGACGAGCGTCTCGAGCAGGTGAAGGAGCAGCTGCGCCTGTCGATCCGCGCGATGAAGGCCTACCTGGCCGACCCCCAGGCCAACGTGGCGGCGATCGCCGACTTCGAGCGCGCCGAGGACCTGCGCATCTGCCGCTGGTGCAACTTCCGGGCGGTGTGCCGCCCCGAGCTCTGCTGAGGAGCCCCTCATGGGACCGTTCCGCGACGTCGTGACCCGGGAGGACGAGCTGCGGGCGCTGGTGGGCGGCGAGCCCAGCGACCTGGCGCGCCGCAAGCAAGTGGGCCGGCTGGACGAGCACTGCCGCGCCGTCATCGCGCGCTCGCCGTTCGTGCTGGTGGCCACGGCCGGCGCCGACGGCCGCTGCGACGTCTCGCCCAAGGGCGACCCGCCGGGCTTCGTCGTCGTGCTCGACGACCGCCACCTGCTGATCCCGGACCGGCCCGGCAACAGGCGCCTGGACGGCATGCGGAACATCCTCGCCAACCCGCACGTCGGGCTGCTGTTCCTGGTGCCCGGGCGGGGCGAGACCCTGCGGGTCAACGGCCGGGCGTGCATCGTCCGCGACGCCGGGCTGCTGGCCCGGCTGGCCGTCGCCGGCAAGACGCCGCACCTGGCCATCGGCGTGGAGGTCGAGGAGGTGTTCCTGCACTGCGCCAAGGCGTTCCGGCGCTCGAGTCTCTGGCGGCCCGAGGCCTGGCCGGCGCTCGACGGCATGGCCTCCGCCGCCCGCATGCTGCTGGACCACGCGCGGCCCGAGGGGATGACGCTCGAGCAGATGGAGCGCCGGCTCGAGCACGGCTACGAGACCACGCTCTACTGACGGGAAAGGAGTCGCCCATGCCCCTGACCACCCGGTACCTCTTCAGCGCCGCCATGGACGTCCGGGCCGACCGCGAGGCGCTCTTCAACGACGTCTACGACCGCGAGCACATCCCGCTGCTGCTCAAGGTGCCCGGCGTGGTCTCGGTGGCGCGCTTCAAGGCCGAGCCGGTCACGATGATCATCGGCGGCGAGCGCAAGACCATCGCCTTCGACGAGGAGCCGCGCTACCACGCCCTCTACGAGCTGGAGACGCCCGAGGTGCTCACCAGCGACGCGTGGGCGAAGGCCGTGGACCAGGGCCGGTGGCCCGGCGAGGTGCGGCCCTTCACCACGAACCGCCGCCACGTCCTCTACCGGCGGATCCCCTGACATGCCGGCCTACGTCATCGTCGACATCGAGGTGACGGACCCGGCGGCCTTCGAGGAGTACCGCAAGCAGGTGCCGGGGACGGTGCAGAAGTACGGCGGGCGCTTCCTGGTGCGCGGGGGGGGCATGGAGGTCATCGAGGGCGACTGGCGGCCCAAGCGCGTCGTCGTCCTGGAGTTTCCCAGCATGGAGCAGGCGCACCGGTGGTACGACTCCGAGGAGTACCGGGCGCCCAAGGCGCTGCGCCTCAGGACGTCGAGGGCGCGCATCATCCTGGTCGAGGGCGTCGCCTGACCGGCGGGCGGCGGTTCGGCGAGGCGCTGCGCCGGCAGGCCCGCGCGCACCTCGCCGCCTTCCCGCGGCGCGCGGCGCCGGTGGACGGCCACCGGCCGGCGGCCGTCGCGGCGGTGCTCCTGCCCGACGACGCCGGCCGGGCCTGCCTGCTCCTCACGCGGCGCGCCGAGACGCTGCGCTCGCATCGCCGGCAGTGGGCGCTGCCCGGCGGCCGGATCGAGCCGGGCGAGACGGCGGAGCGTGCGGCCCTGCGGGAGCTCGAGGAGGAGGTCGGGCTCGCCCTCGGGGACGCCGCGGTGCTGGGCGTGCTCGACGACTACCCGACGCGCTCGGGCTACGTCATCACGCCGGTGGTGGTGTGGGCGGACGGGGCCATCGCGCTGCGCCCGAACCCCGCCGAGGTCGCGAGCGTCCACCGGGTGCCGCTGGACGACCTGGACGCCCCCGACATCCCGCGCCTGGTCAGCATCCCGGAGAGCGATCGGCCGGTGATCCAGCTGCCGATCCTCTCGACGCTGGTGCACGCGCCGACGGCGGCGGTCGTCTACCAGGTCCGCGAGGTCGTCGTGCACGGCCGCGCCACGCGTGTCGATCACTTCGAGCAGCCGGTATGGGCGTGGCGATGACCCCGGCCGCCGGCCGCTCCAGCTCGAGGCCCAGGCCCCGCGAGGGAGGACGATGAAGACGCTCGATGGACGGGTGGCGATCGTGACGGGGGCGGGCACGGGCATCGGGCGGGCGACGGCCCTGATGCTGGCCGCCGAGGGCGCGCTGGTGGTCGTGGCCGGGCGCCGCAGGCCTCCGCTCGACGCCGTCGTCTCGGAGATCGAGAAGGCCGACGGCCGGGCCGTGGCGTACACGGTGGATCTGGTGAACGCCGCCGAGGCGTCGGCGCTCGGACGGTGGGCCGTGCAGGCCCACGGCCGCGTCGACGTCCTCGTCAACAACGCCGGGCAGTCGAGCCAGGTCCGCAACATCTGCTGGATCTCCAGAGACGAATGGGACGCCGTCCTCGGCGTGAACCTCACCGGCGTGTTCGCGCTGACCCAGGCCGTGCTGCCGAGCATGCTCGAGCGGGGCGGCGGCACCGTGATCACGGTGGCCTCGATGGCGGCGCTGCGCTCCGGCCTGCTGAGCGGCGCCGCCTACGGCGCGGCCAAGGCCGGCGCGCGCAACCTGATGAGCCACCTGCACAACGCCTTCCGCAACCAGGGCATCCGGGCGACGACGATCGTGCCGGCCGAGGTCGACACGCCGATCCTGGACAAGCGGCCGCTGCCGCCCGACGCCGGGGCCCGGGCCACCATGATGCAGCCCGAGGACGTGGCGCGCGCCATCCTGCTGTGCGCGACGCTCCCGCCGCGCACCGTCGTCGAGGAGATCGTGATGTCGCCGACCTTCCTGCGCGACCAGAGCCGGGACATCGCGTACAACCGGGACCTCGGCGCCCCGGGGAAGCGGCCGTGACCGGGGCGGCCGGGGCCGGCGCGCCCGGGCCCGGCGCGGGCCGGACGTCGGGCGATGCGGGCTCGCCTCCTCGCGGAGCGCCGGCGGGCGTGGATGTCGCGTTCACGCTGATCGACGCCGGCCGGGTGATCGAGACGCGCGCCCGCATCGCGGGCGATGGGGTGCGGTTCTCGCCGGACGCGCTGGAGGCGGCGCTCGGCTGGGCGCTGGAGGACGGCGTGCTGTGCCGCGACGCCGCCTGCGTGCCGGTGCCCGACGGCGTCCAGCTCGACCGCGGCGACGGCATCGACCTGGCCGCGCTCGCGACCGTGCTCGACCGGCCGCTGGCGCTGGACGTCGACGAGCGCGCCGCGTTCCTCGGCGAGCCGGTCGCCGAGCGCCGGCGGGCGCTCGGGGCGCTCGCCGCGCCGGACTTCGCGCTGCCCGACCTGGCCGGGCGGCTCCACCGGCTGTCCGAGCACCGCGGGCGAAAGGTGCTGCTGCTCGCCTGGGCGTCGTGGTGAGGCTGCCGGCTGGACCTGCCCGTGTGGCAGGCGCAGCACGCGGAGCTGGCCGGGCACGGGTTCACCGTCGTCACCGTGGCCCTCGACCGCAGCGCCGACGACGCGCGCCCGTGGATCGAGCGGGCCGCGCCGACGCACCCGGCGCTGATCGACACCGGCCACGTCGTCGCCGACCTCTACAACGTCGTCAACGTGCCCACCGCGGTGTGGATCGACGAGCGCGGGCGCATCGTGCGCCCCGGCGACGTGGCGTTCGGCACCGACACCTTCCGGCACATCACGGGGATCGAGTCGGCGCGGCACCTGGCAGCCCTGCGCGCCTGGGTGCGCGGCGAGTCGCCCGGCCTGGCGCCCGACCGCGCGCGGGCGCTGCAGGCGCTGCCGACCGCCGAGAGCCAGCAGGCGCGCGCCGAGTTCGGCCTCGGGCAGTGGCTCTGGGCTCGCGGCCGGCCGGCGGCCGCCGAGCGTCACTTCGTGCGCGGCGGGGAGCTGGCCCCGCACGACTTCACCATCCGCCGGGGCACGATGCCGATGCGCGGCATCGATCCCATGGGTCCCGAGTTCCGGGCCATGCTCCAGGCCTGGGTCGCCGCCGGCCACCGGTATTACGTGCCGCTGCCGTGAGGATCCTGCTCGTCTGCCAGGCGAACACCGCGCGCAGCGTGATGGCGCAGCTGATGCTGGAGCGCCTGCTGCGCGAGCGCGGCGCCGACGGCCGGGTGACGGTCCGGTCGGCCGGGGTCGGCCGCTGGGCTCGCGACCGCATGCTGGCCTCCCACGACGCCCGGCTCGCGCTGCGCGAGGAGGGCATCCACCTCGCCGAGGAGGGCTTCCACTCCACCGCGCTGGCGGCGCACCCGGAGCTGCTGGCGGAGGCGGACCTGGTCGTCACCATGACCGCCGACCAGAAGCAGGTCGTGGCCGCCCTGGCCTCCGGCCGCCCGCCGCGGATCGCCACCCTGCGCGAGCTCGCCGGCGAGGAAGGCGACATCGCCGACCCGGCCGGCCAGGGCGAGGACGTCTTCCGCGCCTGTCGCGACGAGATCAAGCGCTGCCTGCTCAAGGCCGTGGAGCGCCTCGCGCCGTGCCGCTGATCGACTCGGAGTAGAATCACGAGGGAGCGTCCATGACGCCCCGCGGCCGGCTCTTCAAGAAGTACGCGGTGCCCTTCGCGGCCCTGGTCAGCGCCGCCCTGCTCGCCAGCGGCGCCATCGAGATCTACTTCTCGTACCAGGAGAACAAGAGCGCCCTGGTGGCGCTGCAGCGCGAGAAGGCGCTCGCCGCGGCGGCCCGCATCGAGCAGTTCGTGCGCGAGATCGAGCGCCAGCTCGGCTGGACGACGCAGCCCCAGCTCGTCACCGGGGCGGCCGCGGTGGAGCAGCGCCGCGTGGATTTCTTCCGCCTGCTGCGCCAGGTGCCGGCGATCACCGAGGTCAGCCAGATCGACGCCGCGGGCCGCGAGCAGCTCGCCGTGTCCCGGCTGGCGATGGACCGGATCGGCAGCGGCACCGACCTCTCGCAGGACCCGAAGTTCACCGGCGCGCGCGGCGGCCGGACGTACTTCAGCCCCGTGTACTTCCGCAAGGAATCCGAGCCGTACATGACGGTCGCGATGCCGAGCACCAGCGGCGCGCTCACCGTCGTCGTCGCCGAGGTCAACCTCAAGTTCATCTGGGACGTCGTCTCGCAGATCCGCATCGGCAAGGCCGGGCAGGCCTACGTCGTGGACGCCGCCGGTCAGCTCATCGCGCATCCCGACATCAGCCTCGTGCTCAAGAAGACCGACCTCTCCGGGCTCCGCCAGGTGCAGGCCGCGCGGGCGGGGGAGGGGGGCCCGTCCGGGCCGGCCAGCGACGAGGCGGCCATCGCCGACGACCTGCAGGGGCGCAAGGTGCTGACTGCCAGCGCCCCGGTGGCGCCCCTCGGGTGGGTGGTCATCATCGAGCAGCCGCTGATCGAGGCGTTCGCGCCGGTACGGGCGTCGGTGTTCCGCACCGCCGTCCTCGTGCTGCTCGGCATCGGCCTGTCCGTCCTCGCCAGCCTGGTGCTCGCCCGGCGGATGGTGCGGCCCATCCAGGCCCTGCAGGCCGGGGCCGCGCGCCTGGGCGCCGGCGACCTGGCGCATCGCTTCGAGCTCCGCACGGGCGACGAGCTCGAGGCCCTGGCCCGCGAGTTCAGCCGGATGGCCGCGCGCCTGCAGGAGTCGTACGCCGGCCTGGAGCAGAAGGTCGAGGCCCGGACCGCCGAGCTGCGCGAGGCCCTGGAGCAGCAGACGGCGACGGGCGACATCCTGCGCGTGATCAGCCAGTCGCCCACCGACGTGCAGCCGGTGCTGGAGGCGGTGGCCGAGAGCGCGGCGCGACTCTGCGGCGCGACCGACGTGCTCATCTTCCGCCGGGACGGCGAGCTCATGGTCCCCGCCGCGCACTTCGGCGACTTCCCGGTGGTGTCCGGCCCGGGCGGTCGACCGCTCACGCCCGAAACCATCGCCGGCCGCTCGATGCTGGAGCGGCGGCTGATCCACGTGCACGACATGGCGGGGCCGGAGGAGCGGCGGCAGTACCCGGAGAGCGCGGCGCTGCAGGACCGGGTCGGCATGCGGACCGTCCTGGCGGTGCCGCTCCTCCGCGACGAGGCGGCGATCGGGACCATCGTCGTGCGGCGCCAGAAGGTGCGGCCGTTCGCGGACAAGCAGATCGAGCTGCTGCAGACCTTCGCCGACCAGGCCGTGATCGCCATCGAGAACGTGCGCCTGTTCACCGAGCTGCAGCAGCGCACCCGCGAGCTGGCGCGCCTGGTCGAGGAGCTGCGCGTGCTCGGTGAGGTGGGCCAGGCGGTGAGCGGCACGCTCGACCTGCCGCGCGTGCTGACCACCATCGTCACGCGCGCCAACGAGCTGGCCCAGACCGACGGCGCCGCGATCTACGAGTACGACGCGGCGGCGCGGCGCTTCGTCCTGCGCGCCACCCGCGACCTGCCGGCCGCGCTGGTGGAGGCCCTCCGCACGACCCCGATCGAGATGGGCGAGGGCGCGGTGGGCCGGGCCGGCCAGGCCCGGGAGCCCGTCGAGCTGGTCGACATCACCGCCGAGGGCGCCTACGGCGGGCGGCTGCGCGAGGCGGTGCTGCGCTCCGGCACCCGGGCGCTGCTGGCGCTGCCGCTGGTGCGCGAGGACGAGGTCGTGGGCGCGCTGGTCGTCAACCGCAACCGGCCGGGGGCCTTCGAGCCGCGGGTCGTCGACCTGCTCCGGACGTTCGCGACCCAGTCCACGCTGGCCATCCAGAACGCCCGGCTGTTCGCGGCCCTGCACGACAAGAGCCGCGAGCTCGAGGTGGCCAACCAGCACAAGTCCGAGTTCCTCGCCAACATGTCGCACGAGCTGCGCACGCCGCTCAACGCCGTGATCGGCTTCTCCGAGGTGTTGCTGGAGCGCATGTTCGGCGACCTGAACCCCAAGCAGGAGGAGTATCTTCTGGACATCCTGTCGTCGGGGCGGCACCTGCTCTCGCTCATCAACGACATCCTGGACCTGTCCAAGATCGAGGCGGGCCGGATGGAGCTGGAGCTCACCCGCTTCAGCGTGCCGATGGCCCTGGAGAACGCGCTGACGCTCGTCAAGGAGCGGGCGGCGCGCCACGGCATCGCCGTGAGCCTGAGCGTCGGGCCGGGCGTCGGCGACATCCGCGGCGACGAGCGGAAGTTCAAGCAGGTCCTCCTGAACCTGCTCTCCAACGCCGTGAAGTTCACGCCGGAGGGCGGCCGCGTCGACGTGCGCGCGGCGCCCGTCGACAGCGCGGTCGAGATCGCGGTCAGCGACACCGGCATCGGCATCGCGCCGGAGGACCAGGAGGCGATCTTCGAGGAGTTCCGCCAGGTCGGCGACGACTACGCCCGCAAGCGCGAGGGCACCGGGCTGGGCCTCACGCTGGCGCGGCGGTTCGTGGAGCTGCACGGCGGCACGCTGCGGGTGCGGAGCGAGGTGGGCAAGGGCTCGACGTTCACCGTCACGCTGCCGGTGGGGGGCGACGCGGAGCCGCGATGGCCAACGAGCTGATCCTGATCGTCGAGGACAACGAGAAGAACCGCAAGCTCGTGCGCGACGTGCTGCAATTCAAGGGCTACCGCACGGTGGAGGCCGAGACCGGCGAGGACGGCGTGCGCCTGGCCCGCGAGCAGCGGCCGGCCCTGGTCCTGATGGACATCCAGCTGCCGGGCATCGACGGCATCACCGCGCTGGGCCAGCTGCGCGCCGACCCCGTCACGCGCGGCATCCCCGTGCTCGCGGTGACGGCCTCGGCGATGACGCACGACCGCCAGAAGATCATGGCCGCCGGCTTCGACGGGTACCAGACCAAGCCGATCCGCGTGATGGAGTTCCTCGACGCCGTCCGCGCCGTGCTGGACCGGCCGTGAGCGCGCCGGACGCGCGCCGGGCGCCCGCGGCGGCGGCCGGCGCCGGAGGGCCGGCGCCGGCCCGGCTGCTCGTCGTCGACGACACGCCGAACAACGTCAAGCTGCTCGCCGACGTGCTGCGCGCCCGGGGCTACGACGTGGTGACGGCGGCCTCCGGCCTCGAGGCCCTCGCGCGGATCGAGACCGACCGCCCCGACCTGGTGCTGCTCGACGTCGTCATGCCGGAGATGAGCGGCTACGAGGTGTGCCGGCGCATCCGCGCCAGCGCCGCCACCGCCGCGCTGCCGGTGGTCATGGTGACGGCGCTCGATCCCACCGAGGAGCGCATCAAGGGCATCGAGGCCGGCGCCGACGACTTCCTCACCAAGCCCATCAACCAGCCCGAGCTGCTGGCGCGGGTGCGCTCGCTGCTGCGCATCAAGGCGCTGCACGACGAGCTGGTCGCGCTGAACCGCACGCTGGAGGGCCGCGTGGCCGAGCAGGTGGCCCAGCTCGAGCGCCTGGGCCGCCTCAAGCGCTTCTTCTCGCCGCAGCTCGCCGAGCTCATCGTCTCCGGCGGCGCCGAGGACCCGCTGCACAGCCACCGGCGCGAGGTCACCGTGGTGTTCCTCGACCTGCGCGGGTTCACGGCCTTCGCGGAGACGGCCGAGCCCGAGGAGGTCATGGGCGTGCTCCGCGAGTACCACGCGGAGATGGGCCGGCTCATCCTGGAGCACGAGGGCACGCTCGAGCGCTTCACCGGCGACGGCATGATGATCTTCTTCAACGACCCGGTGCCCGTGCCCGACGCGCCGCTGCGGGCGGTGCGCATGGCCGCGGCCATGCGCCAGCGCGTCGCCGAGCTGCTCGTCAAGTGGCGCAAGCGGGGCTTCGACCTCGACTTCGGCATCGGCATCGCCCAGGGCTACGCGACGATCGGGGCCATCGGCTTCGAGGGCCGGTGGGACTACGGCGCCATCGGCACCGTCACCAACCTGGCCGCGCGCCTGTGCGGCGAGGCCCGGCCGGGGCAGATCCTCGTCTCCCAGCGCGTGCTCGGCGCCGTCGAGGACCAGGTGCAGACCGATCCCGTCGGCGAGCTGCCGCTCAAGGGCTTCACGAGGCCGGTGGCCGCCTTCAACGTCGTCGGCGTGAAGGGCGCGTAGGGCCTCGGAGCGGTGCGGCGGACGGTCAGCGGCCGGCCGGGCGGCGGCCGAACAGGCCCAGGCCGACCATGGTGAGCACGAGCTCGTCCCGCTGGTTCGAGGTCTCGTAGCGCACCCGGACGAGCCCGCGGTCGGGCTTGCTCTGCGAGGGCCGGGCGTCGAGCACCTCGGCGCGCACCTTCACGGTGTCGCCCGGGCGCACCGGCCGCAGCCAGCGCACCTCCTCGACGCCGGGCGAGCCCATGCTCGCGGTGCGGCCGATCAGCCCCTCGACGGCCAGCCGGAAGGTGACGCCGACGGTCTGCCAGCCGCTGGCGATGAGCCCCCCGTAGATCGAGCGGCTGGCCGCCGCCTCGTCCATGTGGAACGGCTGGGGATCGTACTGGCGCGCGAAGTCGATCATGGCCTCGCGCGTGAACGTGTAGCGGCCGGGAAACTCGTGGGCGTCGCCGGGCTCGAAGTCCTCGAAGTAGAGCGTCGTCATCGCCCGGCCAGGATACGCGAGGGCGGCCGGCGGGGCTAACGCTCGCGGAGCCGGCGGCGCTCCTCGGGGGTCATCTTCTGCCAGCGCTCGCGCAGCTGCTCCCGCTGCTCGGGCGACATGGCCCGCCAGCGCTCCCAGTTGCGCGCCAGGCGCTCGCGCTCTTCCGGCGACATCGCCTCGTACTGCCGCAGCCGCTCGAGGATGCGCGCCTGGCGCTCGGGCGTCAGCCGCTGGAACTGCTCGTAGGCGTCCTTGAGCTCGCGGCGGCGCTCCTCGGGGAGCCTGTCCCAGCGCTGGAAGTCCCGGAGGATCCGGCTGCGCTCCTCGGGGGAGAGCCGGCGCATGCGCTCGCGCCGCTCGCGCCAGGCCTCGCGCTCCGCCGGCGACATGGCCTTCCACCGGCGATAGCGCTCGACGGCCCGCTGGCGCTCCTGCGGTGTCATCCGCTCCCACCGCTCGCGGTGGCGCTCCACGACGGCCCGCTCGTCGGCCGCCAGTCCCTCGAGGCCGGACGGCGGCGGCGCCTGGGCCGAGGCCGCCCCGGCGGCGGACGCCGCGAGCAGCGCGCCGAGGGTGATGGCGCGGAGCCGGACACGCACCTAGCCGTCGCCTCCGGCCAGGCGGTCCATCTGCACGATGAGCTCGAGGTCCTCGGGCAGCTCCACCACCAGCGGCTCGGCGCGCTCGACCAGGAGCGGGGGCTCGAGGGCGAGCAGGTCCGGCGGCGGCGTCTCGCGCTGGACCCCCAGCCAGACGGCCACCAGCAGCCCGGCGGCGAGCGCGGCGGAGGCCGCGGCGAGCGGCAGCGGCGCCAGCCACCGGCGGCGCGGCCGGTCGCCCACGCGGGCCCGCAGTCCGGTCCGCCAGCGCGCCCAGTCCACCGGCGGCGTCTCGGGGACGGACCGCCGGAGGTCGAGCAGGAGCTCGGCGAAGGCGTCGCGCTCGCTCCGGCACGCGGCGCAGCCGGCCAGGTGCGCCTCGACGCCCTCGCGCTCGGCCGCTGCCAGCTCGCCGCGCAGGTACGGGATGAGCGCCGTGCGTGGATGCTCCATCGCTCAGCCTTTCCCCGTCGCGCGGCGCAGCGCCGACAGCGCGCGGTGCAGGTGCACGCGCACGGTGGCCTCCGAGCACTGCAGCACCGAGGCGATGTCGCGCGTGGACAGCTCGTCCTGCGCGTAGAGCGTCACCGCCGCCCGCTGCCGCGACGGCAGCCCGTCCACGGCCGCCCACATGCGCTTCATCGCCTGCTCCTTGTCCAGCTCCTCGACGGGATCGACGCTCTCGGCCGGCTGGCGATCGAGCACGTCGTCGGCGTCGTCCTCGTCGCGCCCGGATGGGACGAAGCGCAGCCACGGCCGCTTCCGCCGCCGCTCGATGCACAGGTTGACGACGATCCGGTAGAACCACGTGGAGAACCGCGACTCGCCCCGGAAGCGGCCGGCCGACTGGAAGACCCGGACGAAGGCCTCCTGGGACACGTCCCTGGCGTCCTCGGCGTCGCGCAGCATCGACCAGGCGAGCCGCCAGGCGCGCTGCTGGTACCGCCCGACCAGGACGTCGAACGCCGCCTGGTCTCCGCCCGCCACCCGCTCGCACAGCGTCTCATCCGACGGCTCCACGTCGCTCAGTGTACTTAGACGCGCCTGCGACCACGCGCGTTTACGCCCGCAGAGTCGGCGGGCGCCCGAACGATACGAGCCGGGGCACGAGGCGGCGGGACGGGTCGAACCGGGCCGTGGCCGCCGTCTCGAGACCCCGCTGGAATGCTCACAGAGGCGCTCCACGGCTGGGCCGGGACGGGCCGAACGTTGGCGGTCGGGGTCGTCTGGGCCCCCGGATCGGATCCGCGGGTCGGCTGCCGCCCCACCAACGTCGATGCGCTGTCCCCGTGTGCCCCAGGGCATGAACCTCCGGCGCCCGCCGGGCAGGATCCACGTCCGGGGTCAGTCCAGGGCGACGAGGCCCCGGGCGGCGCGGTTCATGACGGCGTGGCCGGCGCGCGTCACCAGCGCGGTGTCCCGGACGTGCACGCCACCCCAGCCCGGCTCGAAGTAGGGCGCCTCGATCCTCAGGACCATGCCGGCCTCCAGTTCCTCGCTGCTGTCCGCGGCGAGCTTCGGGCGCTCGTACGCCTCGAGGCCGATACCGTGGCCGAGCTGGCCACGGTCGTAGTCCGGCAGCCCGGCCGCGCGCGCCGCCGAGACTGCGTGCTCGAAGACGGAGCCCGCCGTTGCGCCCGGCCGGACCGCCTCGAGCGCCGCCTCGAGCGCCGCCTGGACGGCGTCGTACGTCACCTGCTGCTCGTCGGAGGGCTTGCCTGCGACCGCCGTGCGGGCGAGCTGGGCGTGGTAGCCCTTGAGGACGCAGCCCACGTCGATCCGCACCAGATCGCCGGGGCGGAGCGCGCGGTCCGACGGCGCGACGGCGACGAACGCCGAGCGCTCACCGAAGAGGATCGCCACCCCGTGCGGCTCGGCGGCCCGCGCCGACAGCGCGCGCCCGAACATGGCCCCGGCCTCGCGCTCCGTCATGCCGGGCTCCAGCGCCTGGATCACCTCGTTGGCCGCCTCCTCGGCGGCGTGCAGCGCGCGCTGCAGGCACTCGATCTCCCACGGCCCCTTGACGCGCCGGGCCCGGGCCAGCGCGCGGGCGGCCTCGACCACGGTGTGGCCGCCGAGGTGCTCCACGACGTGGCGCCACGCCGCCGCGGTCAACCCGGTCTCGTCCACGCCGACGCGACCACGGCTCGCGCCGACCGCCTCGAGCGCGGAGGCCAGCGCCTGCCCCGGCGTGGCCGCCGGCGCGGCTGTCCACTCGCGCACGCGGCGCGCGGCGTCATCCTCGGGCCGCCTCGATCGGCCGAGGGTGAGCCGTCCGTGGCAGCGCACGTGGTCCACGGCGGCGCCGTCGACCGCCGCCGTCACGGCATCCGCCGCCGACAGCACCAGCGCGGTGCCGCTTGGCCCGAACACCCCGTAGACAGCGACCTCCGGGTACACCGTCTGGACAAGGCTCCTGAACCCGGTGACATAGAACGTGTTCGCCGGTGCCGTGGCCACGATTGCGTCGACCCCGGCGGCCTCCCGCGCCGCTGTCAGCCGCTCGACCTGGTGGGGATACACCGATGCCCTCCTGTTCGGTTGACGCATCTCATCGGGTGCTCGACCCTCGCCCTCGACGCCAGCGTCGTCATCGCCTTCCTGGATGCGGACGACGCGCTGCACGCCCGCGCCACCCGCGCCCACGCCGGCGACGACCTGGTGTTCCCGGCGAGCGCATACGCCGAGGCCATGGTGATGCCCTGTCGCCACGGAGCCGGCGCGCCGGAACGGCTGGAGCGATTCGTGGACGACTTCGCCGTCGGGATCGCGCCGATCGAGCGCACGATCGCGCGCCTCGCCGCCAGGCTCCGCGCTCGCCATCGCGCGCTCAGGCTTCCCGACGCCCTGGTGCTCGCCACCGGCGAGGCGCTGAATGCGGATCACGTCGTGACGGGCGAGGCCGGGTGGGCCAGGTGGAGCCGCCGCGTCCGGGGTCTCTGAGCCGCCTCAGATGGCCACGAGGGTGCCGTTGACGTGGCCCGCCTCGTCGCGGGCGAGGAAGGCGATGGCGTCGGCGACGCTCTCCACGGGCACCCAGCCGCTCCGGTCGGCGTCGGGCATGGCGGCGCGGTTGCCGGGCGTGTCCATGGTGGAGGGCAGCACGCAGTTCGCCGTCACGCCGGTGCCGCGCACCTCCTGGGCCAGCGCCAGCGTGAAGGCGATGACGGCGGACTTCGAGACCGTGTAGGCGATGAAGCCGCCGGCCGGCGGCACCACGGCGCGCGAGCCGATGGTGACGACGCGCCCCCGGCGCGCGGCGACCATGGCCGGCACGACGGCCCGCGCCGCCGTGAACGCGCTGGTCAGGTTGAGGGCGAGCATCCGGTCCCACGTCGCGCGATCGGTCTCGAGCAGGCCGCCGCCGGCGAAGCCGCCCACCAGCGTGACGAGCACGTCGATGGCCCCGTGCCGGCCCCGCGCGGCGTCCAGGAAGCGGCCCAGCGCGGCGCCGTCGGTGACGTCGCAGCGCTCGGCGAACAGCCGGCCGGCCTCGGCGGGCTTCACGGCCGCGCCCAGCCGCTCGTGCTCGGCCTCCACGACCCAGGGGACGCAGACGGCGGCGCCCTCGGCCAGCAGCCGCAGCGTGACGGCCTGGCCCAGGGCGCCGGTGCCGCCGGTGACGAGCGCGACGCGGCCGGTCAGCGCCATCTCCCGCCGCTCACTCGCTCGCCGCCGGGGCGGCCATGATGGCCGAGCGCTGGATGTCCTCGTAGCGCACCTTCGCCACGTCGAAGTCGGCGAGGCTCTCCCGGAGCTTCTTGAACGTCTGCTCGAAGGACGGCAGCGTCTTGCGGGCGCGCGTCAGCGGCGTGGTGCGGGCGAGCACGTAGTTCTTCACGTAGGGGTGGTTGATGCCGCGCTTCTTGATCTTCTGCACGACCCCGGCCAGCGCCTCGTCCGTCTCGCGGACCAGGTCGGCGCGCGCCTGCCGCTCCTCGAGGCCGCGCCGCAGCGAGGTCTTGAGGAACTTGTCGACGCGGCGGAGGATCGGCGCGAAGGCGCCCCCGGCGAAGCGCTTGTTGGTCTCGTAGAGCAGGCCGAGCGTGATGAAGTGCGCCGACTCGAACTGGAAGGCCCACTGCTCCTCGGTGGACGAGGGATCCTCCCCGGCCAGCCCGCGGTACATGCGGATGACCTCCAGCGACTTCTCCTTCAAATTGTGCGCCTTCTCGGTGTTCAGCGGCAGGATCTGGTAGCCCACCTCGGGCTCGACCACCAGGATGGCCGGCACCCACTCGGCCTTGAGCTTGGCCAGCGCCATGCGCCGGTGGTTGCCGTTCGGCGTCCAGTACACCCCGGGCTTCGGCGAGAGCGCCACCACCGGGTCGAGGAAGCGGTCGAGCTTCCTGACGGCCTCGGTCAGGCGCTTGACGTGGGTGGGCGACAGGTCGCGCTGGAATGGGCTGGCCTCGACCTTCTCGCGCGGCAGCAGGCCGAAGAGCTGCCAGTGCTCGCCGACGGGCTCCTGGTAGAGCGCCAGGACGTGGCCGCCGTCCCGCTCGACCTGGGCGGCCAGGTCGCGGGCGGCCTTCGGCGGCTCCTGGTCGGGGAACGTCGCGTAGGGCGCCATGGCCTCCTCAGGCCGCCGCGGCGGCCTCGCCCCGCCGGCGGCGCCGGAGCGCGTGTCTCAGGCTGCCCCAGATGCCGGCCGGCAGGAAGATGATGAAGAGTACCAGGAGCAGGCCGTAGATGGTCTCGGCCATGCCGATGAACCTGAGGCCGAAGACCACGCGGAGGTACTCGGCCAGGGCGATGGTGATGGCCGTGCCGACCGTCGGCCCGAGCAGCGAGTACATCCCGCCCAGCACCACCGCGAACACGATGCGCAGCGACACCCCGATGCCGGCCAGCGTCTCGGGGTTCACGTAGGTGATGTACTGCGCGTAGAGCACGCCGCCGAACGCCGTGAGGGCCGCCGAGAGCGCGGTGATGCCGAGCTTGAACCGCGTGACGTGGATGCCCACCGAGGCCGCCGCCGTCTCGTCCTCGCCGATGGCCTCCATGGCCGAGCGCGCCATCGAGCGGTCGAGCCGGTGCCACACCCAGAGGCCGCCCAGCCACGCCGCCAGGGCCACGTAGTAGAAGACGCGCTTGTCGGCGTACTGCACGGCGAACAGGCTGGCCGCGGTCTCCGGCGCCCGCAGCGTGAGCCCCAGCGAGCCGCCCGTCCAGTCGCGCTCGGCGATGATGAGCAGCCGCACCACCTCGCCCACGGCGAGGGTCACGAGGCCGAAGTAGTGGCCGACGATGCCGAAGCGCGAGCACGGATAGGCCACGACCAGGGCCAGCCCCACCGCGAGCGCGACGGCGACGAGGACGCCGAGCCACGGCGTCAGCCCGTAGGCGTTCCAGAGCAGGGTGGTCGTGTAGGCGCCGACGCCGAGGAAGGCGCCGTGGCCGAGCGACACCAGGCCGAAGCGCCCCATGAGCGACCAGGCCTGGCCGATGAACGACCAGATGAAGATCTGGATGATCACGTGCAGCACGTACTGCCGCATGCCGCCCATGGGGACGAAGGGCGCCACGGCGACGCCGGCGAGGGCGGCCAGGGCCAGCGCGCGGGGCATCAGCGCTCCCGCCGGGCCAGCAGGCCGCCCGGGCGCACGAACATCATGACGATGAACAGCGCGAAGGCGATGACGTAGCCCATCTCGGTCGACCAGATGACCCCGCCCACCGAGATGATCTCGCTCAGGATGAAGGCGGCCAGGAAGGCGCCGACCATGTTCCCGAGCCCGCCCAGCACGCAGATCATGAAGGTGATGGGGCCGAAGGCCGCGCCGAAGTGCGGGTGCACGGAGTACTGGATGGACAGCAGCACCGCCGCCGCGCCCGCCATGGCGCCGCCGACGGCCGAGGTCACCGTGTAGATCCGCTGCGGGCTCGCGCCCATCAGCGCCATGGCGCCGCGGTCCTGGGCCACGGCACGGATCGCGGTGCCGATGAAGGTGCGGGTCAGGAAGAGGTACAGGCCGAGCATGGCCAGGATGGCCAGCGCGAAGGCGAGCAGGCGCGCGAACGACAGGAACATGCCGGCCACCTCGAGGCTGGGCAGCGAGATGCGCACGGAGCGATGGTCGGTGGTCCAGAGGAAGGTCGCGAAGGACTGCACGAAGAACAGCAGGCCGCCCGTGGCCAGCAGCTGGTTGACCGGCGGGCTGGTGAGGATGGGCGTGATGATGAGCCAGTGCACGGCGACGCCGATGACGGCGCCGGCGGCGAGGCCGGCCAGGCCGGCCAGCCACACCGGCCAGCCGTAGACCATGACGAGGAAGTACACGACGTACATGCAGACCATCACCAGGTCGACGTAGGCGATCCACACGATGTCGAGGACGCCGAAGATCAGGTTGAGCCCGAGCGCCAGCAGCGCCAGCACGCCGCCCAGCAGCAGGCCGTTCACGGCGGCCTCGGCGAGGAAGACGGGGTCGATCACAGGCCCACGTACGCCTTGCGCACGAAGTCCTGCTCGGACAGCTCGTCGGCGCGTCCCTCCATCCTGATGCGGCCGACCTCCAGCAGGTAGGCGCGGTCCACCAGCTTCAGCACCTGGCGGACGTTCTGCTCGACGACGAGGATCGTGTAGCCCTCCTCGCGGACGCGGCGGATCAGGTCGAACAGGCGCAGCACCATGACCGGGGCCAGGCCCATCGAGGGCTCGTCGAAGAGGATCAGCTTGGGCCGCGACATGAGCGCGCGCCCGATGGCCAGCATCTGCTGCTCGCCGCCCGACAGGCTTCCCGCCCGCTGGCCCGAGCGCTCGGCCAGCACCGGGAACAGCGCGTAGACGCGCTCCAGGCTCTCCCGGTAGCCGCGCCGCGCCGCCGGCAGGAACGCCCCCATCTTGAGGTTCTCGGCGACGGTGAGGCCCGGGAACAGCCGCCGGCCCTCGGGCACGTGCGCGATGCCGTGCGCCACCACCCGGTGCGCCGGCTGCCCCCCCAGCGACTCCCCCTCGAACACGAGGTCTCCGGTTCGCGGCGCGATGACCCCCGAGATCACCCGCAGCAACGTCGTCTTGCCCGCCCCGTTCGGCCCCACGACCGCCACCGCCTCACCCCGGTTCACCCGCAGCGACACGTCCCACAGCGCCGTGAACTGCCCGTACCCCGCCGTCACCCCCCTCAGCTCCAGCATCCCGCCCTCACGAAGGCCAGCGGCGAAGAGGCGCCATCATCCCCGGGCACCGGGCCCGGCGGGACGGCGTGCGGGTGGCGGGGGAGCGGGTCGCCGCCCGCCAGCCGCCGGCGGCCCCGCCGACCGGACCCGCACGCCGCACCCACGGCTCGGTGGCCGTCCCGTCGCCTCGCGCAAGAGCGGTCACGCGAGGACGATCTTCTCGCCGAGGTAGGCCTCGACGACGCGCGGATCCTCCGCGACCTCGGCCGGCCGCCCCTCGGCGATCTTCTCGCCGTGGTCCAGCACGACCACGCGGTCCACCACGCGCATGAGCGTGGCCATGATGTGCTCGACCCACACCACCGTGATCCCGAGCTCGCCGCGCACCCGCCGCAGCATCTCGGCCGCGCTCGCCATCTCGGCGGGGTCGAGCCCGCCCAGGCTCTCGTCGGCGAGCAGCAGCTTCGGCCCCGTCGCCAGCGCGCGCGCCAGCTCGAGCTTCTTGAGCCCGCCGGCGCCCAGCAGGGTGGGCGAGGCGTCGCCGTCGGCCGGCAGGCCCACCAGCGCCAGCACCCGCCGCGCCTGCTCGCGCGCCTCCGCCTCGCTCCGCCGTGTCTCGGCCCCGAAGTGCGCGGCGACGGCGACGTTCTCGAGGATGGTGAGCTTGCGGAAGGGCCGCGGGATCTGGAACGTGCGCGCGATGCCGCGGTGGCAGACGGCGTCGGGCGTGAGCCCGGCCAGCTCCTGGCCGAGGAAGTGGATGCTGCCGGCGCTCGGCGTGAGCGCCCCGGAGATGCAGTTGAAGCAGGTGGTCTTGCCGGAGCCGTTCGGCCCGATGAGGCCCAGGATCTCGCCCTGCCGGACCTCGAAGGAGACGGCGTTGAGCGCGGTGAAGCCGCCGAACCGCTTGGTGAGCCCGGAGACCGTCAGCATCGTGAGCGCCCCGGGGGCGCGCTCGAAGCGCCCCCCCCGGGGCGGAGCGGTCAGCGTCTACCTGGCCGCGAACGGCGAGGACGCGGGGAGCAGCACGGGCGGGGTCGCCAGCGTCGCGACGACCGGCGGGTACACGTGCTTGAACTCGCCGTCGACGACCTGGAACACGGCGGCGATCGCCCGCGCGTTCTGGCCCGCCATCGGGTGGCCCGGCGGGTTGAACTTCACGCCGTAGCCCTGCATGGTGCCGCCCTCGGGGATGTCGGTCTCGCGCGCGGCCTTGGCCAGCGCGTCGGCGCCGAAGCCGCCGTGCTTCTGGATCGCCCGCGGGATCACGTCGTTGAGCAGCACCCACATGTTGTTGAAGCCCATCGACACGTGCGGCGCCACGGCCCCGGTCGGGATCGACGGCTCGAACGCCTTGTAGCGCTTGAGCATCTCCTGGGTCAGCGCGGCCACGCCGGGCTTGAGCTTCTTGGGGTCGATGAGCTGCGAGGCGGGCGGATCGACGGTGTGGAAGCCCTCGACGTCGTTGCCCAGCGCCTCCTTCAGCTTGGCCAGCTGGCTGTGGCCGGCGCCGTGGCCCACGTAGATGCGCGTGCGCAGCCCCTGCTCCTTGGCCTGGCGCAGGAAGAGCGCGATGTCGGGGTTGTAGCCCGTGTGGAAGATGACGTCGGGCCGCGAGGCGCGCAGCTTGGTCACCAGCGACGACAGGTCGGGCGCCTGGGCCGAGTAGCCCTCCTTCAGCACGACCTGCATGCCGAGCTTCTTGGCCTCGGCCTCGTTCGAGGCGGCCACGCCGGTGCCGTACGGGCCGTCCTCGTAGAGGATGGCCGCGCGCACGTCCTTGACGCCCTTCTTGAGCTTGCCCTGGGCGTTGGCCGCCACGTACTGCACCGAGGCCTCGCCGAAGAGCCCGCCGTTGGTCTGGGGGCGGAACGTGTACTGGAGGTTGCGGTCCTTCAGCACCGCGTCGGCGATGGCGGTGGTGATCCAGAGGAACTTCTTCTGGCGGTCGACCTTCTCGGCCAGCGGCACCGCGTGGGCGCTGGAGTAGATGCCGGCCAGGATATCGACCTTCTCGACGTTGAGCAGCCGCTCGGCCTCGTTGATGGCGGCCTCGGTCTTGGACTGGCTGTCGCCGTCGACCTGGACGACCTTGTACTTGCCGAGCACGCCGCCGCGCTCGTTCACGTAGTCGATGATCATCTTGGCGCCGCGCCAGCAGTTCAGCGAGCCGGCCGCCGAGAAGGGCCCGGTGTGGTCGTACAGGAGCCCGATCTTGATGGTCTGTCCCTGGGCATCCGCCGGACGGCCCGGGAAGGTGGTGAAGGCCAGGGCGCCGACGAGGACCAGCGCCAGCACGACGCGCAGCGATTTCATGCCGCGATACCTCCTGGGCTCGGGATGCCCGCTGGGCTGAGAGTGGCCGTAAACTTAGCACGCGTCCCCCTCACCGTCCACCGCGGTCGGCCCGCAGGCGGATCGCCAGGTCGACGGCCCGCAGCAGCGCCACGCCGTGCGCCTCGTCGCGTCGTGGCTCGTAGAGATGGTCGGGGCCGAGCACGGGGAGGGTGACGCCGCCCGGCCACACCGCGTCGGTGAGCAGCACCACGCCGTCGTTCGGGCCGTGCTCGCGCAGCATGCGGTAGCCGAGCCAGACCTCGGGCCCGACGGTGCCCGAGACGGGTACCGCCACCACGTTGACCACCGCGATGCCGTCGGGGATGGCGGCGCCGTCCAGGCGCCGGCGGCTCGGCTCCGTCGCCATCGAGGCGAGCCCCGCCCAGTCCCAGCCGCGCAGCCAGAAGACGCCCCGCGCGATCCACGACACCGGCGGCCGTAGCGCGGCGTCGGCGAGCGGCGAGCCGCCGAGGGCCCCGACGATGTTCAGCCAGGCCGCCACGCCGGCCGTCTCGCCGGGCTCGAGCAGCCGGGACAGCGCGAGGGCGACCTCGGCGCCGGACTTGCTGGCGCTGACGAGGATGAGGGCGCGCCCGTGGCGGGGCGCGGCGCGGACCTCGGCGGCGATGACCGCGGCGTTGTCCTCGACCGAGGCGCTCTCGCCGGTCTGGATCAGCCGGTTGGCGATGCCGAGCCTGTCGAGCAGCCGCCGCTGCGGCCCGAAGTCGGCGCCGGTCTCCGGGTGGCTCCGGTACATCCAGGAGGGCGCGAAGAGCACCGTGTAGACGCCCGCGCGCCGGCGCAGCGCCCGCTCGGCGACGGCCTCGCGGTCGCGGAGGTAGCGCGCGAACGCCGCCTGGACCCGGCGGCTGTCGGCCTCGGCGCTCGCCGCGCGGGCGAACGTCAGCGCGGCGAAGTCGGCGGAGACGTCGCGGGCCAGGCGGGAGAGGCTCGCGTGCGGGGGCACGCCCGGCGCCGCGCCGATATCCGTGCTGAGCGGGCTCGGCACCCGCCTCGCCAGGCGCGTGTCCGCCGGGCGGCCGTGGAGGATGTCGGCGAGCAGCCGCTGCGCGGGCTCGGAATCGACGAGGCCGGCGATGTCCATCGTCGCCGGATCGCCGACGAGCAGGGGTGACCGGGACGCGCAGCCCGGCGCCGAGACCAGGGCGACGGCGGCCAGCGCCGCGGCGCCCCACCGCACAGAACCCATGAGTCATGGTCTCACGGGGCGCGGGGCGGGCGCGTACGGTTCGGGACGCGGCGGTCCGGAGGCGTACACCTTCCATTCCGGGCCCATCCGCCGCGGCACGGGGGCCGGGGGCGGGCCGGCGCGCTCGTACACGTCCTGCCGGAACCGCGGAGTGTCTACGGCGGCCACGCGAGCGCCTCGAAGTCGGCGATGGCGCGCTCGGCGCCGGCCGCGCGCAGCTCGGCCTCGGTGTGCGCGGTCGTGACGCCGATGACGCGCATGCCGGCGGCGCGGGCGGCGTGGACGCCGACCAGCGAGTCCTCGAACACGAGGCACCGGCCGGAGGCCACGCCGAGCCGGCGGGCGGCGAGCCGGAACACCTCGGGGTCGGGCTTGCCGCGCGCCACGTCCTCGGCGGCGACGACCGCGCGGAAGCGCTCGAGCAGCCCCAGGTCGCCGAGCAGCCGCGTGGCGTCGACGCGCCGCGCCGAGGTCGCCACCGCGCAGGGGACGCCCGCGCCGACGACCGCGGCCACGTACGCGGGCGCGCCGCGCACGGCCGGCAGGCCGCCGGCGGCCAGACGCAGGTAGTGCGCGTGCTTGCGGCGGCTGAGCTCGTGGGCCTCGTCGGCGGCGAGGGCGCGGTCCAGGAGGGTGGCGACGGCCTCGGAGGCCGGGCGGCCGATCGTCCGCCGCCAGAACTCCGGCGGCGCCGGCACGCCCATGTCGGCGAGCAGGGCCTCCCACGCGGCGCGGTGGTGGGCGCCCGAGTCCACGAGCACACCGTCCATGTCGAAGACGACGGCGCCCGGCGTCACCTCAGGCGGAAGAGCGGGGCGAGCGCGCGAAACGTCTCCAGCGCGGCGGCCCGGTAGTCGGCCTCGCTCCAGCGCGCCGCCTCCTCGGCGGTCACTGCGCGGCCGACCACGAACTGTCCGTCGCGCGTGCGGGTGAGCTCGTCACCCAGCGCGGCCAGCGTCTCCGGGCTCAGGTCGCTGAGGGGGGCGGCCGCCTGCTCGTCGTGCTCGTTCTTGAACCAGGCCAGCCCCTTGGCGCGGCGCAGCACCGGGGCGAGCTGCGGCGCGCTCTTCTTCCACGCCGCCGCCCAGCGTCGCTTGTCGGCGTGCTCCGGGCCGATCTCGAACAGGAAGCGCACGCAGTTGCGCGAGACGGCCACCTTGAAGTGCGGGTGCTTCTTGTAGCCGCGCTCGCTGCCGGCGAAGGCCACCCAGGTATCGTCGGGCGGATTCACCGTGCGCCGCGCGTGCCTGGCCACGTGGGCGTGCGCGGGCTCGCCCGTCGCGCGCTGGATGGCCGGCGCCAGGCTGCGGGCCAGCGCCTCGAGCTTCGGCCGGACGCGGCTGCGGATGGCCGCCATTCGCGTGTGGAACCCCTTCACGTCGAAGACCCTGAAATCGGCAGCACCGAACGCGGAGGAAGGCATGGCGGTCTCCTCGGCTCGTCAGCGACCGGGATCGAGGTGCACGGCGAGCGCGCGGGCGACACGGTCGCCTCGGTTCCGAACGTTGTGGGGCCTCTGGCCGGGGTTGAAGACGGCGTCTCCGGCCTTCAGGGTGCGCGGCGTGGCCGCGGCCTCCTCGAGCTCGCCCTCGAGCACGAAGAGCACGGCCGGGCCGGGATGGCGGTGCCGGCCGGTCTCCGAGCCGGGCTCCCAGGTGTCGAGGTTGACGCGCACGCGCGTCCTCGCCCAGCGGAGCTCGGTGGTGACCACGTCGAGCAGCACCTGCGCCGACATGCGGGGCTGGGCCCATGCCAGGCGCGCGCCGGCGGCGGCGGCGCCGGCCAGCGCGCCGGCCGTGAACACGGCCAGCAGGAGCAGCGCGGAGGACGGACGCGCCGCCATCACAGCTCGTCGAGCGGGAAGATGGGCCGTCGCACGCGCGTGAAGGTGAAGCGGCGGAGGTTGGAGGACGACAGGCCCGGCGCGTCGACCTCGACGATGGCGCGGGCGATCGGCTCGAACGCCGCGCGGTAATGGATGGTCGACTTGACGACGACGATCTTCTCGCCGAGGGGGTCGATGCCGACGACGCGCAGCATCTCGGGATCGAGCGTCTGCCAGCGCAGCGAGGTGAGGACGACCTTGACGTCGTCGACGTCGAGCACCGCCGTCGGCCCCAGGCGCCCCTCCAGGCCGCGGAGCATGGGCCCCTTGTGCACGAAGCGGCCGTCGGACAGCGTGCGCACGCGGCCGGTCACGCGCACCGGCGCGCCGTGGCGGTCGTCGACCTTGCCGCCGACGTCGATCGTGACCGTGGCCCCGGCGCCGGCCCGCGCGCAGGCCGCGGCCGCCGCCGGATCCCAGAGGCAGGCGACGGTGGCGGGGCGGGCGCGCACGCGCAGCAGCTCGCGCAGGATCTCGGTGCCGTCGCCGGCGGCGCCGCCGCCCGTGTTGTCGGCGATGTCGGCGAGGATCACCGGCCGGCCGTCGACGGCGAGCGCCTGGGCCACCGCCTCCGCCACCGGCGGCGCCGTGTGCAGGAACTCGCGGCGATGGCGCCAGGCCACCGCGGCCAGCTCGTCGGCGAGGGCCTCGGCCAGGGCCTGGTCGTCGTGGGTCACGACGTAGACGCTGAGCCCGGCGTCGTGGATGTCGGCGAGCGGGAAGCCGGCGAAGATCGAGATCGAGACGACGCCCGGCCGGCGCTCCATCTCGTCGGCGAGGTCGTAGAGCCGGCGCATCGGCCCGCGCCCGGTCGCCTGGCCGGCGATCGGCGGCAGCAGCGGCGGGCGGCGGAAGGCGACGGTGGGGCGCAGCCGGCCGGCGGCCACGTCGAGCAGCCGCTCGGTGGCCTCGCGCCCGCGGTCGGCCATGTCGACGTGCGGGTAGGTCTTGTAGCCGTGGAGCAGCGTGGCGTGCCGCACCATCGCGTCGCTGACGTTGGCGTGGAAGTCCAGCGTGACGGCGACGGGCACCGCGGGGCCGACCGTGTCGCGCACGGCGGCGAGCAGCGGCCCCTCGCCGTCCTCGCCGCCCTCCGGCACCATCGCGCCGTGCAGGTCGAGCAGCACGCCGTCGAGCCGTCCCGCGGCGCGGAGATCGGCGAGCAGGCGGCGCGTGACGTCCTCGTACACGTCCTTGCTCACCGGCCCCGCCGGCGACGCCGCGGCCGCCACCGACGGCGCCAGCGCCACGCCGCGCGCGGCGGCCGCGTCGATCATGCCGCCCAGGCAGGTGCCGGTGCCGCGGTAGGTCTCGAGGATCTCGCCGCCGTAGCGCAGCGCGCGCGCCTCGAACTCGCGGCGATCCGTCGGAATGCTGCTGAACGTGTTCGTCTCGTGTGAGAACATCGCGACGAAGAACCGCACGGCGCCTCCGTCAGTGGGTTGGGCACACAGTCTAAGCGCGATCGGCGGCGCCTTGTCAACAGGAGGTCGCCGATGAGCGACACGAGCTGCTTCCATTCCCTGCGCGAGGGCGGCCTCGTGCGGGAGCTGGCCCCCGGCGTGACCGCGCGGATCTTTCCCGGCGTCAACGCGATGCTCTCGGTGGTGACGCTGGAGCCCGGCGCGGTCTCGCCGGTGCACAGCCACGCCAACGAGCAGTGGGGCGTGTGCCTGGAGGGCGAGTGGATCCGCATCCAGGACGGCGTCGAGCACCACGTGAAGGCCGGCGAGTTCTGGCAGACGCCGCCCCACGTGCCCCACGGCGGCCGCGCGCTGGGCACGCGCTGCGTGGTGCTCGACATCTTCGCGCCGCCGCGCGAGGAGTACCGTCAGGCCGGCCGCGGCCTGGGCGCGGCGACGCTGGCGTAGGCGTCAGAACAGCGTGTAGATGAAGGGGGCGATGGCGCTCGACTGCGCGAAGATGATGAGCACGCCGAGGAGGAGGAGGACCAGGATCATCGGCGTGAGCCACCACCATTTGTGGCCCCAGAAGAACGCGAGCAGCTCGCCGGCGATCCCCAGGCGGTTGGTGACTTCCTCCGTGAAGCGCATCAGGCGGCTCCCGAGGCGGTTCGCTCCACCACGCAGTCTCCCAGCACGAGGACGTCCATGTCGCTCTGGTGGAACGTGTTGAAGGCTTCGGCCGGGGTGTTGACGATCGGCTCGCCCTTGAGATTGAAGGACGTGTTCAGGACGACGGGCACGCCGGGCGCCTGCCCGAACGCCGTGACGAGCCGGTGATAGCGCGGATTGGTGTCGCGGTGCACCGTCTGGAGCCGAGCGGTGCCGTCCACGTGGGTGATCGCCGGCACCAGGGCCCGGGTATCGGGGCGGACGGGGACGACGTAGAGCATGAAGCGGGCGGGGTACTGGCGGGCCGCCCCCGGCAGCTCGAAGTACCGCTCGGCGTCCTCGGCCGGCACCGACGGCGCGAACGGCCGGAACGGCTCCCGGAACTTGATGCGCGTGTTGACGATGTCCTTCATCTCGGCGCGACGAGGGTCGGCCAGGATCGACCGATGGCCGAGCGCCCGCGGGCCCCACTCGAAGCGCCCGTGGCTCCAGCCGACGACCTTGCCGGCCTGCAGCCGGTCCACCACCCGGTCGATGAGCTTCGTCTCGTCGTCGAGCCGCTCGTACGCGATGCCGGCCGTCCTGAGAAACGTCTCGGTGGCATCGGGCCCGTGCTCCTGTCCCCACGACGCGTGCTCCATCACGAAGCTCCGGGGCTTGCCCAGCATGGCGTGGTAGCCGTAGAGGGCGGCGCCGACGGCGCCGCCGCCGTCACCGGCGGCGGGCTGCACGTAGATCTCGTCGAAGCCGGATTCCCGCAGCATGCGGCCGTTCGCGACGCTGTTGAGCGCCACGCCGCCGGCCAGGCAGAGCCGCGACAGGCCCGTCTCGCGGCGGGCCGCCACGGCCATGGCGACGAGGATGTCCTCGGTGACGCGCTGGATGGAGGCGGCGACGTCCGCGTAGTGCTCGTTGAGCCGGGCCTGGGCGCCGTGGTCGGCCGGCTTCTCGCCGAAGTAGGAGGGATAGCCGCTCGTCGACGTGAAGAAGTTCGCCCGCGGATCGCGGGGCGGGCCGAACAGATCGACGAACTTCGACCCGAACGTCCGGCTGGCGGAGTTGTGGAACGAGAAGTACTGCATGTCCAGCTCGAAGCTGCCGTCCCGCGAGAGCCGGACGAGCTTGCGGACCTTGTCGACGTGGCGAGGGACGCCGAAGGGGGCCATGCCCATGACCTTGTACTCGCCCTCGTTGACCTCGAAGCCGAGGAAGGCGGTGAAGGCGCTGTAGAGCAGGCCGAGCGAGTGGGGGAACCGGATCTCCTTGAGGAGCGTGAGCTCCGTCCCGCGGCCCACGCCCACGCTCGCCGTCGTCCACTCCCCCACGCCGTCGACGGTCAGCACGGCGGCTTCCTCGAAGGGCGAGCAGAAGAACGTGCTGGCCGCATGTGACAGGTGGTGCTCGCTGAAGAGGATGCGGTCGCGGGCGACGCCGAGCCGCTTCTGGATCAGGTGCCGGACCCACAGCTTGTCGCCGAGCCAGCTCACCATCGCCTCGCGGAAGACCCCGTGGGAGCGGGGAAAGGTGCCGAGGCTGGAGATGAGCAGGCGCTCGAACTTGAGGAACGGCTTCTCGAAGAACACGACGTAGTCGAGGTCGCCCGCCTGGATGCCGGCGGCGCGCAGGCAGAAGTCGATGGCCTGCTGCGGGAACTCGTAGTCGTGTTTCTTGCGGCTGAACCGTTCCTCCTCGGCGGCGGCCACGAGCACGCCGTCCCGGAGGAGCGCCGCCGCCGCGTCGTGGAAGTAGCAGGAGATGCCCAGGACCAGCATCAGAACTGGCGCCGCCCCCGCTCGAGCGCCGTTCCCGTCGCCGGGGCGCGCGGACGCCAGGCGGTCGGCGCCCCGGACCCGGAGCGGAGCGGGTCGGCACTCAGCCGGATCACCAGGGCGAAGGGGGGAACGACCACGAAGTAGAACAGGGTGAGCAAGGCGTGCGCCTGGAAGTCGCCCACCTTCCGGCCGAACCGCTTCCAGCCGCGCCACGCGGACGCGAGCAGACCGCCCATGGCACCGAAGAGTACCAGACCGGATGCTACAATTGGCCGGTGAAATCCGTCGCGCTCGTCACCGGAGGAGCGGGGTTCATCGGCTCGCACGTCGTCGAGCGCCTGCTGGCCGAGGGGCAGCGCGTGCGCGTCCTCGACGACTTCTCCACCGGGAGCATGGCCAACCTGCCGTTTGCCGCGCGCCACGGCGACGCGCTCGAGGTCGTCCGCGGCGACATCCGTGACCTCCCCACCGTCGCGCGCGCGGTGGCGGGGGCCGAGATCGTCTACCACCAGGCGGCCATGCGCTCGGTGCCCCGGTCGGTCGACGATCCGCTCGGCGCCAACGCCAGCAACGTGTCCGGCACCCTCAACGTGCTGGAGGCCGCCCGGCGCGCCGGCATCCGTCGCGTGGTCTACGCGTCGTCGTCGTCGGTGTACGGCGACCGCCCGGAGCTGCCCAAGCGCGAGGACCAGCCGCCGGCGCCGATCTCGCCGTACGCGGTGTCCAAGGCCGCCGGCGAGCAGTACGCCGCGGTGTGGACGCGGCTCTACGGCGTGGAGACGGTGGGCCTGCGCTACTTCAACGTCTTCGGCCCGCGCCAGGACCCGAAGTCCGAGTACGCCGCCGTCATCCCGCGCTTCATCCTGTGGGCGATGCGCGGCGAGCCGCTCGAGGTGCACGGCGACGGCACGCAGTCGCGGGACTTCACCTACATCGACAACGTCGTCGAGGCCAACGTGCTGGCGGCCACCGCCGAGCGCGCGGGCGGCCAGGTCTTCAACGTCGGCGGCGGCGAGCGCGTGAGCCTGCTCGACATCATCGGCAAGCTCGAGCGGCTGCTGGGGCGCCCGGTGACGCGGCGCCACACGCCGGCCCGCGCCGGCGACGTGCCCCACACGCTGGCCGACATCACGAAGGCCAAGCGGGTGCTGGGCTACGCGCCGCTCGTCGACTTCGACGACGGCTTCCGCCGCACGGTGGAGTTCTTCGCGCAGGCGCCGTGATGCGCGCCGTCGCCGTGCTGCTCGCCATCGTCGTGCCGGCGCTGGCCGCGGCCGTGGCCGCCGGGCAGGCCGGCGCCCCCGACGGCCTCGTGGTGCAGGTCTCCACCGAGCCGCCGGGCCTCGACCTCACGGCCACGCCGGCCTCGGCCACCGCGGCGATCGTCCACTACAACGTCCAGGAGACGCTGGTGAAGGTGGACCGCACGGGCCGGCTCGTGCCCGGGCTCGCCGAGCGGTGGCACACCGCCGACAGCCGGAACTACACGTTCTTCCTCAAGCGCGGCGTCCGGTTCCACAACGGCCGGCCGTTCACCGCCGCCGACGTCAAGTTCGCCATCGAGCGCGCGATGGACCCGGCCACCAAGCACCCGCACCGCAACCACTACGACGCCGTGGGCGACATCATCGTCGCCGACGACCACACGGTGACGTTCTCGCTGAAGTCGGCCAACGCCAACTTCCTGCTGACCCTGGCGCGCCAGGGCTCCGTGATCTACCCGCGCGAGGCCGTGGACAGCCTCAAGAGCAACCCGGTCGGCACCGGGCCGTTCAAGATGGGCGAGTGGGCGCGGGGCGACCGCATCACGCTCGTCCGCAACCCCCACTATCACGTCAAGGGCCTGCCGCGCCTCGGGCGCGTGACCTTCCGGTTCATCCCCGACCCCAACGCCGCGCTCGCCGCCGTCAAGGCCGGTGACGTGGACGCCTCGCTGTTCGGCCTGGGCCCGGAGCACGTCCAGGACCTCCGCGGCGACGCGCGCTTCCAGGTGATCGTGGGCGACACGACCAACGACGTCGTCATGGCCATGAACAACGCCCGCAAGCCCTTCACCGACGTCCGGGTGCGGCGCGCCATCACCCATGCCGTGAACAAGCCCGAGATCGTCAAGGGCGCGATGTTCGGGATGGGCCGCATCCTGGGCTCCAACGTCGACCCGCTGAACCCGTACTTCGTGGACGTCTCCGGCGTCGTGCCCCACGATCCCGCGCGGGCGCGGGCGCTGCTGGCCGAGGCCGGCTACCCGAAGGGCTTCGACGCCGTGCTGAAGGTGGCGCCGCAGTACTACTACACGGTGCGGACGGGCGAGATCGTCGTGGACCAGCTCAAGAAGGTGGGCGTCAACGTGCGCATCGAGCAGGTCGAGTGGGGCCAGTGGCTGGCGCGCGTGTACTGCCGCCCGCCGTGCACCGAGCCCGACTACGATCTGACCATCATCGGCCACGCCGAGGCCTGGGACATCGGCAACTACGCCAATCCCCGGTACTACTTCCGCTACGACAGCCCCCGCTTCCAGGCGCTGTTCCGCCAGTCCGAGGTGACCCTCGACGACCGGGCGCGGCGCGACCTCTACGCCCGGATGCAGCGCGTGCTGGCCGAGGAGGCGCCGGTCGTCTTCCTGTACGTCCACCCGCGCCTGGCCGCCGCCCGCAAGGGCGTGCAGGGACTGTGGAAGGACCTCCCGGCGCTCGCCGCGGACCTCTCCGAGGTGGCCGTCACGCCTTGACCGCCGCGCCGGCCCGATCAGCGGTCAACGCCGAGCTCGCGGCCGCGGCCGCCCGGTACGCGGCGCTGCTGCGCCGGGCGCTGGGCGAGAAGCTCGTCTCCGTCGTCCTCTTCGGGTCCGTCGCTCGCGGCGAGGCCGGTCCCGACTCGGACATCGACCTGGTCGTCGTCTGCGAGACGCTCCCGGCGGGGCGGTTCGCCCGGCTCGCGTTGCTCGACCACTCCGACCGGGTCTTCCAGGTCGAGCTCGACCGTTTGCACGCGCGTGGAGTGCGGACGCGCATGTCGGTCGTCATCAAGACGCGCGAGGAGGCGAGTCGGTTCGTGCCGCTGTACCTGGATCTCGTGGAGGACGCGCGTCTGCTCCATGACCGCGACGGGTTCTTCGCCTCGGTGCTGGCGCGCCTGCGCGCGAGCCTCGACCGGAACGGCGCGGAGCGGCGCGTCCTCGGCCGCGTCCGATACTGGGTGCTGAAGCGCGACTTCCGTCCCGGCGAGGTCGTCGAGCTGTGACGAGCCGGGCGATGGCCCAGCGTCCGAAGGAGGTCGGCGAACACCTCGACCGCCTCGTGTCCGTGTCCCGCCGTCCGCGCGCGGAGCGCGAGACCGCGTTCTGCGGCGACGACGAGGTGGGCGCGCCTGCCGAGCGGCTGTACACCGCGGCCGACGGCGAGCAGGCGCTGACCGACGCCGGATGGGTCGTGGCCATCGCCACCGCTGCCGTGCCGCCTCCGGCCTGAGGCCGGCTGCGGCATCGCGCGGCTGACCGGGACCGGTGCGCCGATATCTGCTGCGCAAGGTCGCGGCGCTGGCCGCCACGCTCTTCTTCGCCTCCGTGCTCGTCTTCGTCGCCGTGCGCGTGCTGCCCGGCGACCCCGCTGTCCTCATCATGGGCACCGAGGGCAGCCCCGAGGCGACCGAGCGCCTCCGGGAGTCGCTCGGCCTGAATCGCCCGCTGCCCGCCCAGTACGCGGCCTGGCTCGGCGGCGCCCTGCGCGGCGACCTGGGCGTGTCGATCCAGTACGACGTGCCGGTGGGCCGCCTGATCGCGAGCCGGCTGCCGGTGACGGCGCCGCTCGTGGCGCTGTCGGCGCTGCTGATGACGGGCCTCGCGCTGCCGCTCGGGCTCTACGCGGCGACGCGCCAGCGGCGCCCCGGCGACTACGCCACGATGATCCTCGCGCAGCTCGGCATCGCGGTGCCGTTCTTCTGGTCGGGGCTGCTGCTCATCCTGCTGTTCTCCGTGCGCCTGGGCTGGCTGCCGTCCGGCGGCTTCGCCGGATGGGACGCCGGCCCCGGGCCGGCGCTGCGATCGCTGCTGCTGCCCGCCGCCGCCCTCGGCCTCTTCCAGGCCGCCGTGCTCGTGCGTGCGACGCGCTCCGCGGTGCTGGACGTGCTGCGCGAGGACTACGTGCGCACCGCGCGCGCCAAGGGCCTGCCCGAGCGCGCGGTGATCGGCAAGCACACCGTGCGCGCGGCGCTGATCCCCGTGGTCACGGTGGCGGGCATCCAGCTGGGCCAGCTCATCGCGGGCAGCATCATCCTCGAATCGGTGTTCGCGCTGCCCGGGCTCGGCCGGCTCGCGCTGGGGGCCATCGGCGCGCGCGACCTGCCGGTGGTGCAGGGCGTCGCGCTGTTCGTCGCCGCGTGCATCGTGGCCATCAACTTCGCCGTCGACCTGCTGTACCTCGTGCTCGATCCCCGCATCAGGTATGAGTGAGGCCCCGGGCGGCAGCGTTGCGTGGGACGCCTCGACGCGACGGCGTGAGCAGGCTCGCGGCGGTGCGTAGGGCGTTGCGGCACCTGACGTTCGTGCTGGGGGCGGCCGTCACGCTGGCCCTGACCGCCGTCGCCGCGGTGAGCCTGTTCTGGACGCCGGCCGATCCACTCGCGATGTCCATCGGCGAGCGGCTGCAGGGGCCCACGGCGCGGCATCCGTTCGGCACCGACCAGTACGGGCGCGACATCCTCTCGCGCGTCATGGGCGGCGCCGTCACGTCGATCGCCGTCGGCGTCATCGCCGTGGGGATCGGGGCGGGGCTCGGCGTCCTGCTCGGCACGCTGAGCGGCTACGTCGGTGGGTGGGTCGACGAGGCGCTCATGCGTCTGATCGACGCCGTGCAGGGTTTCCCGGCCGTCCTCTCGGCGCTGCTCTTCGCGGCGGCGCTGAAGCCCGGGCTCGGCGTCGGCATGGTGGCCATCGGCATCGCCTTCGTGCCGGCCTTCGCGCGGCTCACGCGCGGCTCGTTCCTGGCGCTGCGCTCGCGCGAGTTCGTGGCCGCGGCCCGCGCGCTCGGCGCCTCCGACGCGCGGCTGATCGGCCGCCACATCTTCCCGAACACGCTGGCGCCGCTGGTGGTCCAGGCGACGACGAGCTTTCCGGTGGCGATCCTCGCCGAGGCCGGCCTCGCGTATCTGGGGCTCGGCACGCAGCCGCCCCAGCCGTCCTGGGGCCTCATGCTGAAGGAGGCGCAGAACTTCCTGACGCTGAGCCCCTCCTTCGCGCTGTTCCCGGGCGGCGCCATCGCCCTCGCCGTGCTCGGGCTGAGCCTGCTGGGCGACGGCCTGCGCGATCTGCTGGACCCGAAAAGCGGCTAGCTCGCCCAGGGGCTGGGCGGCTCAAGTTGACTTTGGCGCAACGATGTCGTTATCGTACCTGTTGGTCTGGACGCGGCCTCGCTGGCGTAGAAGCCAGCCAAACTGCACGCTTACGCGTCACGGAGACGGCACGACGATGAAGGCTTACAGCGCCTCGTTCACGTTGCAGAGCGACGAGCGGACCGAGGTCTCCGACATCACCAAGCTCGTCCGCGACGCGGTGCAGCAGTTCCCCGTCACCAGCGGCATCGCGCTCATCAACACGCTGCACACGACCTGTGCGCTGTTCATCAACGAGTTCCAGGCCGCCCTCATCGACGACCTCAAGCGCCTGATCGAGGGCCTCGTCCCCGAGCGCAGCGGCTACAAGCACGACGACCCCCGCTACTCGGACTGCGAGCGGGGCAACGCCCATTCCCACCTCCGGGCCGCTTTGCTGGGGCGGAACATCGCGGTCGGCGTCACGAACGGCGACCTGGCCCTCGGGCGGTTCCAGTCGATCATCTTCGCGGAGCTGGACGGTCCGCGGAAGCGCGAGATCGCCGTCCAGGTCATCGGCGAGTGACGATGCGGCCGTCACCGGCCGGCCTTCCGGCACGTCACCACCATCCCCGCGCCTTTCCGGACGACGAGCGCCTGGGCTCGTCGCGGTAACGCACGCGCGATCCAGGGCCGGCGAGGGAAGCGCGCCGCGAGCCAGGCGGCCTCGTGATGTGTGAAGTTGTCGAACCGCCGATCGAACATCTCGCGGACCTCGGCATACGAGCGGTAATGGGTCCAGGCGTCTAGCCATTCACAGGCATCCCGACTCCACTGAAGGACGCCTTTCGTTCCTTTGTGGCTGCCCAGCCCGAGACCGCGCAGCAGCGCGGCGTACCACACTCGGGCCCGCGAGCCCTTGCTGAACCAGTGGAGGAACGGAATCCCGACGTGGCCCTCCCGCCACGTCGAGCGGTCGGGAAACAGGGAGAAGAAGACACCGCCCGGCTTCAGGACCCGGGCCACATCGTCGAGCGCCGCGCCGAGATCGGGGACGTGCTCCAGCACCTGGTTGCTGAGGACGAGGTCGAACGTCGCGTCTGCGAAGGGGATGACTCCGCCGGGCATGTCGCGGACGATGCCGCGGTCGATGTGCTCCCGCCGGAGATCGGCTCGATAACTCCCGCCTTCATAGAACACGTCACACCCATAGGCGTCGTATCCCTGCTGCCGCAGCAGCTCGACCGTCCGCGCCGCTCCGCACCCGTAGTCGAGCATGGCCGCGGGGCGCCGCGGGCAGAGGGTCGCGGCGAAATGTGCGCAGAATTCATGATTGTCCACGGTCGACGGGCTCCACGAGTCGGGACCGTTCGTCGGCGTCGGTATCGACGGCCGCGATCCGGTTCGCCATCCTATCCCACGGCACCGGCGCCGCTGTCGTCAACCTGCGCCAGGTGGCGATGGGGGCCGCCGCGCGACCTCGCGCTGGGAATCTCATGACGCCCCGCGGGGCACGGCCGGAACGCCTGACCGCCGTCAGGCACGTCCTCGCCGTCCTGGGCGCCGCCATCGTCCTCGCCACCGGCTGGCTGGCGGTGATCGGCGTCGCGGTCACTCGGCCCATCCAGCCATCCACCATCCGCCATGACGGTGGGCACGCGTACCAGGTCCGTCTACGGTTCGGCTGGCCCCTGCACGCCGCCGGCGACTCCAATGATCGCCCGCGATCATCGCGCGCGGTGCTCCGCGAGAACGGCGTCGCGCTCGGCCCCGCGCACGCGCTCCACGACCTCGTGCGGCAGCAGGGCGGTGGCCGCTTCTCCCACTGGGGACGAACGCTGTACTTCTCGGCGCCGGACAATTCCGACCCGAGGACGAACGGCCGCCGCTACGAGGTCGGCGTCGTCGCCGTCCTCCGGCCTGGCCCGGCGGCCCTCGCCTTCACCGCCGGTGCCGTCCTGCTCGCCGCGGCCTTCGTCGGGCGGGGCGGGAGGCCGGCGCGGTGGCCGCCCGGTCGGCTGGTGCGACTTGCGCCGGGCATCGCCGGCCGCGCCCTGCTGGTCGTCGCATCCCTGGCCGTGGTCCTCGGCCCGCTCGAGCTGTTGATGCGATGGCGGCGTCCGTTCGCGGTGACGTCTTGGCCGATCATGTTCGACCCCCAGACCAGCTTTCGTTTCCAGCCCGGGTCAACGGTTCGCTGGACCAACAACGTCGATTTCTGGGCGGAGACTCGGGTGAACACCCTCGGCTTCCTCGATCGCGAGCCGCCGACCCCGCGCCCGGGCGACGGTTGTCGCGTCCTGTTCCTCGGAGACTCGTTCGTCGAGGCCGCCCAGGTGCCGATCGAGCAGAAAGTCCACGTGATCTTCGAGGATCTCGCCAAGGCCCGGCTGCCGCACCGGGTGGATACCCTCGCGCTCGGCTTCTCCGGCACCGGACAGGCGAATCAATTGCCGTACTACGAGGTGATCGGCCGCGGATTCACGCCCACCGTCGTCGTCCTGGTCTTCGTCGAGAACGATTTTGCCAACAACAGCGCCGTGCTCGAGGCGGTCAGGAACGGCTGGCATCCGCTGCACCCGCCCCGGCTCTTCGTTCACCGAGACGCCCGCACCGGCAGCGTGAAGCGTATTCCGATCACCATCGACTGGCAGGCACACCTGCTCGCGACGGAGCCCGATGACGATGGCCCTTCACGCGTGGCCGCCACGCGCGACTGGATCATCGGTCACTCCGTCCTCTCCCGGTGGGCGCTCACGCACTTGGGGGTCCACTACCCGGTCCTGACGGCGCGGCTCACCGGCAAGCGTCCGCTCTCCGAGATCCTGGCCGACCGCATGGCGGCGATTCGGCGTCTGCCCGGGTTCGAGGACGTGTTCGCCGGGTGGCGCTTTCCAAACGACCTGGATTACGACGGCATGTTCTTTGCCACGCCGCTGCCTCGGGTCTTCGAGGAGGCCCTTGCCGCCACCGAGACCACGATCGACGAGTACCTCCGCCACGCCCGGGCCGACGGCTTCAACCTCGTCGCGCTCGTATCCGACACGATGCGTCGCGAGTTCCCCGTTCGTCAGCAGTACGGGCGCCAGCTGGACGGCGACGCCTACCGGCGTCGCCTCGCCGCCATGCTGGAACATCGGCAGGTGCCCCTCGTCGACGTTCACGACCACGTCGTCCGCCGCGGCGGTCGTCCGGCGGACGGGCACTTCCGTCGGGACAACCACTGGTCGGCGCAGGGGCACCGGTGGGCCGCGGAGGCCCTGCTCGAACTCTTCGAGCGGCAGCCCGGGCTCTGCCGGCGCCGTCGGTGAGCCGAATATCCTTGACGCGTTTCGTGCGTCCCCCGTAGGATGTCGTTCACATCTTGAACACGAGCCCCGCCGGCGTGCCCCGACCATGAACCAGGCATCGCAGCGCGACTTCCGCATCCTGACGGCGATCGCGGAGCGCGGGGACATCACGCAGCGCGGCCTGGCCGAGAGCCTCGGCATCGCCCTGGGGCTGACGAACCTGTACGTCAAGCGGTTGAGCCGCAAGGGGTACATCAAGGTGACGACGATTCCGGCCCGGCGCGTGCGCTACCTGCTGACGCCGAGGGGATTCGCCGAGAAGACGCGCCTGACGTACGAGTACATGCGGTACTCGCTCGACCTCTTCCGCGAGACGCGGCAGCGGCTCCGGGAGGCGCTGGCGCCGCTCGTGGAGGCCGGCGTACGGCGCTTCGCGCTGTACGGAGCGGGGGAGGCCGCCGAGCTGGCCTATCTGACGCTGCGCGAGTTCGGGCTCGAACCGACCGGGGTGTACGACGGGGCCGGCCCGCAGCAGTTCCTGGGGTTGCCGGTCCGACCCCTGCAGGACCTCACCGCCGCCGAGGTCGACCGCGTCATCGTCGCGGTGTTCGAGGAGCCCGACCGTCACGGCGCGGCCATCACACGCCACGGCGTCGACGACGGCCACCTGATCTTCCTCGACGGTCGCCGTGGTCGCCACCCATGACCACGTCGCGGGGCGACGTGCGAGTGGCGGTGGTGGGCGCCGGGGCCTGGGGCAAGAACCTGGTCCGGAACTTCCACGAGCTCGGCGCCCTCGCGGCGGTCTGCGACCGGGACGACGACACCCTGAACGACGTCCTCCGCCGCTATCCCGGATGCCGGACGGTGACGGCCTACACCGGGCTCCTCCGCGATGGCGCCATCGATGCCATCGTCATCGCCACGCCCGCGGAGTCCCACGGCGCCCTGGCGCGCGAGGCCCTGCTCGCCGGCAAGGACGTGTTCGTCGAGAAGCCGCTCGCCTTGTCGGTGACCGACGGCGAGGGGCTGGTGACGCTGGCGGCCGAGCGGGGGCGGGTGCTCATGGTCGGTCACGTGCTCTGGTATCACCCCGCGGTGCTGCGGCTGAAGGCCCTCATCGACGCGGGAGAGCTCGGGCGTATCCAGTACGTCTACTCGAACCGGCTCAACCTCGGCCACATCCGGCGCGAGGAGAACATCCTCTGGTCCTTCGCCCCCCACGACATCTCGGTGCTCCTGGGGCTCGTCGGTGACATGCCCGAGACGGTCCACGCGCAGGGAGGCAATTACCTGCACCAGCAGGTCGCGGACGTCACCGTCAGCCTGCTGACCTTCAGGAGCGGCGTGCGGGCGCACGTATTCGTCTCGTGGCTCCACCCCTTCAAGGAGCAGAAGCTGGTCGTGGTGGGCGACCGGGCGATGGCGGTATTCGACGACGTGGAGAAGACCGACAAGCTCGTCCTCTATCGCCATCTGATCGGCTGGCGCAACCACCAGCCCGTGCCCCACAAGGCCGATGGCGAGGTGGTGCCCGTCGAGGCCGTCGAGCCCCTCCGCGCCGAGTGCGAGCATTTCCTGGACTGCGTCACCAGCCGTCGCCGGCCGCGCACCGATGGAGAGGAAGGGCTCCGCGTCCTGCGCGTGCTGGAACGCTGCCAGCGCGCGCTGGCGGACGACCCGGACCGCCCAGGGGCCAGGCCAGGGGCGAATCCCGGGGCCGTGGTCCACGAGTCGGCGTTCATCGATGCGGGCGTGGAGATCGGCGAGGGGACGACGATCTGGCACGTGTCGCACGTGCTCCAGGGGTCACGGATCGGCCGTCGATGCCGCATCGGGCAGAACGTGGTGATCGGCCCCCGCGTGACGATCGGCGACGGCGTGAAGATCCAGAACAACGTCTCCGTCTACGAAGGCGTCACCCTGGAAGACGACGTCTTCTGCGGGCCCTCGGTGGTCTTCACCAATGTGGCGAACCCGCGCAGCGCGATCCCGCGGATGACGGAGCTGCGTCCGACGCTGGTTCGTCGTGGCGCCACGCTGGGAGCCAACGCCACCATCGTCTGCGGGCACACCATCGGTCGCTACGCGTTCGTCGGCGCGGGGGCCGTCGTCACTCGCGACGTGCCGGACCATGCGCTGGTGCTCGGGAATCCGGCTCGCGTCGCCGGCTGGGTCTGCGCCTGTGGCGTTCGACTGGCGGACGCCGGGGGGCGCCTCAGCTGCCCGGCCTGCGCGGCGTCCTACACGGACACCGACGGCGACGTCCGGAGATGCCCGTGAAGGTGCCGCTCCTGGATCTCAAGGCTCATCACGAGCCCATCGAGGCCGAGCTGTTCGAGGCGATGACCAGGGTCCTCCGCAGCCAGCAGTTCATCCTCGGTCCCGAGGTGGAGGCGTTCGAACGGCGCGTGGCCGCGGCCTGCGGCGTGCCGCACGCCATCGGGATGTCGTCCGGGACGGATGCCTTGCTGGCGGCGCTCATGGCCCTCGGAATCGGCCCCGGCGACGAGGTCGTCACCACCGACTATTCGTTCTTCGCCACCGCCGGCGTGATCGCGCGGCTGGGCGCACGACCGGTGCTCGTCGACATCGATCCGGCCACGTTCAACATCGACGCGGCGGGCGTCGAGGCGGCGATCACGCCGCGGACCCGGGCGATCCTCCCCGTGCACCTCTTCGGGCAACCTGCCGACATGGTGCGCCTGCTCGACATCGCCGTTCACCGGCGCATCGCCCTCGTGGAGGACGCCGCGCAGGCGATCGGAGCCGTGGACCACGAGGGCCGGCGCGTCGGCAGCCTGGCCACGATGGCCACGTTCTCGTTCTTCCCGAGCAAGAATCTGGGCGCGCTCGGGGATGCCGGTATGGTGGTCACCGCCGACACCTCGCTGGCCGCCCGACTGCGGACGCTCCGCAACCACGGAGCCAGTCCCAAGTACCACCATGACGTCATCGGCGGCAATTTCCGCCTCGATGCGCTGCAGGCGGCGGTGCTGGGCGTCAAGCTGAGCTACCTCGATGGATGGACGAAGCGGCGTCAGGACAACGCCCGCCGGTACGTGGCGCTCTTCGAGCAGTCCGGGCTGCCGGCGCGAGGGCTGGTGACGCTGCCCGTGGCGCCGGGGGCGGACCCCACGTCGGCGCACCGCCACATCTTCAACCAGTTCGTGGTCCGGGCGACGCGTCGCGACGTGCTGAGGGCCTTCCTGGCCGAGCGCGGCGTCGGCACCGAGGTCTACTACCCCGTGCCGTTCCATCTTCAGCCCTGCTTCCGGTTCCTGGGCCATCGCGAAGGCGACTTCCCGCAGTCCGAGCGCGCGGCACGGGAGACGCTCGCCCTGCCGATCTACCCCGAGCTGACGGCCGCGCAGCAGGAGTACGTCGTGGCCCGGATCGCGGACTTCTATGCCACCGCGGGGAGCGCGTGATGGACCTGCGAGGCAAGCGGGCGCTGGTGATCGGGGGCGCGGGCTTCATCGGCTCTCATCTGACGGAAGCGCTGACGCAGGAAGACCTGCGGGAGATCCTCGTCTACGACAACTTCACGCGCGGGCGGGCCGAGAATCTCGAGACGGCGCTGCGGGACCCACGGGTGAAGGTGTTCGAGCTCGGCGGGGACGTCCTGCACACCGATGTGCTCGACACCGCCGTGCGCGGGATCGACTGCGTCTTCCACCTCGCGGCGCTGTGGCTCCTGCACTGCCACGACTATCCTCGCTCGGCCTTCGACGTCAACGTGCGGGGCACGTTCAACGTCCTGGAGGCGTGCGTCCGGAACGGCGTGCAGCGGCTGGTGTACTCGTCGTCGGCCTCGGTCTACGGCGATGCCGTCGAGGAGCCCATGACGGAGGACCACCCGCTGAACAACACGAACTTCTACGGGGCCACGAAGGTGGCCGGGGAGCAGATGTGCCGCGCCTTCCACCACCGCTACGGCCTCGACTACGTGGCGCTCCGCTACATGAACGTCTACGGGCCGCGGCAGGATTATCAGGGCGCGTACATCGCCGTCATCATGAAGATGCTCGACCGGCTGGATCAGGGATTGCCGCCCGTGGTGTACGGCGACGGCTCGCAGGCCTACGACTTCGTGTACGTCGGCGATTGCGCGCGGGCGAACGTCGCCGCGGCCCGGGCGGCGACGAGCGACCGCTGCTACAACGTGGGAACGGGCGTCCGGACCACCGTGAAGGAGCTGGCCCAGCTCCTCCTGGACCTCACGGGGTCGCGGCTGCCCATCCACTACGAACCCGGTGGGCTCACCTTCGTGAAGAACCGGGTCGGCTCCACCGAGCGGGCGAAGCGCGAGCTGGCGTTCGACGCCCAGGTCGACCTCCGTCAGGGGCTCGGCGCGCTCGCCGCCTGGCGCGCCGCCCACAAGGACGAGGTGGCGCGACGCCGGCGCGCCGCGGGGCTGGCGTAGCGCCATGTGCGGCGTCGTCGGCATCTACCGGCCGCGGCACGAGGCGGTCCCGTACCGACTGGTCAAGGCGATGAGCAACGCCCTGGCCCATCGGGGGCCCGACGGTGAGGGCCAGTTCGTCTACGGTCCGATCGCGCTGGGCCACCGGCGTCTGGCCATCATCGATCTGACCCCGGCCGGCAGCCAGCCGATGGCCTCCCCGGATGGGCAGGTGGTGGTCAGCTACAACGGCGAGATCTACAACCACGTCGATCTCCGCCGCGAGCTCGAGCTCATGGGCTTCGCGTTCCGGTCCCGCACCGACACCGAGGTGCTCGTGCACGGGTACCAGGCCTGGGGCCTGGACGTCGTGCCCCGGCTCAACGGGATGTTCGCGTTCGCGCTCTGGGATGCGCGGCGGAGCACCCTGCATCTCGTGCGCGACCGCTACGGCATCAAGCCGCTCTACTACTGGTGGGACGGCGGCGAGCTGGTGTTCGCCTCGGAGATCCGGGCCCTGCTGGAGCATCCGCGTATCGCGGCGGCCGTCGACCACGAGGCCCTGAACGAGTACTTCACCTTCCAGAACCTCTTCCAGGAACATACGCTGTTCGAGGGCATCTCCCTGCTCCCGGCCGCCACCATCCTCACGCTGGGGGCGGATGGGCGCCTGGGGCGCCGGCGCTGGTGGGACTTCGATTTCACGAGGCGTGATGAGGCGCTGTCCCGTGACGACGCCTGCGAGCGCACGCTCGCCCTCTTCGAACAGGCCGTGGGACGGCAGATGATGGCCGACGTCCCCGTGGGCAGCTTCCTGTCGGGCGGCATGGATTCGGGCTCGATCGTCGCCGTCGCGTCGCAGCACCTGCCCCGGCTCGCCACCTTCACGGCCGGGTTCGAAGTGTCGGCCGCCGAAGGCGTGGAGAAGACCTTCGACGAGCGCCGGACGGCCGAGCTCATCGCGAACCGCTTCAAGACCGAGCACTACGAGCAGGTCATCAACTCCAGCGACATCGCCTGGGTGCTGCCGCGGGTCGTGTGGCATCTCGAGGACCTGCGGCTCGGCATGAGCTATCCGAACTACTACATCACCCGGCTGGCCTCCAAGTTCGTCAAGGTCTGCCTGTCCGGGGCGGGTGGCGACGAGCTGTATGCCGGCTACCCGTGGCGCTATCACCGGGTCTCCGGCGCGGTGGACCGGGAGCAGTACCTGCGGGAGTACTACGGCTTCTGGCAGCGCCTGGTCGCGGAGGCCGACAAGCCCTCGCTGTTCACCGACGCCGTCTGGCGGCGCATCGGTCAGCGTGACATGTTCGGCGTGTTCCGAGAGGTCTTCGCCCGTCACGCGGGACTCCGCTACGACTCCGCCGAGGATCACGTCGCCAACAGCCTGTACTTCGAGGCGACGACGTTCCTGCCGGGCCTGTTCCTCATCGGGGACAAGCTCGCCATGGCGCACTCCCTCGAGGAGCGCTTTCCGTTCATGGACAACGACCTGGTGGAGTTCGCGCAAACCATCCCGGTGACGTTCAAGCTCGGCGACTTCGACCGCATCCGGAGGATCGACGAGAACGAGCTCGACAAGTTCCGTAAATTCTTCCGGGACTACGACGACGGGAAGGCGGTGCTGCGCCAGGCCATGAGCCGGCTGCTGCCCCCGGAGATCACCACGCGGCGGAAGCAGGGGTTCTCGTCCCCCGAGGCGTCGTGGTACCGCGGCGAAGCGGCGGGCTACGTGCGCGAGCTCCTGCTCGCCCCGCGCGCGGCATACCGCGACTTCATCCGCGCCGACTTCGTCGAGCGGATCGTGCGGGAACACACCGAGCAGGGGATCAACCACCGCCTGCTCATCTGGTCCCTGCTGTCCTTCGAGTGGTGGTGCCGCATCTTCCTCGACCGTCAGCCGGTCCCGGGGCGCGCATGACCGCCGCCGTCGTCAGGATTGCCGACTGGTCGGGCATCACGGGGCTGACCCGGCACCGCCGGCTGATCTGGGAACTGGCCAAGCGCGAGCACCGCGACCGCTATGCGGGATCGATGCTCGGCGTGGTCTGGGCGGTGAGCCACCCGCTGGCGCTGATGCTCGTCTATCTCTTCGTCTTCTCCGTCGTCTTCCGGGTGCGGATGGGCGGGACCGAGACCCTGCCGCGCGACTACACCGTCTACCTCATGGCCGGCTATCTGCCGTGGATCGCGTTCCAGGAGTCCATGATCAAGGCCGCATCGTCGATCACGGGGAACGCCTCGCTCGTGAAGCAGGTCGTGTTCCCCGTGGAGGTCTTGCCGACGAAGGGCGCGGTGGCGGCCCTGTTGACGCAGCTCGTCGGCACGGCCCTGCTGGTCGGCTATGCCGCGCTGACGTCCCAGACCGCGCCGTGGACGTACGTCCTGTTCCCCGTGGCCCTCGGGCTACAGTTGCTCGCCATGGCGGGCATCAGCCTCCTGCTGAGCGCCGTGGGGGCATACGTCCGCGACATCCGAGAGGTGACGCAGGTGGCGTGTCTCATCGGCGCGTATTTCATGCCGATGTTCTACGCGCCGGAATGGGTGCCCACGGTCGTGCGCCCCGTCCTGTACGTGAACCCGTTCAGCTACATGGTCTGGTGCTACCAGGACGTCTTCTACTTCGGCCGCATCGAGCATCCGGCGGCCTGGCTGGTCTTCGCGGCCGGCGCCGTCGGCACGTTCCAGCTCGGCCTGCGCTTCTTCGGTCGCGTGAAGCCGTATTTCGGGAACGTGCTGTGACGCCGGCGACGGTGGCGCGGGACCGCATCGGCGTTCCGGTGGCCTCGCGGCCGGTGGCCGTGCGCGTCGCCGGGCTGTCGAAGGCCTATCGGGTGTACCCGCGCCCGCTCGACATGCTGTGGGAACTCGTCACGGGTCGTGCGCGCCACCACGACGTCTTCGCCCTGCGCGACGTGAGCTTCGAGATCGAGCGGGGCGAGGTGGTGGGCGTCATCGGGCGCAACGGCGCCGGCAAGAGCACCCTGCTGAAGATCCTGGCCGGCACCCTGCCGCCCTCCTCGGGGACCGTGGAGATCGACGGCAGGCTCTCGGCGATCCTCGAGCTGGGGACCGGATTCCATCCCGACTACACGGGCCGCGAGAACGTGTACCTCGGAGGACTGTGCCTCGGCATGACGCGTGAGGAGATCGACGCGAAGCTCGATGCCATCATCGACTTCAGCGAGCTCAGAGACGTCATCGATCGGCCCTTTCGCACCTACTCGACCGGCATGCAGGCGCGCCTGACGTTCGCCACGGCGATCAGCGTCGAGCCCGACGTCTTCATCGTCGACGAGGCCCTCGCCACCGGCGATGCCTACTTCGTGAACAAGTGTGTGAGCCGGATGCGCGCGATCTGTGCCAGCGGGGCGACGGTCCTGCTGGTGAGCCACAACTTCGGCCTGATCGGCGAGCTGTGCGACCGCGTGATGTGGCTGGACGACGGGACGATCCAGGGCATCGGGCCGGCCGTGAACGTCACGAAGGCCTACGAGCACGACGTGTGGCGCCGCACGGAGGAACGCAACGCACGCGAGAACGCGAAGCGGGCGAGTCCGGACGTGCTCCGCACGGGCCGGTATACACTGCAGAGCGGCACCATCCGGATCACCCGAGTGGTCGTCCGCGACGCGGCCGCGCGCGAGCGGTGCGTGTTCGAGAACGGTGAACCGCTGGTCATCCGGGCCGAGTGGGCGGGGTCCACGGACGACGCCAGGGTCTGGGCGGGGTTCCGCATCGACAATGGCCGCGGGGTGCCGGTGACGGGGTTCGAGTCCTGGCAGTGGGGGAAGTTCCTGAACGGGGGAGCGCCCGTCCGGGGCGCCGGGGCCGTCGAATTTCGGATCGACGATCTGGCCCTGGGTCCCGGCGACTACCACGTCAGCTGCTCGCTGTGGCGCTTTGCCGCCCCGAATTCGCCGGACGATGTCCTCTACTACGTCGACAAGGCGCTGATGTTCTCCGTCCGTCGTCGGGTGATGCACCCGTTCCCGCACGTGTACGAGCCGCGCGTCGCCATGACGGAGTCCCTGGACGTGACAGATCCCCGGTCGCCGGACGCGTCGGGTTCGTGACGCGTCCCCGACGCTGAGAGGGAAGAAGGCATGCTGACGAGAGTCCGCCGGTGGTGGCGTCGGAGTCCCGACGACCAGGGCCTGCGACATCCCCCGTACGTCGACGTGTGTCGCGAGCTGCAGGGCCATGGCGACGACCCGATGACGATCGGGACGATCCTGTCCGATCTCGAGCGACGTGGCGTCCGGGGCGATCGATACGACGCGCTGCGTGCGCTGACCGCGGCGCATCCCCGGCCCCACTGGGCCAACTACTTCCTGTGCATGGAGGAGGCCCGGCGGGGTGTCGACCTCGTCTCGTCGTACCCGCCCTTCGTCTGGATGGATGTCTCGTCGATCTGTAGCGTGGAGTGTCGCTTCTGCAAGTACACGCACGATCAGCTGCCGAAGCGGAACGTGACGCTGGACGAGATCCAGCGCATCGAGTGGTTCAAGTACGTCCGCAACCTGAACCTGACCGCGGGGACGGCCGAGGCGATCACCAATCCCCAGTTCGTCGACATCTTCGACTATCTGCGGCGCACCCACGAGCACCTGCATCTGAGCTTCCTGACGAACGGGCGGACGCTGAACGCGCGGATCCTCGACGCGATCGTCGGGCGGCTGGACGCGCTGCACGTGTCGATGAACGCCTCGAACGAGGCGGATTACGACCGCATCATCGCCAAGGGCAACTGGCGCCAGTTCTCCACGAACATGCGGCACATGCGGGATCGCCTGAAGGGCGCGACGCGCCCGAACGTGTCGGCGTCGTTCGTCAAGCTGCGCTGGAACCTCGATCGGGCGGTGCAGGACCTGGAGTTCGCCGCCGATCACGGAGCGTCGTTCGTGATGTTCCACCATTACTACCCCCACTACGTGAACGACATCCATCACGACCGGCCGGAGCGGCTCGCCGAGAAGTTCGGCTTCGAGGACTCCCTGTACTTCGATCGGGAACGGTCCGACGAGGTCTTCGCGCGGGTGCGCGACCGCGCGCAGCAGCTGGGGGTGGAGGTGGCCACGCCGCCTCCGTTCGGAGGACGGCATCACCTGGCCTTCGGCGTGCGCAGCCTGACGCCGCCCCCGGACGACTGCGTCGACCCGTGGACGAAGATGTACTTCCTGTGGGGCTTCAAGAGCCGCCGGGAGGAGATCACGATCTGCTGCGGGCTGGCCGCCGATATCGGCGTGTACTTCGACCGGGCGGAGATCGCGACGAGCGAAGGGCTGATGAAGGTCCGGAACTCGCCGACGCTCCGAGCGTACCGGCGAACGGTGAACGGCGGCCGGAGGAATCCGATCTGCGACCAGTGCCGGAAGATCGATCGGTTCGCGCCCGACGCCGTCTACCCCGATCAGCGCACCTTCTTCGAGTTCAACGACCTGCCGGTGCCGCCCCATTTCACGACGTCCGGGTGGGTCACCGCGGCGGAGACGCGCGGGCGCCAGCGCCTGACGCTGCCCGTCATCGGCGGCGGCGTCGTCGGGGCGGGTGACGCGTGAACCGGCTGACGCTCGTCTGCCCGCGGTGTCGCTCGGAGCTGAACCGCCGCGGTGAGGCCGCCGCCGGGACGGCGTGGTCCTGTCGCGGCTGCGGATTCTCGGCAGCGGGGTCGGCCGAGTACGTGGACCTCCTCGGCGACGGCACCGACGGCACCGCCGAACACTACTCGCTCCAGTGGGGCGAGGAGTTCGGATTCCTCGACTTCGTCCGGCGCAACCGCGCGGCCCGAGCCGTCATGCCGGCCGGGCAGCTGGGGTGGCCGGATCTGCTCGCGGAGATCCGCCGGGCCGCCGTCACGCGACGCCTGTTCGTGTACGACGCGGCGTGCGGGTTCGGCGGGATCGCCAGCGACCTGCTGGAGCCGGGCGACGTGCCGGAGCTCGTGTACGTGGGGGCCGACGTTCACCACGCGCTCCCGCTCATCACGGCACGGGTGCCGGGGCTCGCCGGCCAGGGTGTGCTCCTGCGATGGGACATCGCGGAGCCGCTTCCGGTGCGCGAGACGTTCGACTACGTGATCTGCCGTGCCGCCCTGCACCATACGCCGGACCCGGCGAAGACCTTCGCCACGCTGTGCGGGGCGCTGAGGCCCGGGGGAAAGATCGCCATCTCCGTGTACCGAAGGAAGACCCGCTGCCGTGAGGCCCTCGACGACGCGCTGAGGGGCGTGGTGACCGCGATGTCGCGCGAACAGGCTCTCGACGTCAGCCGTCAGTTCACCGTGCTCGGCAAGGCCTTGCAGGAGGTGCAGCAGGAGGTGGACATTCCGGAGGACCTGCCGCTGCTCGGCATCCGCAAGGGTCGATCGACGGTGCACGGGCTGGTCTACCATCACTTCGTGAAGTGCTTCTACAATCCGGTGTTCGGCGAGCGCTATTCCACGCTCGTGAACTACGACTGGTACCACCCCCCGTACGCCTACCGGTACGACGTGGAGGAGGTCCGCGGCTGGTTCACGGCCTGCGGCATCGACGTGGTCGACGAGCGGAGCATCGAGGCGCAGCACTACCTGGCGGGCGTCAAGGCCGGGGGCGCCGGCGGTGGCGCTCGATGACGACGACCGGGACGCTGCTCGCGCTGAAATGCACCGGATGCGGAGTGGCCGGTCTCACGCGGCGGGCGGACGCCTGGGCCTGCGGAGCGTGCGGCCGCCGGTTCCCGGTCGTGGCCGGCGTGCCGCGCTTCGTCGCGGACCAGTATTACACGGGCTCCTTCGGGTATCAGTGGAACCGATTCGCGCGGACGCAGCTCGATTCCGCCAACGGCTCTTCGCGAAGCCGGGACACGTTCCTGCTGAAGACCGGCTGGCGACTCGAGGATCTGCGGGGCATGCGGGTGCTCGATGCCGGCTGCGGCATGGGCCGCTTCGCCGAGGTCTGTGCGGACGCCGGGGCGGAGATCCACGGTGTCGACCTCAGCGTGGCCGTGGAGGCTGCCCACCGGAACCTCGGCCAGCGGCCCAACGTGCATCTGTACCAGGCCGACATCATGCGGCTGCCGTTCGTCGACGAGACCTTCGACTTCATCTACAGCATCGGCGTCCTGCACCACACCCCGGATACCCGGGCCGCGTTCCTGCGCCTCTGCCCGCTGCTGAAACCGGGCGGCCGGATCGCGATCTGGGTCTACACGCACGAGCTCGGCCGCCGGTTCGCGGGGGGGGAGCTCCTCCGGAAGGTCACGCCCCGGCTCCCGAAGCGCTGGTTGCTGAGCGCCAGCCGCGTCGCGGTGCCTCTGTACCACGTCCACCGGCTGCCGGCGGTCGGCACGTGGACGTCGTGGCTCGTGCCGACGAGCCTCGATCCCGACCCGCTGTGGCGATGGCTGGACACGTTCGACTGGTACTCGCCGACGTACCAGTGGAAGCACACGTACGAGGAGGTGGAGCGGTGGTTCGCGGACGCCGGCCTCACCGACATCCGACGCGGCGAGTTTCCGGTGAGCGTCTGGGCCGTCAAGCCGCCGGCCCGGTGAGAGCGGCTGCACGTGACGGTGACTCGCATCCTGTACGTGATCGGAACGCTCGACCTCGGCGGATCCGAGGGGCAGCTGGTGGAACTCGCCACCGGGCTCGACCGCGCGCGCTTCGCGCCGGCCGTCTGCTGCCTGAGCCGGGGCGGCCCACACCAGGCGCGACTGGAGGCGGCCGGGATCCGCGTGGTCGTCATCCCGTTCCCCGCGCCACGGTCGGCGGCCGCCTTCGTCCGTTCGGCGCCCTGCTTCGCGCGGCTCGTGGCCCTGATACGCTCGGTCCGACCCGAGGTGGTCCACGGGTTCCTCTTCTGGGGCTACGTCCTCGGCGCGTTCGCGGCCAGGCTGGCCGGGGTTCCCGTCGTGGTGGCGAGTCGGCGGAGCCTGGCCGGGTTCAAGTCGAGACCACCGTACCGCCAGCTTCGCGGCCTGGAGCGACTGGCGAATCGTCTCACCGACACCGTCGTGGCGAACTCGGAGGCCGTGCGGGCGGAGACCCTCGCCACCGAGGGCCTCGCCGCCGAAAAGGTGGTCGTCATCCACAACGGGGTGGACGCGGCGCGCTATGAGACCGTCCCGGACGCCTCTCTGCGCCGGACACTCGGTGTCACCCCCGCGGCGCGCGTCGTCGTCGTGGTCGCCAATCTCATCGCGTACAAGGGGCACGCCGGGTTTCTCGAGGCATGGACCCGCGTCGTCGCCCGTGTCCCGGCCGCCATGGCGCTGCTCGTAGGCGACGGGCCCCTGCGCGCGCAGCTCGAGGCGCGGGCGGCCGCGCTCGGTCTGGGCCCCTCGGTGCGGTTCCTCGGGGCCCGACGCGACGTCCCGGCGGTCCTCGCCCTGGCCGACGTGGTCGTGCATCCCTCCCTCGAGGAAGGATTCTCGAACGCCATCCTGGAAGCCATGGCGGCCGCCAGGCCGGTCGTGGCGAGCGCCGTGGGCGGCGTTCCCGAGGCGGTCGTGCACGAGGTGACCGGACTGCTCACGCCGCCCGGGGACGCCGAGGCGCTCGCGGCCGCCGTCGTCTCGCTGCTCGGGGATCCCGGGCGGTCGGCCAAGCTGGGGGCCGCCGGCCGCCAGCGCGTGATGGACCTCTTCACGGTCGGGCGGATGCTCCGACAGTACGAAGCGCTCTATGTGCGGCATCGTCGGGCGGTTTAACTTCCTCTCGGGCGCCCCGGTCGACGCCCGCCTGATCCAGCGGATGTGCGACCTCCTCGCGCACCGCGGTCCGGACGGCGAGGGGATGCACGTCGACGGCGCCGTCGGCCTGGGCCACCGGCGGCTGGCGATCATCGATCTGAGTCCGGCCGGCCGCCAGCCCATGGGGGACGCCGACGGGAAGGCATGGATCACGTACAACGGCGAGGTCTACAACTTCCCGGAGCTGCGAGCGGAGTTCGAGGCGCGCGGGTATCCCTTCCGCTCGCGGAGCGACACCGAGGTCATCCTCGCCGCCTACCGCGCCGAGGGGCCGGATTGCGTGAAGCGCCTGCGCGGGATGTTCGCCCTCGCGATCTGGGACGCCGGCGAGCGGACGCTCTTCCTGGCCCGGGATCGCGCCGGCAAGAAGCCGCTCTTCTACACCGTGGATGGCCACGGGATCGCCTTCGCCTCCGAGCCGAAGGCATTCCTCGCGGATGCCGCCTTCAAGCCGCGCCCGAATCTCCCGGCGATCTCGCACTACCTGACGTACCAGTACGTGCCCAGTCCCCTGAGCGCGTTCGAGGGGGTCTTCAAGCTGCCGCCGGCCCACTGGCTCCTCGTCCGCGACGGGCGGATCTCGACCGGCCGGTACTGGCGGCTGCGCTACCAGCCGAAGCGGCGGATGACCGAGGCCGCCGCGGTGGACGAGCTCCTGGCCCGCTTGAGGGAGGCCGTCCGGATCCGCCTCATCAGCGACGTGCCGCTCGGCGCCTTCCTCAGCGGAGGCCTCGACTCGAGCACCGTGGTCGCGCTGATGACCGAGCTGGGCGCGGCCCCGGTCCGGACGTTCTCCATCGGATTCGAGGAGTCGGCCTACGACGAGCGCCATCACGCCCGCGTGGTGGCCGACCGGTTCGGCACCGACCACCACGAGTTCGTCGTACGGCCGGACGCCGCGGCCATGTTCGACAAGCTGGTCTGGCACTACGGAGAACCGTTCGCCGACTCCTCGGCCATTCCCACGTACTATCTGGCCGAGCTCACCCGCCGGCACGTCACCGTCGCCCTCAACGGCGACGCCGGCGACGAGAACTTCGCCGGCTACGAGCGGTACCTGGCCCACGTGACGGCCACCCGCTCGGCCCGGCTGCCCGGCGCCGTGCGCCGCGCGATCGCCGCCGTGGCGAGGGGCCTGCCCGTCGGTGCCGGGCCCCGAAGCGTGTTGGCGCGCGCCCGGCGGTTCGGCGAGGTCCTGAACGACCCACCCGAGCGGCGCTACGCCCGGTGGATGAGCCACTTCGACTCCACCCTCAAGCGCGAGCTGTGCACGGACGACTTCCAGCGTGCCGCGGGGCACGTCGACTCCGAAGCGCTCATCGAGCAGGCGTACCGCGCCTCCGACGGCCCCGACCTCGTCGACGCGACGCTCGACGTGGACGTCCAGACGTACCTGCCGGACGATCTCCTGGTCAAGGTGGACATCGCCACCATGGCCCACGGCCTGGAGGCGCGCTCACCGTTCGTGGATCACGAGGTGATGGAGTTTTGCGCCAGCCTCCCATCCGACCTGAAGCTGCGCGGTCGCGTGAAGAAGTATCTCCTCAAGCGCGTGGCCGCCAGATTCCTGCCGGACTCGATCATCGAGCGGCCGAAGATGGGGTTCGGCGTGCCCGTGGACCACTGGTTCCGCCACGAGCTGAAGGACTTCGCGCGGGAGACGCTCCTCGGCGCCCCCGCCCGCGATCGCGGGTACTTCCGGGCGCAGACGGTTCGCCGGTTGCTCGACGAGCACGTCGAGGGCAAGGGGCACTGGCACTATCAGCTCTGGAACCTGCTCGTGCTCGAGCTGTGGCATCGCCTGTACATCGACGGCACGGGGCGCCCGTGCTGATCCCCGCTTCGGTCCGCCGCAAGGTGGGCGAGCGCCTGGTTGCCACCGGTCGACGACTGCTCCTGCCGCGCCCGGCGGCGCCGACGGCGTCGGTGGACGAGCAGCCGTGGCGCCACCCGTATCTCACGACCGAGAACCTCCGGCGGTTTCGCGCCTTCAGCGAAGGCGTCTGGGAGGTGGCGCTCGCCCACGCGGCGGCCAGCGAGCGCCCGCTCCGGTGTGCGTTCTCCGTCAACATGAATCAGAGCATGTACAAGTGGGCGCGGCTGGCGAAGCAGCATGGCGCCGACGTCGAGCTCTTCCTGAACCCCATGGACGGCACGGCGATCAACCTGCCGGCGTGGGAGGACTACGACGGAGAGTTCGACGACGTCCTCGACGGCGAACGATTCGAGCGGTCGCTCCGCCAGCCTCACGTACCGGGCGTCCGCTGCCGGCGAACCGCCCTCGACGGGGCCGACTTCCTCACGTGCGTGCAGGCGTTCGTCGCCGGCGACCGCCGGCCCCTCCTCGCGCTCCTGGCGGGGACGCCCGGCCTCCGACACGAAGTGCTGGTGGGTCACACCGCGTGTTACCCGTACTACGAGTGGGCCCGGGCCATGGCCGACTTCGACGTGGTGTACGCCGCGAGCCACGCGTTCGCCGCCTACGCGAGCGGCCGCCCCTACTGCGTGTTCTCGGTCGGTGGCGATCTGATCTACGACTGCGGTCGCGGGGACGATTACGGCGCCGCCGCCGTGCTGTCCTTCAACGCCGCTCGGTTCCTCACCCTCACCAACCCTCACCCGCTCGCGCACTGTCGCCGCCTCGGGCTCACCAACGCCGTGTACCTGCCGTACCCCATGGACGACGATCGATACTCCCCGGGCCCCGGGATCGCGCGGGCCGAGTGGCGAGAGCGATCCGGGGGTGAGGTGTTCGTGCTCGGGACCGCGCGGCTCGACACGAAATGGAAGGGCCAGGGCGAGGATCTGCTGGCGGCGCTGGCCACGGTCGCCCGCCACTGCACCGCCGTGCGCTTCGTGTTCCTGGCGTGGGGCGAGAGCGCGAGCCAGTTCCGCGAGCGCCTGCAGGCGTCGGACGTGAAGGACCGCTGCCTCCTGTTGCCGCCGGTCGGAAAGCAGCGGCTCATCGACTACTACCGGTCGGCCGACGTCGTGCTCGACCAGATGGTCCTCGGCTATTGCGGTGCGACGGCGCTGGAGGCCGCCGCCGTCGGGCGGCCGGTCGTCATGCGGCTCCGCACGGAACACTACGATCCCCTGTACCGGGGCGACGTGGCGCCGGTCGTGCCGGTGACGCCGGCCGAGCTCGGCGAGGCGCTCACCGCGCTGGTCCGGGACCGCGAGGGCCGCGAGGACCGGGGGCGCGCGATGCGGGCGTGGCTGGTGCGGAATCACGGCGCGCAGCGCGCGGTCCCCCGGATGCTGGCGCTGCTGCGCCTGGCGGCCGATCGCGTGCCGTTGCCGCACGATCTGGTGAGCCCGTTGCTGGACCCCCTCGGCGAGGCCGAGCGGCGTTACCACGCCGCGTGCGCGACCACGTCATGACGGCCGGGGACCGTGACTGGAGGAAGGAGCTCGCCGCGTTCTTCGAGACGCGGTCCCGCGACGTCCGCGGCCGGCCCCTCAGCGACATCGAGTTGTGCTGGGTCAGCGGCAGGGAGCCGCGACTGTGGTCCGACCCCGCGTTGTACGGCGACCTGGTGGATGGCGTGACCCGCGAGCTCGATCTTCGGGACACGCAGCGGATCCTCGAGATGGGATGCGCCGCGGGGTTCCTGGCCCGGGGACTGGCCCCGCGGGCCGCAGGCTATGTCGGCGTCGATCTGTCGGTGACGGCGTTACGGGTGGCGCGCTCGCTCGGCCTGGGCAACGCGCGCTTCGTGCAGGCCGACGGCGCCGCGCTGCCGTTCGCGTCCGGTGCCTTCGATCGCGCGATCTCGTACGACGTGTTCACGAACTTCGCCGAGTGGACCACCGCGGAGGCGGTCGTGGTGGAGATGGTCCGGACCGTGAGGCCGGGCGGGCGCGTCATGGTCGGATCGCTCGGCGACGAGGAGACGCGCGGCGAGTTCGAGGCCGTGGCGCAGGAAGTGGGTCGGCGGCTCGACGCCGAGCACGGCCCGTTGCCGGCGCCGCCGGCCGGGTCGCGGCCGAGCCGATGGTGGCCCTGGCGGAGACGGGACGCCGGCCGCATCGTCTGCTACTTCTTCAAGCGCCGGGACTTCGTCGACCTCGGCGCCCGGCTCGGGCTGTCGACGCGGGTCACCGAGCTGCATCCGCGCCATCCCTACCGGGGCTATCGCTTCAACGTCGTCTACACCAGGCCGGACGCATGAAGGTCGTGGCCTTCGAGGAGGTCGATCCCCGGCAGTGGGACGACGCCTGCGATCGCTCGGACGATGCCTGGCTGTTCCACCGTGCCGGCTGGGTCGGACTGGAGGCGCGTCACGCCGCCCGCGCCAACCGCTCGTTCGCGATCGTGCGCGACGACGGCGCGGTCGTGGGGATCCTCCCGCTGTACGTTCGTGAGCACGGGCTCGGCGGCTGGACGGAACGCGTCATCGACTGCGGCGTGCACCGCCATTCCGGGCTCGCCGTCGTGAACGGCGTCGGGCCAGGCGACGTCCGCGCGATCCGCCACGCGGCGATCACCCACGTGCACCACGTCGCGACCGTCGAGGGGGCCGACCGCATCCACCTGAATGCCCAGAACCTGGCGCCGCGGAACCTCTCGCCGGAACGGGACGACATTCCGTTCTGGGTGCTGGAGCACGGCTACCAGCTCGGCCTCCACTTCGGCCGCGAAGGGTTCGTGCCGGTGCCCGGCATGGCCACCTGCTGTGCCGATCAGATCGTCCCGCTCGCCGGACGGACCGAGGACGAGCTCTTCCAGGCGCTCGACGAGGCCTGTCGCCGCGCGGTGCGCAAGGCCGTCCGGAGCGGCCTCCGCGCCGCGCCCGGCGAGGGGGCCGACGTGGTCGACCAGTACTATGCGCTCGCCGAGAAATCGGCCGCCCGCACCGGCGAGCGGCTTCCGCCGATCGCCTACTATCGCGCCATCCACGAGGCGTTCGCCCCGACGCGGCGCTGTCAGGTGCTCTTCGCGCATCAGGGCGATCGGCCCGCGGCCGCGCTGCTACTGCTCATCGACAAGGCGGCGGTCCATTTCGCGGCCGGCGCCTCCGACCCCGAGATGCTGCCGCTACGCACCAACGACTTCGTGCACTGGGCCGCGATCCGGTGGGCCCGGGCAGCGGGCCATCGCTGCTACCGGTTGGGGCCCGTGTTCCCCGAATTGCCGGCGAGCTGGCCGCTGGCCCGGGTGTCGCGGTTCAAGAAGAAGTTCGGCGGCCGCAGCGTCCCGGTCATCCAGGGCAGTTACTATCTACGCCCCGAGAAGTATCTCGACGCCGCCTCCCGCGAGGCGCGCGCGCTCGGCGAGGCGCGGGACGCGGCCTCGCGGCCGCCGCGCGACGCCGAGGGCCTGACGCACGTTCTCGGCGCCTACGGGATCCCGCGGATCTCCGGCAGCAGGGCCGTCCTGGTCGACACGCTGGGAGCGCCGCCCGCCGTCGTGGTCGTCACCGATCCTGCGATCCTGGAGCCCCTGGGCCTGCGACCGCGTCGCGAACCCGGCGGCCGGCGATACTACGCGGCCGGCCCGGGCCGACGGTTCGGGCGGGCCCTCGCGTACCGGGCGCTGCTCCCGCACGTGACCTTCACGGGGCCCGGCCTGCGGCCCGTGTGGACCGACAGCGAGGGGCGGAGCGTCGTCGCCTGGCACGAGGGGGACGCCGGGCGCCGTCTGCTGGTCGGCCTCGACGTGGAGGAGGAGATCGTCCGCTACCGGCAGGGCGACCCCGACCGGGCGAGGATCGCCGCGGAAGGGCGATACGGGTTTCCCACCGAGCGGGCGAATCACCTCTACGACGAGCAGATCCTCGCCGACCACCCGACCGTGCCGTGGGCCGACCGGCTCGGATTCCTCGTCGCCGAGGCGTGGGCCCGGCTGACGGGAGGGCCGCTCGTCGAGCCGCTGCCCGGTGGAGCGCGGGGGGCCGTGGCCCTCACGGGAGACGACGATCAGGCGCCGCTGGAAACCTATGCCGCGCAGCGCCGGCTCGTCGGGGACGCTCCGTTCACGTACTTCCTGCACCCGCTCACGAAACACGATGCCGGGACGCTGGCCGCGCTCGGGGCGGCGATCGACTTCGGGCTGCACCCGGACGCGGTGGACAGGCCCGAGGCGTACGACGCACGCTGCGCCGAGCAGATCGCGTGGATGGAACGGCTCGTCGGCCGCAAGGTCCGACTCGTCCGCAACCACAACTACCTGAGCCGTGGGTACCTCGGACACCTCGCCGCCTGGGAGCGCGGCGGGCTCGAGCTCGACGTCAACTGCTCGGCGATCGACGGGACGGCGCTCACGGGGTCCTTCGTTCCGATGCGCGTTCGCGGGCCCGGTGGCACCTGGTCGAAGCACCGCACGCTGCTCACGCAGTTCGGCGACGGCATGATCTTCGCCCTCGGCATGTCGGACTGGAGGGCCGCCCGTCGCGTCCGCCGCCTGGCCCGTCAGATCGAGACCACCAGTCCCGGCGTCCTCGTCGTCAACCTGCATCCCGCGAACGTGGCCCGCACGCGGCGACTGCACCGCGCCGCCATCGCGCTCGCGCGGCGACCGGGCTGGGTCGCCGTGCGACTGGAGCGGTTCCTGGACTGGCTGGATGCGCGCGACACCATCGTGGTGGAGCGATCGGGCGCCGCGGCCGTCGTGTCGGCGAGGCACCCGCTGAACGAGGTCGTGCTGCGGATCCCGGTGGAGCAGGGGTGGCGGCGGCACCCCGTGCCCGCGGGCGCGACGGCCGCGCGCGTGGCGCTGGCGTGAGACCGCTGGTCATCGTCGGCGCCGCGAACGACGGCGAGCTGATCGCCGATCTCGTGCAGGACATCAACGAGGTCGAGCCGACCTTCGAGATCGTCGGATTCCTCGACGACGACCCCGCGAAGCAGTCGACATGCGTGAACGGGTATCCGGTGCTGGGCCCGCTCGGCGCCCACCACCGGGTGCCATCCGCGGCCGCGTTCGTGCTCGCGGTCGCTTCCGCCAAGCGGACCTTCCGGACCAGGCGCGTGGCCGAGGCCCTGAAGGTGACCCCGGATCGCCTCGCCACCCTCGTGCACCCGCTGGCCACGGTGTCGCGCTCGGCGACCCTCGGACACGGCTGTGTCGTCATGGCCGGGACGCGGGTCAACGCGCGCGTGCGCCTCGGCGACCACGTCCTCGTGGAGGGCAATGCCTGGCTCGGCGTCGGCACGACGGTGGGCGACTACGCCGTGGTGACGCACGATGCCAGCGTCAGCGGCGACTGCGTGCTGGGCCAGGGGTGCTACGTCGGCGCCAACGCATCGATCCGGGGGCGCACCCGCATCGGGGCGTGGGCCGTCGTGGGCATGGGCGCCGCCGTCGTGCGGGACGTTCCGACCGGCGCCGTGGTCGTCGGCAATCCCGCGAGACAGGTGGCGACCGTCGACGCCGGGGAGGATGGGTGATGACGAGTCCGGAAGGCTATCTGCCGATCACCCGCCCGGTCCTCGGAGAGCCCGAGGTCGCCGCGGTGCGGCGCTGTCTGGAGAGCGGCTGGGTCACCCAGGGACCGATGACCGCGGCCCTCGAGGAGCGCTTCGCCCGGATGCACGGTGTGGCCCACGCCCTCGCGTGCACGAACTGCACGGCGGCCCTGCACATCGCCATGCTGGCGCTCGGCGTCGGGCCGGGCGACGAGGTGGTCGTCCCGGCCTTCACCTGGGTCACGTGCGCGCATGCGGCAGAGTACGTGGGCGCGAGGCCGGTGTTCTGCGACATCGACCCCGCGACCTTCAACGTCGACGTGGCCTCCATGGAGGCCGCGGTGACGGCTCGCACCCGCGTGCTGATGCCCGTGCACCTCTTCGGCCTCGCCGCCGACATGGACGCGGTGGAGCGCGTCGCCGGGCGGCATTCCCTGGCCGTGGTCGAGGACGCGGCGTGCGCCATCGGCACGGTGCATCGCGGTCGTCCGGTGGGTGGTCTCGGCGCCATCGGATGTTTCTCGTTCCACCCGCGAAAGGTCGTCACGACCGGCGAAGGCGGCATGCTGACGACCCAGGACGCCGGCCTCGCGGCCGCGGTCCGGCGGCTGCGGAACCACGGCGCGAGCCCGGCGGGGCCGGGGCGCCCGTACGAGCTCGGGCCGTTCGATCACCTCGGCGGCAACTACCGCCTCAGTGACATCCAGGCGGCCGTCGGCCTCGCGCAGATGGACCGCGTCGAGGGACTGATCGAGGAGCGCCGGGCACTGGCCCGACGGTACGACGAGCTGCTGAAACCCATCGCGTGGATCGAGCGGCCCGTCGAGCCCGACGGATACCGGCACACGTACCAGTCCTACGTCGTGCGGCTGGACGACGACGCGCCCCGGCCGCGCAACGAGATCATGCTGGATCTCGAGCGCCGCGGCATCCAGACGCGCCCCGGGACGGTCGCCGTCCACACGACCGGGTTCTACCGCGAGAAGTACGGCCTGCGTCCCGAGGACTGTCCGCACGCCTTCCGGGCGCAGGAAGCCACGTTGACGCTGCCACTGTTCCCGGGCATGACCGAGGCCGACCAGGAACGTGTCGTCGGCGCCTTGCAAGCCATTGGCGACTGAATCGATCGGCAGGCGTTCGGAGGCCCCCGTGAGCCGGGTGCGGGCGGACGCGACCCGGCGATGGACGATGGGGTGGGCCCGGAGTGTCCTGCGCGCCGTGCTGGGTCGGATCAAGGAGTGGTTCCGACAGGCCCGGAGTCTCCTGCGCGCCGCGCTGGGTCGGATCAAGGAATGGTTCCGACAGGCCTACCACGCCCACTGTATCGGGTCGCCGAGACCGGGAGTCTCGTCCGCTCGCGCGTGGGTCGAGGGAGTCGTCGCCACCGCCGCCGTGGAGTGCATGGAGCGGGCCTACCGGCGCGCGGTGGAGCGGGTGCTGCGGCACCCCGCCGTTCCGCTCTGCGCCCCGCCCACGTTCCGGTCGCGCTCGATCCTCTTCGCTGCCGGGTCGCTGGGGCCGGGGGGCTCGGAGCGGCAGGTCGTCACGACCCTTGCGGGCCTCGCCAGGGCCGGGTACACGGACCTCTCGCTGCTCTGTTTCAGCCTGAGCGATCGTGGCTCGGACTTCTACAGGCCGTTGCTCGATGGCACGCCGGTGACGTGCGCCGAGCTGCGAGCTGCAGGATCGCCGCGGCCCATCGATGCCCTCCGCTGCCCGGACGCCGTTGCGGATGACGCGCGTGAGCGCATGCGTGCCGTCCTTCGCCCGCTGCCCGGCGAATTGCGCGACGTCGAGCGCATCGCGCTCGACCTCCTCGAGCGGCGGCCCGGCATCGTCCATGCGTGGCTGGACGACGTGAACGTGAAGGCCGGGCTCGCCGCGGCGATCGTCGGGGTGCCGCGCATCGTGCTCAACGTCAGGAGCGTGGCCCCCCCGAACTTCTTGCTGTTCCAGCCGTACATGCGGCCGATCTACCAGGCGCTCGCCTCGCTCCCCGCCCTCAGCTTCTTGAGCAACAGCACGGCCGGCGCGCGGAGCTACGCGGCGTGGCTCGGCATCGACGAACGTCGATTCCGCGTCGTGCGGAACGGGCTCGACTGCGCGCGCCTCCCCCACGGCGCCGAACGCGACGCCGTGCGCGCGGAATATCGCGCGTCGCGCGGGATCCCCGAGCACGTCCTCGTCGTCGGGACGGTGATGCGGTTCAGCGAGGAGAAGCGGCCCCTGCTGTGGCTCCAGACGGCGGCCGAGGTGGCGCGGAGGGTGCCCGAGGCCGTGTTCCTCATGGTGGGCGATGGCCCGCTCCGGGAGGCGGTACGCGAGCGCGCCGAGGAGGCGGGCCTCGGGCGCCGCCTGGTGCTCTGCGGGCAGGAGGACCGCCCGGCGCACGCCATGGCCGCCATGGACGTCTTCCTGCTCTCCTCCCGGCTCGAGGGGCTTCCGAACGTGCTGATCGAGGCCCAGGCCATGGGCATTCCGGTCGTGACGACCGACGTCGGGGGCGCACGGGAGACGCTGTGCCCGGGCACGACGGGCCATGCGGTGGCCGCTGAGACGGCGGGCGCGCTCGCCGACGCGGTCGTCGACGTGCTCCGTGATCCCGCGTTCCGGGAGCGCGTCCGGATCGCCGCACCGCAGTTCGTCAGGCAGGCGTTCGATGTCCAGCGGCTGATCCACGAGACCGTGGCGGCGTACGAGACGTGACACAGCCATGCCATCCGGATCGCCGCCGTGACGTCGCCCGGCGCTGACCGACACGCCTCGTTGGGCACGAGGCGGCCCGATGCCGCGCCGGCCCCGCGGACGCCGGCGCCGCCGCCCATCGACCACGATGGCCGTGTCCGCGTGCTCCGCGTGATCGCGCGGTTGAACATCGGCGGCCCCGCCATCCACGCCACGCTGCTGACGGAGCGGCTGGGTCGGGCCGGCTACGACCCGTGGCTCGTCACCGGCTGCGAGGAGGCGGGCGAGGGGAACTACCTGGCGCTCTATGGCAAGGAGATCGACCGGCTGATCGTCGTGCCGTCGCTGGGCCGCCGCATCCGCGCGGGGCAGGACCTCACGGCCCTGGTCCGGCTCGTCGGCATCATGCGCGGGTTTCGGCCCGACATCGTCCACACCCACACCGCCAAGGCGGGGACGCTGGGGCGGCTCGCCGCCGTGCTCTGCCGGGTCCCGGCGATCGTCCACACCTACCATGGCCACGTGCACCACGGCTACTTCCGTCCCGGGGAGACGCGGGTCTTCGTGGCCATCGAGCGCTGGCTCGCCCGCCGCACCCACCGGTTGCTGGCCGTCAGCCAACGGGTCCGGCAGGAGTTGCTCGACCTCGGCATCGGACGCCCCGAGCGGTTCGACGTGCTGCCCCTGGGCCTCGATCTCGAGCGCTTTCTCGACGCCGCCGCGTGGCGCGGACAGTTGCGAGCCGAGCTGGGCCTCGGGGACGACGCGTTCCTGGTCGGCATCGTGGCGCGCCTGGCACCGATCAAGGCGCACGAGATTTTCCTTCGCGCGGCGGCGCGCATCGGCGTGCGCGTTCCCGGCGCCCACTTCGTCGTCGTCGGCGACGGAGAGCGTCGGCGGCCGCTCGAGGCGCTGGCCGGAAGCCTGGCGCTCGGCGAGCGGGTGCGGTTCCTGGGATGGCGACGCGATCTCGATCGTGTGTACGCCGATCTGGACGTCGTGGTGCTCACCTCGCGTAACGAGGGCTCTCCGGTGTCCCTGATCGAGGCCCTGGCGGCGTCGAGGCCGGTCGTGGCCACGAGGGTCGGCGGGGTGCCGGACCTCGTCGACGACGGCGTGACCGGGTTGCTGGCCGCCGTCGACGACGTCGACGCGGTGGCCGACGCGGTCGTCGGCCTCGCCGCGAGCCCCGAGCGGGCCCGGGCCATGGGATCGGCCGGGCGCCAGCGCGTCTACCCGGCGTTCGGCGCCGAGCGCCTGGTGGCCGACGTGGATGCCCTCTACCGGACTCTCGCGGGGAGCGCGCACCGCTGATGTGGACGGCGCTCGCCTTCGTCCTGGGCTTCGTGACGGCCCTGGCCATCACGCTGGCCGCCGAGCGGCTCGCGCCGAGGCTCGGCGTCGTGGCCCATCCGATGGCCGATCGCTGGCATCGGACCACGGTACCGCTGCTGGGCGGCATCGGCATCGCGTCGGGGACGCTGGCGTCGCTCGCGCTCGGTGGCGCGCGACCGGAATTCCTGCTGCTCGCCGCCGCGAGCGCGGCCATGGCGATCATCGGACTGATCGACGACGTGCGGACCCTGAACCCGCCGAGCAAGCTGCTCGCCCAGATCGTCATCGCCTCCCTCCTGCTCCTGGTCGGCTTCCGGTTCCGGCCCACGGGCTTCGAGCTGCTGGACCTCTTCATCACGCTGTTCTGGGTCGTCGGCGTGACGAACGCCTTCAACCTCCTCGACAACATGGACGGGCTCGCCGCGGCGGTGGCGGCGGTGGCCGGCGCCTTTCGCCTGCTGTTCTTCTACTGGGACGGGGACCTGGACGCGATGGCGCCGACCGCCGGCTTCATCGGGGCGCTCGTGGCCTTCCTGACCAGGAACTTTCCGCCGGCGAAGATCTTCATGGGCGATGCGGGAAGCCTCTTCGTGGGCTTCTTCCTGGCCACGCTCTCGCTGATGCCGTCCACGTACGCGTATTCCCGGGGCACGATCGCCGTCCTGATGGTGCCCGTGCTGCTGCTCTTGATCCCGATCTTCGACACCGCCTTCGTGACGGTCACCCGCATCGTGCGAGGCCACCCGGTCCACGTGGGTGGCCGGGATCACACGTCGCACCGGCTCGTGGCCATCGGCCTCAGCGAGCGGAAGACCCTGGCGTTCCTCGTCGGCATCTCGGCGGCGGCGGGGGGAATCGCCGCGCTCTCGTACGCGGGCGGGCTGTCGCACACCGTCGTGTTGCTGGCGCTGCTCTTCATCGGCCTGGTGCTGTTCGGCATCCACCTCAGCCGGGTGCGTGTGGTCGACGCGCCCGTCGCGCCGAGCACCGGGACCGTGCTCCGGCTGCTCGCGAACTTCCAGTACAAGCGGCACGTGGCGACACTCCTCCTCGATGCCTGCCTCGTCCCGATCGCCTACTACGCCGCCTATCTCGCCCGCTTCGAGGACGAGGTCGAGCTCTACATGGACCTGTTCTACCGGTCCGTGCCGGCGGTGCTGATGATCCAGCTGGCCACGCTCGCCCTGTTCGGCGTCTACCGCGGCGTCTGGCGGTTCACGAGCATGTCGGACGCGCTCCGCATCGGCCGGGCCACCGTGACGGGAACGGCCGCCACCGTCCTGGCGGTGCTGTACGCGACCCGGTTCGAGGGGTTCTCGCGCACGGTCTTCGTCCTCGACGGCGTGTTCCTCTTCACGCTCGTCGTGGGCAGCCGCGTGTCCTTCAGGGTCTTCGCCGAGACGCTCCGCGCGAGACCCCCGTCGGATCAGCGCGTCCTCATCTACGGCGCGGGAGCCGGCGGGGAGCTGGTCGCCAGGGAGATCCTGAACAACCCCGGCCTGCAGCGCATCCCGGTGGGCTTCATCGACGACGACCGCTCGAAGCACCGGACGCGGATCCACGGGCTCCCCGTCCTCGGCTGCCACGAGGACATCGCGTCCCTGCTCCGCCGCCACGGCGTCCAGGAGGTGATCATCTCGTCGTCGAAGATCGGCGGCGGGGCGCTGGAGGCCCTCACGGCCGTCTGCAACGAGCTGAATGTCGCCGTCCGGCAGGCCTCGCTGCGCCTGGAGTGACCGCGCGGCGCCCGTCCATCGACGGCCGATCTTGACTTGCCCGCCGATGATGGCAGACGATGCAGCGGACCGGCCCCCGGTGGACGGTGATCACGCGGATGGATGATCGGAGGCCATGAAGGCACTCGTGACCGGTGGGGCGGGCTTCATCGGCTCGCATCTCTGCGAGGCGCTGGTGGCCGCGGGCCACGAGGTCGCCGTGATCGACGACCTCTCCACCGGCCGCGTGGAGAACCTCGCGGCCATCGCCGACGCGCCGGGACTGCGCACCCACTGGGCCTCCGTCCTCGAGGACGAGGGGCTCCAGGACCTGGTCGACGAGGCCGACGTCGTCTACCACCTGGCCGCGGCCGTCGGCGTGCGGCTGATCCTCGACAACCCGGTGCAGACGATCGAGACGAACATCCTCGGCACCGACCGGGTGCTGCGCTGCGCGGCCAAGGGGGGCAAGAAGGTCGTGATCGCCTCCACCTCCGAGGTCTACGGCAAGAACGAGGACGTGCCCCTGCGCGAGGACGACGACTGCGTGCTGGGGCCGACGGCCAAGAGCCGGTGGAGCTACGCCTGCTCCAAGGCCATCGACGAGTTCCTGGGCCTCGCCTATCACCGCGACAAGGGGCTCCCGGTCGTCGTCGCGCGGTTCTTCAACACCATCGGGCAGCGGCAGACGGGGCGGTACGGCATGGTCGTCCCGCGCTTCGTGCAGCAGGCGCTGGCCGGCGAGCCGTTGGTCGTGTACGGCGACGGCGAGCAGACGCGCAGCTTCACCGACGTGGCGGACACGGTGGCGGCGACGATTGCGCTGTCGCTCCTGCCGGAGGCGGCGGGGCAGGTGTTCAACGTGGGGACCGGCGAGGAGATCTCGATCAACGAGCTGGCCCGGCGGGTCACGCGCCTGACCGGGAGCCGCTCGGCGATCCGGCACATCCCGTACGACGACGCCTACGCCCACGGCTTCGAGGAGCCCCGGCGGCGCGTGCCCGACATCGGGAAGCTCCGCGCGGCGATCGGCTTCACGCCCCGGGTGGACCTCGACACCTCGCTGCGCCGGGTGATCGCGTACTACCGGTCCTGATCGTGGCGTCCGCCGCATGCGCGTCCTGATCACCGGCATCACCGGCTTCGTCGGCAGCCACCTGGCCGAGCTCGCGCTCGCGCGCGGAGCCCAGGTGTCCGGCTCCTACCGGTGGCGCAGCAAGACCGAGAACATCGATCACCTCCGCGACCGCATCACGCTCGTGGAGTGCGACCTGCGCGACCCCTCGTCCGTGCAGCAGCTGGTGGCCCGCACCGACCCCGAGTGGATCGTCCACCTGGCCGCCCAGAGCTACGTCCACGCCTCCTGGCACTCGCCGGCCGAGACCTTCAACATCAACATCATCAGCCAGGTGAACCTGCTCGAGAGCATCCGCCCGCGCGGCCGGCACGCGCCCCGCTTCCTCGCCATCGGCTCCAGCGAGGAGTACGGGCTGGTGCACGAGGACGAGCTGCCGATCCGCGAGACCAACGCGCTGCGGCCCCTGTCGCCCTATGCCGTGAGCAAGGTGACGCAGGACCTGATGGGCTACCAGTACTTCAAGAGCTATGCCCTGCCCATCGTGCGGACGCGGGCCTTCAACCACGAGGGGCCCCGGCGCGGCGACGTGTTCGTGACCTCGAACTTCGCCCGCCAGGTGGCCGAGATCGAGGCCGGCCGGCGGGAGCCGACGATGCTCGTCGGCAACCTCAAGGCCGTGCGCGACTACACGGACGTGCGCGACATCGTCCGCGGCTACTGGCTGCTGCTGGAGCGCGGCGAGCCCGGCGAGGTCTACAACCTGTGCTCGGGCCGCGGCTGGGCGATCCAGCAGATCCTCGACTTCCTGCTCGCCGAGTCGACCTGCCGGTCGATCGCCGTCCGGGAAGACCCGGCGCGCCTGCGGCCCTCGGACGTGCCCGTGCTCGTCGGCAGCGCCGAGAAGGCCGAGGCCCGGACCGGCTGGCGCCCGGAAATACCCTTCGAGCAGACGCTGCGGGACCTGCTGGCGTACTGGCGGGCGCGGTGCGGGATCGCCCGCGCCTGATCCCGGCCGCCCTGCCGCGCGCCGCGATCCGGCGCGCCGCGCCCCTGTCGCAGACCGATGCCGCGCGCGCCGGCGCTTGAGCCGGCGGCGGCCGGACGGCTGCTCGGCCGGGCGCTGTTCCTCGGCGCCGCCTTCCTGATGGTCGCCGGCGACTGGCCGCCGGCTGCCGTGCCCGGAAGCCGCTGGTTGTTCCCGCTGCGCGCGCTGGCGTGGCCCTGGCTCTACATCGCCCTGTTCGCCGCCTCGTTCGCCGTCCTGGCCTGGGCCGGCGGCCTGGGGGTCCGCGCGCGGACCCGCTTCGACGTCCTGCGGCCCGCGCTGGCGGTGGTCACCGTCGCCTTCCTGCTGTCGGCGGCGTTCTCCCAGGTGCCGTCGCTCTCCTGGCCCGCGCTCGCCTGCTTCGTCGGGGTCGTGGGCTTCGCCCTCGCCGCCGCTCAGGTCGTCGAGGACGAGGCGACGGCCACGGCCACGTCGCTGGTCGTCGCCGCGGCGGCGCTGTGCCTCGCCGTCCGCGTCATCGCCTGGCGGCTGGACGAGGGGCTGGCGGTGCCGGCGTTCCACGTCCGCAACAACGCCTGGCTGGGCAAGCTGCAGCTCGCCGCGGTGCTGAGCCTCGTCGGGCCGCTCCTGCTGGCGCGCTTCCTGGCCGTGCGGCAGCCCGCCGTCGCGGCCCTGCACGGGGTCGGGTGGGTGCTGGGCGGCGCCGCCCTCCAGCTGCTCCACGCCCGGACCGCCTCGGTCGCCTTCGCGCTCACCACGGTGGTGCTGTGCGCGCTCAACCCCGCGTACCGCCGCCGGTGGGTGGTCGTGCTCCTGACGCTCCTGGCCGTGGCCCTCGCCGTCGCGGCCCTGGCGCCGGCGACGTTCCTGGAGCTGGCCGCGTCGCTGCTGCGCTTCCCGCACGACGCCGGGATCGGCATGCGATGGGACGTCTGGCGCGAGACCCTGGCCATGATCGCCGACCACCCGATCACGGGCATCGGGCTCGGGACCTACGACGACGTGGCCTACACGCAGTACGGCACCAGCGGCGAGCGCCACTTCTTCCGCAACGGCTGGCATGCGCACAACGTGATCCTGCACGTCCTGGCCGAGACGGGCGTGGTGGGGCTGCTGGCGTGGGGATACGTGTGGTACGTGCTCGTGCGGCTGCTGGTCCGGACGTGGCGACACGGCGACGCGCAGGTCCGGCTGCACGCCACCGCCGCCCTCGGCGTGGTGGTCGCGTTCTTCGTCCTGTCGCTCACCGAGGACCTGATCGCCTCGCGGGTGCACGCCAGCCTCCGCATGAGCCTGACGCTCGGGCTGCTGCTGGCCTGCGGGGTCCGCCAGGCGTCGCGGCCGGGCCCCGCCGCGCCCGGCCCGGTGTGACGGCGCGCCGTGCGGCGCGGCCCGGGCCCGGCGCTTGGGCAGGGGAGGGCGCTGGTATATGATCGGGCGTTGGATTTCAGGATGACGCCGGCCCAGGCGCTCGGTCGCTCGCTCGTCTCGCCGTTCCAGGTGCTCCTCGGCCAGCGCGACACCATCGAGCTGTTCGTCCGCCGGGAGATCCGCGGCCGCTACGTGAACTCCGTCCTCGGCCTCTCGTGGGCCGTCCTCCACCCCCTGGCCCTGCTGGCCCTCTACACGTTCGTCTTCTCGCACGTGCTGAGCGTGCGGCTGGGCGGCGACGGTGGTCCGGCGAGCTTTCCCCTCTACCTGTTCTGCGGCATGCTGCCCTGGCTGGCCTTCGCCGACGGCGTGACGCGCGCGTCCTCGGTGCTCGTGGAGCAGACGCCGCTGATCAAGAAGGTCGTGTTCCCGTCCGAGGTCCTGCCCGCCTACGTGGTCATCGCGGCCCTGGTCATGGAGGGCGTCGGGCTCGCCGTGCTGCTGCCCGCCGTGGTCCTCTTCGGCGGCGGCCTGGGCTGGTCGCTCCTGGCGCTGCCGGGCATCGTGCTGCTCCAGTTCCTGTTCACGATGGGCGTCGCCTGGTTCCTCGCCTGCGTCGGCGTCGCCGTTCGCGACGTCCGCCACGTGCTCGGCGTCCTCCTGACGCTGTGGATGTTCCTGACGCCGATCGTCTACCCCGCCGACATGGTGCCGGCGCGGTTCCGGTGGGTGCTCGCGCTGAACCCGCTGTACTACCTGGTCGAGGCGTACCGCGACGTCGTGCTCGGCCACCGGCTGCCGCCACCGTCCCACGTGGCGGTGCTGGCCGGCGTGGCGGTGGTCGTGTTCGTCGCGGGCTATGCGACGTTCCGCTATTCTCGCCACGTCTTCGCGGACCTGCTGTGATGGCGCCGGCGCCGGCCATCGAGGTGCGCGGCGTCGCCAAGGCCTATCCGATCTTCCGGACCCCCCGGCACCGGGTGCTGGAGGCGCTGAGCTTCGGCCGGCTCCGCTACCATCGTCCGTTCTGGGCGCTGCGCGACGTCACGCTGCAGGTGCCGCGCGGGGCCACCCTCGGCATCGTCGGCGCCAACGGGTCGGGCAAGAGCACGCTGCTGCAGGTCATCGCGGGGATCGTGCGGCCGACCGCCGGCACCGTCGTCACCAGCGGGCGCATCGCCTCCCTGCTCGAGCTGGGCGCCGGCTTCAGCCCCGACTTCACCGGGCGGGAGAACCTGGAGATGTACGGGGCCATCGCCGGCCTGCCGCGCGCGACCGTGCGGCAGCGGATCCCGGCCGTCGAGGCCTTCGCGGACATCGGCGAGTTCATCGACCGGCCGGTCCGGACGTACTCGAGCGGCATGTTCGTGCGCCTGGCCTTCGCCGCCGCGATCCACGTCGACCCGGAGATCCTGCTCGTCGACGAGGCCCTCGCCGTGGGCGATGCCGCGTTCCAGCACCGGTGCATCGCGAAGATCCGGGAGCTGCAGCGCGCCGGCACCACCATCGTGTTCGTCAGCCACGACATGGGGCTGGTGAAGGCCGTCTGCACCGAGGCCGTGCTGCTCGCCGCCGGCCGGGTCCTGCGGCGTGGCACGCCGGCCGAGATCGTGAGCCTCTACCACGGCGAGGTGAGCACGGCCGCGGTGGGCGACGCCCCTCGCCCGGCGCCCCGGGCCCCGGACGTCGTGCATCCCACGTTCCGCCCCGACCCCGCGTTCGACCGGCGGGCGGGCCTGTTCCGGCACGGCAGCGGCGGCGCCCGGATCCGGAACGTCGAGCTGCTCGACGCCGGCGGCGGCGCCCTCGGCAGCGTCGCGTTCGGCATGGAGGTGACGCTCCGCGTGCACCTGGAGTTCTACGAGGACGTGCCGGTCTCGACGCTGGGGTTCATCGTCCGGGACAAGACCGGCGTCGACCTCGTCGGCACGAACACGAACGAGGAGGGGCGCCCCCTGCCGCCCCGCCCGGCGGGATCGACGCTCGTGGTCGACTTCACGCAGCGCCTGCCGCTGCAGCCGGGGCCGTACTCGGTGTCGACGGCGCTGGCCTACAGCCCCACCCAGCCGCTCTACCTGGACTGGGTCGACAACGCGCTGGTCTTCGACGTGCTGCCGCCGGGGCACAAGCACGTGCACGGCAAGGTCTGGCTGCCCGTCGACATCACGATCCATGAGTGACCGGATCCGGCCGGACTCCGTCCGCGACGCCTTCCACGCCCTGTGGTACGACTCGCAGTGCTGGAAGGAGACGGCCTGGTTCGGCGTCCCCATCCAGAAGAACCCCTTCGACCTCCTGCAGTACCAGGAGGTCATCGCCGAGCAGCGCCCGGAGTTCGTGATCGAGTGCGGCGCGCTGCACGGCGGCGCCACGCTCTACTTCGCCCACCTGCTGGACCTGGTCGGACGCGGCCGCGTGATCTCCATCGACGTCCGGGACGGCTGGCACGAGGCCGTGCGGCGCCACCCGCGGGTCGAGCGGCTCGTGGGGGACAGCACGTCGGCCGAGGTGCTCGAGATCGTCGACCGCCTGGTGCCGTCGTCGAGCCGGGCCTTCGTGCTGCTCGACTCCGACCACACGGAAGCGCACGTGTTGCGCGAGCTCCGGGCGTACCAGCGGTTCGTGCAGGTCGGCGACTACCTCGTCGTGGAGGACACGAACATCAACGGCCACCCGGTCCTCGGCGACTTCGGCCCGGGGCCGTACGAGGCGGTGGACGCGTTCCTGCGAGAGACCGCCGACTTCGTGGTGGACGACGGGCGGGAGCGGAAGCTGCACTTCACCTTCGCCCCTCACGGGTGGCTGCGCCGGGTGGCGCGCACGCCGGCGTCGCGGCCGGTCGCCGACCTGGCCGCGCGAAGCCGCTCGATGGCCGACGAGATCGAGCGCCTGAACGCCGAGATCCGGCGGCTCCACGAAGCGATGCAGGCCATGCAATCGACGCGCGGGTGGCGGGCGCTGGAGTGGATCCGCCGGCTTCGCGCCGCCATCGGAGGTCTGGGTGGACGCGGTGGCGGCTGAGCCCGAGCCGACGCGCGCGCCGTGATCCCCGGCGATCGCGTCGCTGAGGTCGCGGTCCGGCTCGGCGCGGCGACCGCCGTGGTCCTGGGCCACGTACCGGGGCTCGCTCCCGCGCTGCGTGCGCGCGGCCTCGACGTCGCCGAGTCCGCTGGCGGCGGGGACCGCCGGTACGACGTGCTCGTGTGGCGGCCGGGCGAGGGCGAGCGGCCGCCGCGGCCCCCGGCGGCGCTCAACGGGCTCGCCGACGACGTGCTCGTGATCGAGGGGGGCGCCCCCGCGGAGTGGGCGGACGGCTTCGCCGCGATGGGGTTCCGGCTGGAGGCCGAACGCGCCCCCGGCGTGCTGCACTTCCGCCGGAGCGGCGCCGCGCCGGACGCCGACGAGCTGCGCCGCGAGCTCCTCCGGCGTGTCGAGCAGATGGACGGACTCTATCGCCTGCTGGAGGAGAAGGAGCAGGTCATCGCGGCCCTCCGCCGCGAGCTGGGGGCCCTGCACGCCACGCTCGGCTGGCGCGCGCTGGAGCAGCTGCGGGCGGTCCGCGCCAGGCTGCTTCGCGTGCCGGTCCTGCGAACCGGGTACACCACCCTGCGCCGCGCCGTCGAGATCCTCGTCGAGGACGGCGCCCGGGAGCTGGCGCTGAAGACCGGTCACAAGCTGGGCCTGGCGCTCCGCGGCCGTGACTTCCGGGTGCAAGCCCGGCGCGCGGTGCCGCGCGCCGTGGACGATCAGTACCAGCTCTGGCTCGAGCACGAGCGGCGGGGGCTCTCGACGCGCCGGACGGGGCGCGGGCACGAGGAGCCGCTCGTCAGCGTGCTGGCCGTCCTCGACGCGCCCGACGAGGCGCTGGTGGGGCGCGGCGTCCAGACGCTGCGCGCGCAGACGTATGCCCGGTGGGAGCTGTGCCTCGCCGCCGGCGGCGCGGTGCGCGTGGCGCTCAAGTCCGAGCTCGAGGCGCTCGAGGGCGAGGAGCCCCGGGTCCGCGTGGCGCCCGCCGACGGCGAGGAGGCGACCATCGCCGATGCCTTCCGGGCGGCCAGGGGGACGCTCATCGGCGTGCTCGACCTCCGGGACGGCCTCGCGCCGGAGGCCCTAACCGAGCTGGCGGGACGCCTCGCCGACGATCCCGCCGTCGACCTCGCCTACAGCGACGAGGATGCCCTCGACGCGAGCGGCCGGCGGCGAGAGCCGTTCTTCAAGCCGGAGTGGAGCCCGAGCCTGCTGCTCGGCACCGACTACCTCGGCCGCTTCGCGCTCGTCCGGCGCAGCCTGGTCGAGGCCGCCGGCGGGCCGCGCGCCGAGGCGGGCACCGCCGCCGGCTACGACCTCTGGCTGCGGGTCAGCGAGCTGACGGACCGGATCGTCCGGATCCCGAGGGTGCTCGCCCACCGGGGCCCCCGCACGGCGAGCGTGGCGGCCGTCGATACCTGGGAGCGCGTGGTGGCGACGGAGCGCCGCGCGATCGAGGACGCGCTGCGCCGGCGTGGACTGGAGGGCGAGGTCGCCGTGGTCGCGGCGCCGTTCGGCGCCCGGTCTGCCTTCGGGCCCCGGCTCCGCCTGCGCGAGCGCCCCCTGGTGTCGATCATCATCCCGACGCGCGACAAGCGGCACCTGCTCGAGCAGACGATCCGCAGCGTCCAGGAGCGGACCGCCTACGACCGGTACGAGATCATCGTCGTCGACAACGAGAGCCGCGAGCCGGAGACGCTGCGCTTCCTCGAGGGCCTCGGCCCGCCGTGCCGGGTGCTGCGCTGGCCGGCCGCGTTCAACTTCTCCGCGATCAACAACTTCGGCGCGCGCCATGCCGCGGGCGAGCAGGTGCTCTTCCTGAACAACGACGTCGAGGTCCTGCGGCCGGACTGGCTCACCGCGCTGCTCGAGCAGGCCCAGCGGCCCGAGGTCGGCGCCGTCGGCGCCAAGTTGCTGTACCCCGACGGCCGGATCCAGCACGCGGGCGTGGTGGTGGGCGTCAGCGGCGCCGCCGTGCACGCCTTCCGCCTCTGGCCCGGCGAGCCCGACGGCGCCCCGCGCCTGGCCGACGTCATCAGGGAATGCACCGCGGTGACCGCCGCCTGCATGCTCGTCCCCCGCCGCGTGTTCGAGCAGGTCGGCGGGTTCGACGAGCGCCTGCGCGTGGTGTTCAACGACGTCGACCTCTGCCTGCGCATCCGGGCGCTCGGGCTGCAGGTCGTCTACACCCCGTTCGCGCTGCTGCTGCACTACGAGGGAGCCACGCGCGGCCGGCTGCATCCGACGCCCGATCACAAGCTCTTCCTGCAGCGCTGGCGCGCCGTGCTCCGGGCCACCGACCCCTACTACAACCCCAACCTGACCGACACGCGGGACGACTGGAGCCTGCGCCTGTGACCGGCCCCGCCGGCGGTCGCCCGCTCGTCGTCCTCGCGTCGCGAGCACACCGACCGTTGGCCGCCGGATCGCCCCGCCCCGGGCAGGGAGGATGACCATCGCACCGCAAGGAACCGACCGCGTGACCGCCGCCCGGACGCTGGCCGCTCCGCTTCGTCGCTGGGCCAAGCGCGTGCTCCTCGCCTCCCGGAACTCTTACGAAGCGCTCTACGAGCATCACGCCCAGACGCATCCCGAGGATCTGGCCGTCGGGGGCAAGGGCGAGTTCGAATCGATGGGGCGGCTGGAGCTGGAGATCCTGCGGCTCGAGGGCCTCCAGCCGCACCACACGCTGCTCGACCTCGGCTGCGGCACGGGGCGGCTGGCGGTCCAGGCGATCCCGTACCTGGTCGGCGGCTGCTACATCGGGGTGGACATCTCGCCCACGATGCTGGCGAAGGCCACCCGGCGCGTGGCGGACATGGGGCTCGACGGGCGCTGCGCGGTGAGCTGGGTCCATCAGCGCACCGCCCGCTTCCCGCAGGCCGATGCCGCCGTCGACATGCTGTGCGCGTTCTCGGTGTTCACGCACATGGAGCACGAGGACACCTTCCTGTACCTCAAGGAGGCCCGGCGCATCGTGCGCCCCGGCGGCCGCCTCGTGTTCTCGTGCCTGCCGCTGGCCCTGGAGTTCTCCAGGCGGATGTTCCTGCGCGAGGCCGAGGACGAGTTCCGGCTGCGCTGGAGCCGCGTCCGGACCATCACCACGTCGGTCGAGGCGATGGACGAGATCGCCCGGATGGCCGGGTGGACCCTGGTGCGGTGGTACCCCGGCGACGCGCCGATTCCCGTCCAGCGCCCGCTCGCCGGATCGACCGTAAGTACTCGCGCTTCCCCGTCTAGCATCTGACCCGCCCGCCAGGGCATCGTGGCGCCGACGAGAGGAGGCCCACGATGACTGACGAGCTACGCAGCGTCTGCCGCGAGATCGCGCG
>Ga0073934_10000294_pt1 | contig 148728 bp, 112 predicted proteins | sample LarsenN4metaG_FD_76834 | JGI IMG/M metagenome (GOLD analysis project Ga0073934, IMG submission 76834) | Hot spring sediment bacterial and archeal communities from British Columbia, Canada, to study Microbial Dark Matter (Phase II) - Larsen... ... | reverse complement strand
TTAGATATTCTGGTCTCAGCGGAATTTTTACTGTCTCCCTTGTGAAAGTTAATCTTTCTGGCTTTCCATTCAATTCTTGCCATGCTACTTCCACTAAATTTCTAGCCATTCCTTCAACCAACATTCCTTTAGCCGCCCTAATCGTGCCGCCATACGCTCTCCCGCCGTCATCATCGTCAGAATGAGCCTTTTCATCAATTCCACTAACCAAAACATTGTATGCTTGTTGGATTTCAGATATGTTGTGTGGCATGGTTATTCCTTCATCAAAACAAAGTGGATTCAATCCGTTTATTCGCAATATCACAATATTCTTGTGAAATATCAATGCCTACAAATTTACGCCCAAACTTTTTAGCAACTGCTGTTGTTGTTCCAACCCCGTTGAATGGGTCTAACACAATGTCACCTTTGAAAGAAAACAATTTCAAAACTCTTTCTGCAAGTTTTTCGGGAAACATGGCAGGATGCCCGTATTCCTTCATCTTTCTTTCTGGCGCAATACTCCATTTCGCAACAACCCATTCTTTGAACTCGTCAGGAGTTATATCTGCGTTTTCAGGTAATCCTGTTTTTTTCAAACTTCCTTTTGAAAAAATTTCTACAAATTCCCAAGTGTATTTCAAATATGGATTACTGGGGCTTTTCCATGAACCCCAAGCAGTATATTTGCAATTGTAATTATTCTTTTCCCACAGAATTTCGCCCTTCCAAATCATCTTCCTGCTAATAAAGTGATTACTGATTATGTGATGGGATGGGATGTAATCTGAGAACAACGGTTGAACATTAACAACAATTCTGCCGCCAAATTTCACAACTCTAATACACTCATCAAAAATGGCAAATAATTTTTGAAAGTAATTATCCCAAAAATGAGCGTCATCTTGGCTGTCATACTCTAGTCCAAAATTGTATGGTGGTGAAGTGAAAACCAGGTCTATTGAGTTGTCAGGAAAAGCCCGTAAAACTTCTAAACTATCGCCGCAAATGATTTGATTGGTGAATTTTTCAGGAAGTTCATTTTCCAATTCTGAAAAGCCATTCTCTTGAGCGTAATAATATTGTGAACGATTCTTTTCCTTACCTTTTCTGTTTTGCACCTTCCGTTCAACGTTAAAGTCAACATACTGACGTTTGCCAGATTTGATGCCATAACTGCCGATTTTGCTTACTTCACCATAAATAACCTGAAGTACATCTCTAGCCTTTATAGTGTCAGATGTATTGCCATTAGAGAAAATATCTTTTTCTGATAATGCTTGAATATTTCTTTTAAGTAGTTTTATATCCAGAGTATGAAAATTGAAAACATAGCCCGATGAATTAGGCTCAATAAAAGGGCGAGGCTCTGGCTGTTTTGACAAATAATTATTCGCAACAGTCAAAGCCGTATCGCCAACTTCAAAATTAACTGTAAAATGGATAGATTTATAGTCTGTCATGCTTGTATTTTACTCTACATAGCCCATTTTTTCTCTTTTACGCTGTTGTGCAAGATGAAGGCTAACGGTTTGCGTTAGCCGCTGGTGGGCGGGACGAGACAAAACTCCGAGAGCAGGATTCTGCCGGGGCGTAGAAAATGCCCGAAAATGCCGCAGAATCCCACCCGTCAAGTGCACGCTTTGTTGGCAAGCCTTTGACTTCACAGACTCTCCGCCTATCACAGAGAACCTTCTACAATTTTTATTTCTTCTTCCGTCAAGCCGTATAACCGATAGACTCTTTGGTCAATTTCGGAATCAACGTCTTTGATTTGGCGGTCAAGTTTTCTGGCATGGTCTAAATCGTCTTCGGGGCGCACGGCTTGACGCTCTTTTTGCAAAGCGAGCATTCTTTCAACTAATTTTACAATTTCAGTATGCAGTGCTTTGCTTTTTGTGTTTTCAAAATCAATTTTGCGAACTGGGATTAAAGCAAGTTGATTCAATTTTACATGAAGTCCCTTGAACTGTGAGCCATACCACCAATTAATAAGTTTTGAATTCAAAATGGCAAGCAGGTATTTTAGAGAATATGGATTACCCTTTTCTGTGAAAATCACATTGGCTGTATCCAATACGAGATAAGATTCTGTATCGTAAGCCGCTATGATTTCCTGTTTGCTAATTTCGCGCAAAACAATTTTTTCTTGTCGGAAGAAAGAATTGGGGTCGCGCGGACGTGCACCGTGAAGTTTCTTTATTTCTTCAGGGACGTATCTTAACCATAGCCCATTTGGTTCAATTCGATACCTGTAAATATCTCTGCCCCGCAAAACAGGCTTGTCTACTTCTTTTTGTTTGCGGCTCAAAACAAATCTTTCGTTATCGGCAGTTTTTATCCCAAGCGAAAAACTCGCAATTTGACTCAATTCAATGGAGTTGCTCTTCATTTTTTCAAAAACCGTATTGGCGTTTGAACTCCACTCCAAATTAATCAACTGCTTGGGATGTTCGCTGAAAGTGTGTTGCGAAATTTCTTGTTTTTTCTGAAACTGCCCTGTTTCTTCGTTGTACTCTACAATTTCAACCCGATTATTCATGCGGCGGTCATTGTCAGAGTCTTTTTGAAATATCAGAATAGCGGTTTCCACCGTTGGTCTGACCGGCTCCACCTGCGCCTGCTGGCCCGCTTCAAAACCTGGCCGTTCAAAAATCGCCGCAAACGCTGGCAGTACGTCATCAACGAACGCCGCAATCCCCGCCGCTATCGTGCTTTACTTGCCCTGCGCGCCTCTACCATCGGCGGCCTGCTCCCACTAGTGAGTATTGTCATTTTTCAATTGCTTTAGTAAATCTATCCACCTACCACAGACCTTTTACACAGGCTACAGACCCAAGCAACCACCCTATGGTTGACCGCTCTAAAAATCTCATGGGGTGCAAGAGGTCGAAGGTTCAAATCCTTTCGCCCCGACTGAGCAAAGAACCGTCGCAAGGCGGTTTTTTTGCTTAAGGCATTGGTTTCCTTTCAGAAAGGACTTTGCTATCCGTTTGCTGACCGGGAGGAACGATTAAAAACATCTCTGGGGGCGAAGCGTGACTGGTCGAACGTTTCAGAAACTCGCCTGATTTAGAGTTCCTCTGCATTCCTGGCGCTTTGCGCAGGTCACTGGTTCTCTCGAACGAATTTAAAATACACGACTCATCCCTGATGCCTGGATGAGTCATGATTGAAATCTCAAATAGCGTGTATGGAAATTATTCGTTGCTCTTCCCGCTGATGAAGTCCTCCGTTTTCTGGCGGCAGAGGTCATCACGGTATTGGATGGGCGGTGTCTTGAAGAAGTAGGACGAAGGGCCAGTGATGGGGCCGCTCAGCCCCCGGTCGAGCGCAATTTTGGCGCAGCGCACGGCGTCAATGATGACGCCTGCCGAGTTGGGGCTGTCCCACACTTCCAGTTTGGCTTCCACATTGAGCGGAACATTGCCAAAAGTCGTTCCTTCCATACGGATGTAGCACCACTTGCGGTCGGTCAACCAGGGGACGTAATCGGACGGGCCGACGTGAACGTTTTCCTCGGGCAGTTCATAAGGAATCATGCTCGTCACCGCGCCGGTTTTGGAGATTTTCTTGCTTTCCAGCCGTTCGCGCTCCAGCATGTTCATAAAATCGGTGTTTCCGCCGAAGTTGAGCTGGTAAGTGCGGTCAATTTTTACGCCGCGGTCTACAAACAAACTGGTGATGACGCGGTGCAAAATGGTGGCGCCCACCTGGCTTTTGATGTCATCGCCCAGCACGGGCAGACCGGCGTCCCGGAATCGCTTGCCCCAATATTCGCTGGAAGCGATGAAGACCGGAATGGCGTTGACGAAAGCGCAGCCCGCTTCGATGATTTGTTCCACATACCACTTGGTAGCCATTTCTGAGCCAACCGGCAGGTATGAAACCACCACATCGGTCTTGGTCTCTTTGAGCAGGCGGACAATATCGGCGGTGGGGCCGGGCGCTTTGGTGATGACCTGCGACAGGTATTTGCCAAGACCGTCGTGGGTCATCCCGCGCACGACTGGCGCATTCAGGTGTGGTACATCGCTGAATTTATAGGTATTGTTCGGTTCGGCGAAGATGGCTTCGCTCAAATCTTTGCCAACCTTGGTGGCGTTAATATCAATGCCAAGCGTAAATTCCACATCGCGGATGTGATAACCGCCCAGGTTGACATGCATAATGCCAGGGACGGTGGCTTCCTCGGGCGTGTTCTTATAGAATTCTACGCCCTGAACCAGCGATGATGCGCAGTTTCCTACGCCGATAATTGCAACGCGCACTTTCTTTTTGCTCATTCTGTTATATCTCCTTACGGTTTTTCAAATTTCCATTCCCTGCGCCTGGGTTTTGCGGGAAAGAGGGGCGATTAGAATCGCCAGTGAATACTCCGGATGAAGTATAATTTTATCCTACATCGCTCGATTAAACTATCGGTTGCCCACCTATGAATACTCAACTCAAACGAATGCAGCGGTTGCTCGAAGTTGGCCGCATGTTAAACACTGTGACCGAACTGCGGGATGCGTTGCTATTAATTTTAGGGGCGGCTGCCGAGTTGACCGATTCGTTTGGCGCTTCGGTCTTAGACCTGGAACCGGATGAAGAGAGTTTGCGTTTTCTCGTGAATACGCCTGACTTGCAAATGCTCCAAACCCTGCTCATCCCCATTGACGAGAGTATTGCCGGTTTGGCGTTCCGCAAAAAAGAGACCGTGGTCGTCAATGACATCCGCCAGGCCCCTCAGCATTCTAAGCGCGCCGATGAAATCAGCGGCTTTCCAACACATTCGGTCGTGGCCTGCCCCATCTTGTTCCGCGGTGAGGTGTTGGGGATTTTGGAAGTCATCAACAAGACGGGTGGGCTTGAATATACAAGTGAAGATATCACCATCCTGGAGACGCTTGCGGCCCATGCAGCCATTGCCATTCAAAACGCGCACTTGCAGCAACAACTGGAAGAAACCCGCGAAGAATCCCAACGTCTCGACAAAATGAAAACCGACTTCGTGGCAATTACCTCTCACGAGTTGCGTACCCCGCTTGGGCTTATTCTTGGTCATTCCACCTTCTTGCGAGAATTGGTTGGGCAGGAATACCAGGAGCAACTGGATACCATCATCCGCAATGCCATGCGCTTAAAGGAAATCATCGACAGCATGACCCGCGTGCATAACATCCAGAGCGGGGTGGCCTCGGTGCGGCGGCGCACGGTATCGGTGCGAAAATTAATCCTCGATGCTCTCGCGGCGGTCCGTAAAGAGGCTGAAACCAAAGGCGTGACTCTCGGTTTCGACATCGAAGATTCAGACTTAATGATTGAAGGCGATGCTGATAAAATTGGCGTTGCCATCCAAAATATCATTCAGAATGGCGTGGCATTCACGGACCAGGGCGGCTATGTCTTTGTGGTTGCGGAAGAAGTGCCGGGTTATATCAAAATTGCGGTCAAAGACAACGGCATCGGCATCCCTGCCAAGGATTTAAATCACATCTTTGAGCGATTTTATCAGGTGGAATCGCATCTCACCCGAAAACATGGCGGCATGGGGCTGGGACTATCCGTTGCCAAAATGAACATTGAACTGCTCGGCGGGCGCATTTGGGTTGACAGCGCTGAGGGGAAAGGAAGCACTTTTACCATTCTGTTGCCGCTCGATGCCGACCAGGCCCGGGCTGCCGATAAGGTTTTTATCAGCTAGCATGGGCAATTCACTCGTCATCGCCGGGCAATTGCGCCGACAGTACCTTATTCCTCCCGATGGTAAGCCGCTCATAGACAAACCGGGGGGAAATTTGTTATATGCCGCCGCCGGAGCGCGGCTGTGGGTGGATTCCGTCTCGCTGTTGGCGCGTGTAGGCGAAGATTTTCCCAACGACTGGTTGCGCAGCTTCCAAAAAAAAGGTATGGACACGCGCGGCATCAAAATCGTCCCTGCCCCTATGGATTTACGTTCGTTCATTGTCTATACCGATGAACGAACCTTCCAATCCACGAACCCGGTGTCGCATTTTGCCCGCCTGGGTCTCCCCTTTCCAAAGGGCTTGCTCGGCTACCAGCCGCCGCAGCGCGAACAGGATAGCCGCACCCGCGCCAACCCCGATTCGCCCAAACTCTCCGATATCCCCCCCAATTACCGGCTTGCCAAAGCCGCTCACCTGGCCCCGCTTGACTTGCTCACCCACTCCCAACTTGCCGCAGCCTTTCGGCACAGTGGCGTCTCGTATGTCACCATCGACCCCGACCCTGGCTACATGAACGCCAACTATCTCGACGACCTGCGCTCGCTCCTGCAAGGCGTCACGGCCTTCCTGCCCTCCGAAGAAGAAATCCGCAATTTGTTTTGGGGTCGCACTCATGACCTTTGGGAAATGGCCGAAACGCTCGCCAGTTTCGGCTGCAACATCGTGGTCGTCAAACGCGGCGCGCGCGGACAATTGGTCTATGACCGGATTGGCAACCGCAAATGGGAAATCCCCGGTTATCCATCCAACTTTGTCGACCCCACCGGGGCGGGCGATGCTTTCTGTGGCGGATTTTTGGCGGGATACGCCGCCACGCTGGACCCATTACAAGCCGCCCTGCACGGAAACATCTCTTCCTCGTTTGCCATTGAGGGCAGCGGCCCCTTCTACCTGCTCGATTCCATGCCCGGCCTGGCGCAGGCGCGCCTGGCTTCATTAACAGACCTGGTGAGGCAAGCATGAACATTATTGACCGCATTCTCACTCTGGCGGTCCAAATCCAGCAAATTCCTGCGCCCACGTTTCAAGAATCTAGCCGCGCTCAATTTGTCCTGGAAAATTTTCGCGCTGAGAAATGGGACGATACAGGAATGGATGCCGCGGGAAATGTCTTTGCCCGCTTAAGTGGCGGAAGCCAGCCCCCGCTGGTTGTTTCTGCTCACCTCGACACCGTCTTCCCTGCCGATACATCGCTCACCACGCGCCGCGAGGCAGGCCGCATTTATGGCCCTGGCATTGGCGATAACTCGCTGGGCGTGGCCAGCCTGTTTGGGCTGGCCTGGATGTTGCGTGAACGGGGCATTTCCCTGCCCGGAGACTTGTGGCTGGTGGCCAACACCTGCGAGGAGGGCCTGGGCGATTTGAAAGGCATGAAAGCCGTCTGCGAGCGATTTGGCTCTTCTCCGCGCTGTTACCTGGTGGTGGAAGGCATGGCGCTCGGGCATGTTTACTATCGCGGCACGGGCGTACGCCGTTATAAAGTCACCGTCCATGCTCAGGGTGGCCATTCGTGGATAGATTTTGGCCGACCCTCGGCCATTCACGAACTCTCCAAACTGGTCGCGCAGATTTCCGCTCTCAAAGTACCGTCCATGCCGCGCACCACCTTCAATGTTGGGCGTATTGGCGGCGGGACGAGCATCAACACGATTGCGCCCGAAGCCTGGTTTGAACTGGATTTGCGCTCTGAAGACGCGGCGCAGTTAAATGACTTGGCCCGGCGGGTCGAAGCGCTGCTCGAAACGGTCAATCAGCGCGCACCGTTGGGAAACAAGGGCGTGCGGGTGGAGCGTCAGGTGATTGGTCAGCGCCCGGCGGGCGAAATTCCCTCTTCGCACCCCCTACTCCAACTGGCCGGTTCCATCCTGCGTGAATTGGGCATTGAACCAGGCCTGACCACTGGTTCCACCGATGCGAATATCCCGCTCAGCCTGGGCTATCCAGCCCTGGTGCTGGGCATTACGCGCGGCGGCGGAGCGCACACGACCGGAGAGTATCTGGAGACCGCCTCCGTTGCCGATGGCATGGAGCAGTTGATTCGATTCGTCAGCCGCGCCTGGGATGCGTAGAATCGCGAGAGCCGGGGACGCCGACCCCGGCTCTCATCTAAGGAGGAGAAGAGAAATCACTGCTCTTAATATATCACTGCGGTTCGTGTTATGCTTGACGCTTGTCATACGCTTATCCTATGCTTACCCAACGCTAGGGTTAGCGAATGATTAACCGGAGATACTAATGAAACCATTTTCCTTGCCCCGCAATGTGTGGGTCCTCTCTGCTACATCCTTCTTGACCGACATTTCAACCGAGATGCTCACCAACCTGATTCCGCTTTTCCTGGCGAATGTGCTGGGCGTCCGAACGAGCATCATTGGCCTCATCGATGGCGTTGCCGAAACGACTGCCAGCCTGCTCAAACTTTATTCCGGCGTGCTTTCCGATAAACTTGGCAGCCGCAAATGGCTGGCCGTCGCCGGATATGGCTTCTCGACCCTGGCCAAACCTTTCTTATACTTTGCATCCACCTGGGGTTGGGTGCTGGGCGTGCGCTTCGCCGACCGGGTAGGAAAAGGCATTCGCGCCGCCCCGCGCGATGCCTTGCTGGCTGGCAGCGTGGAGGAAAATCAGCGCGGGCTGGCTTTTGGCCTGCACCGCGCAGGTGATACCGCCGGAGCTTTCACCGGCCTGGCGATTGCCGCCCTGGTCATTTTCCTCGCTCAATCTGGCGCGGCTCAACTAACCCGCGCCACTTTCCAAACGATTGTGCTGGTCTCCATCATCCCGGCTGTGCTGGCAGTGCTGGTGCTGGCCTTGTTTGTTAAGGAAGTGGCCGGGAAAGCCCAGACCTCCATGCCGGCTTTGAGCCTGGCAGGAATGGACAACCGTTTCAAAATCTTCCTGCTGGCTGCGGTTTTATTCACCCTCGGCAACTCATCTGACGCTTTTATCATTTTGCTTGGGCAGGAGCGCGGCCTGAGCGTGTTGCAGGTGATGGGCATGCTGCTGACCTTCAACGCCGTTTATACCCTGTTGGCCGGGCCGTTGGGGGCGCTCTCCGACCAAATTGGACGCCGCAAACTCATCCTGGGCGGCTGGCTGGCTTACGGATTGGTGTATCTCGGTTTTGCGCTTTCCCAAACCGGCGCGCAGGTCTGGGTTTTGTTTGGTATGTACGGGGTGTACTACGCTGCCACCGAAGGCACGGCAAAAGCCTTCGTTGCCGACCTGGTCCCCGCCGAGCGGCGCGGCACGGCCTACGGGCTGTATAACGCCGCCCTCGCGCTGACTGCCCTACCGGCCTCGCTTATCGCCGGGATTCTCTGGCAGGGACTTGGCCGTTGGGGTGGTTTTGGCCCCGCCGCGCCGTTTGTGTTTGGGGCGGGGATGGCATTGGGAGCGGCAGGTGTATTTGCGTCTATTTCAAAATCTTAAACACCGCCCCCGCCGTCGTCCCCTGCACTTCGGGGAAGTAGGCCAGCCAGGCGTGGGCCGGTAAAACGCGGTACTCTCCCGGCAGCGAGGGGATGATGGTGTAGGTCAGCACATACGTTCCGGCAGGCAGATAATCGGCACTCCACAAAATGCGCTCGCGGTAAATCTGCGGGCGGTTAAAGTACCACCAGCCCCAGCCCGCGCCGAACGGGTCACGCTCATCAAACTGAATGTCAACCGACTGACTTTCTTCGCCTTGCTGGCTGGTTTTGAGCGACGGGTCGAGGATGTTAGCCCCGGCGGGGATGAAATCTTCCAGCAGGAAGTAATACGCATCGTTTGGAAGCGTCACGGTCACGCGCGCGGTCAGGCGGCCCGATTCCTCCTCGCGCATCTGATAGGAATCGACCGGCTGGCACTTCTCCCCGTTACATTGCAGATATTCCCGGCTGACGGCAATGCCCTGGTTGAGGGCAGGCGCGGTTTCGACTGGCCGCAACACCGAAAGCAGGGCGCGGTAATACAATCGCCCTACCCCGGCCCCGCGGTTAATGGTCAACTGGTTGGCGCTATTGAGCATCATCTGGCTGAGGGGCGTGATGGTCGTGACGGTCGTCAGATTTTGCGGGCCAGCGGCCTGCCCCTGAGCAATGTTCACGCCATTCAACGCAGCCGAATAGCCAAAATCGGCGCGAAATTCACCGGTAGCAGCCATGAACCGGTCCAACGCCAGCAACAGCCAGGCATTCTCATACTCAGACGCGCTCCAGCCCTTTGGCCCGCGCTGGGCAGCCAGGTAGCGCGCCGCGTCTGCCGCCAGCGGGCTGGCCGGGTCGCGTTCGGTGAGCGTATAAACTACAATCGCGGTGGTATAGAGCGGCGAACCGGGTATTAGCCAGCCGCCCTGCTTGCTCTCCCAGTGAACGCCGGTCGCCGAGCGGATGGCGGTTGCTTCCAGGTCAGAAACCAGGGTTCGGATGCGCTCATCTGCCGGATTGTAGCGGGAGAGGGTCGTTGCCAACATGGCTTTTGCCCAGGGGTCAAGCCGCTCGCGTTCGCCGTACAGTTCGTCGGCAACATACCCAAAATTGTTCAGGCTGCCGGTCTCTTGCAGGACGAAGCAATAAAACGCGGCGCGGTTGGCCCAGAAGGGGTCGGTCAGGCTCACCGCGCCGGTGAACGGTTCAGCAGTTGAGAAAAGGTAATCGCGCCCGCGCTGAATGGCCGCGAGCAGGGTCTCGTCGTCGCCCGCCAGGCCGCTCTGCCGAACCTTTTCCAGGCCATAGACCATGTAAGCCGTCAGGAAGGGGTCGGAGCGGTTTGCCGTCAGCGCCCAGCCCCAGCCGCCATCTTCCAACTGCGTAGCCAGCAGGCGTTCGGTGGACGGGCGGGCGTCGCGCTCCAGGCGCGCGCGCAGAGCCGGGTTTTCAATGCCCACGCTTTGCAGGGTCAGGTAAGTAACCGTATTCGGCAACAGGTATGAGAGAATTTGCTCAGCGCTAAAAGGTGAGTCGGGCAAGGTTTGGGCATCGAGCGCGCTCAAAATAGCGGAAGCCAGCGAAGGCGAGAGTTCGAGGGTCAGTTCCCCCCCCAGCGGACGGAACGCGCGCGGGACGGCGAGAATTTCCGTGAGCGCCGCATTAGAGTCCGTCAAAATCCCCGCCGTGCTAAAGGTTTGCGGCGCGGTGTAACGAAAGACCGGGATTTTGCCCTCGTTGGGGCGCGTGGCATCCTGGAATTGGGCTGATTTGACCGCGAACACCGCATCCAGGGCTTCGACATCTCCTACCACGCCGCGCCAGGCCACCCGCGCCTGGCCATTGGCCGGGATGGTGACCGTTTGTTCGGCCTGCGCGCCCGCTTCCAGCCGGAATCCTTCAGCCTTCAGGCTAATGACGGCCTGCTGTTGCTGGGCGGTATTGTTGTTGACGATGGCCGCCAGTTCGGCCACGTCGCCCACCACCAGGAAGCGTGGCGTTTGCGGGCGAAGGAGCAGGTCTTTGCTGGTGACAACGCGGACGCGGGCCTGCCCGACTTTTGTATCCTTCGTCAGACCGCGCGATTCGACTTGCCAGGTGGTCAGATTATCTGGCAAGGTGAGCGTGATTTGGGCTTTGCCCTGCAAATTGGTGGTGATGTTCGCGTTCCAGTAGGCAGTATCGGGAAAGTCTTCGCGAATGGTCAGGATGTCTCCGCCGCCGCCCCCGCCCAGGCCGCCGCCCATATCCAGCAGGCGGCGGGTGGAGATGGCATCCGTCAGACCGGTGCGCACGCCCAACGGCTGGATTTTGTAATAGGCCGGGATGATGTCTTCGGAGTTGAGTTCGGCCAGAGCAAGCGCGGCCAGGTCCACCACTGCCAGCGAAAATTCGCCCTGCACGGGTTGTCCTTTTGGGTCGGTCACGGTCAGGTCAAGGGTCAGCGTGTCGCCGGGCCTGGCTTTTTCGGGCGTGGCTTTCAGGGTGACGTTGAGCGTGAAAGCGGAGGGGTCCACCGGCAGGTTGATGTATCCCTGTCGAAAGGCCTCGCCTGGCCCCAGCAGGGTGGCCGAAACGTAAATGTTGGGGGCTTCTTCTTCAGTGATGGGCAGACGCAGGCGGTAGCCTTCCGCCGGGATGGAGACGACCTGCGCGGTTTTCAGCGCGCCGCGCTCGGTAGTCAGGAGGGCCTGGGCGGGTTCGTTGAAGGGGTTGGGAAGGAACACTTCGGCCGTCTGGCCGGGTTTGTATTCGGCCTGGTCTGCCGTCAGGCGTAATTGGTCGTAAGGCAGGTCGGGCCAGGCAGCGTTTTGCGCGCCGCCTACCCACAAGAGCAATTGGGTTTTTGCGTTACCGCTGGTCACTTCCAGGGCGTAGGTTCCGGCTTCGGAGGGCGTAAACGAGACCTCGCCGCGCCCATCGGCGCTGGTGGAGAGGGATTTGCTCTCGACTGGCGTATAAACTGGATTGAGTTTATATGCATACCCATACATGAAGTCTTCTCGTTCCCAGCGCACTTTTTTAAACTCGGCCTGAATGGCGCGCGAGACGGGATTTTGCTCCCAATCCACCGTCAGCAGGTCGAAGTTCATTGGCAAACCGGCCTGCCCAAACCAGACCTGCGGGCGGACGCCGATGTAGAACGAATCGGGGTGGACGGTGAGCGTGGCGCGGGCGCTGACCGGGAAGCCGCCGCTTTCGGTTGCGGTAATTTCCAGGGTCAGTTCGGTGGTGTCATTGACTTCGATATTTTCGAGCGGGATGACGAACCTGCCGTTGGCGTCGGCGCGGCCCTCGCCGCTTTGGGAAACGCTGCCAAACTGACTGCCCAGCGAGAGCCAGCCGCCGCTTTCGATGCCCGCGCGGAAGGAGGGGATGGAGAAATAGGCCGGGCGGGTGTAGAGAGTCCACTGAAAGGGCAGGTCGGCGGCGGGCGCGCCAAAGAAGTACTCGGCACGCACTACGCCGGTCAGCGCCTGGCCGCTTTGGGCCGGGTTGGGCTGCATTTGCACGCTCAGGTTGATTTCCGGCTTGCGGTAATCGGCCACCTGGAAGTAAATTCTGCCGCCCTCCACCCACTGGTCGCTGCCCAGGTCGATGGAGATTCTATACTCGCCGGGGAGGGCTTTTTCGGGCAGGTTGAATTGCCCGTTGAAGGTGCCAAATTCCGAAAGTCCAATTGTTCGCTCCTCGATGAGACCGTTCGGGTCGTTCAGGCGCAGGGTGAACTCGCCAGGATTAGCCGGGCTGTAGCGGCCATCGTACAGATTGCGCAGCGCGCCGCGAAATGAAACCACGTCGCCGGGGCGGTAAATGGGGCGGTCGGTGTAAAGGTAGGCCACCGGGCGTGGGCCGCCGGGTTCGAAGCGCAGGCCAAAATCCTGGGGAAGAACGCCCAGGTTCCAGTCGGGCGAGCCAATGCCAAATTGCTCTTCGCCCGGTTTGCCAATGACGACCATCCGAACGGATGCGCCGGAGGGGAGTTCTCCGCGCCACAGACCATCGGCATCAGTCTCACCGCTGGTAATTTGGACGCCTTCCTCGTCATAAACTCGCACGGCAGCAAAACCAACTGGCTGGCGGGTGCGCAAATCGACCGCCCAGGCCAGTACTTCCGTTGCGCTGGCTTTGACCGTCACGTTCACGTCGCTGGAGACCAGCAGGCGGGTGTTTGGGGAGCGGTTGGAAATATCCGGCGAGTCAATCTGCACCATGTATAAACCGGGGGTAAGCGGCCCCTCGCTCAGGCGGAACTCGACCGGCTTGTTCAGGTTGCGCGGCAGGTTGGGGCGAAGCGTCCAGGTTTCGTTATCCGGCGGGACGAAATTCTTGCGAAGGTTGTAATCGCTGTCGAGGCGTAGAAATTCATCGAGGGTGAGCGTGCCGCGCGAGATGAGAATGGTCTGCACGTTGACCGCCCGCACGCTCAAGACCGGGTCGGCAGAACGGGTGAACAATTCCTCTATCCACGAACCATACTCCAGCGAGGGCTCGGCATCTTGCTCGTGGAAAGTGAACTGGACATCCTGGCCCAGGGTTTGTCCCCACTGGTCGGACAGCGAGGCGGGCAGGGTGAGGGTGTAAGTTTGCCCGGCTTCAAAGCCGCCATAGATGTTGATGGTGTTTCCATCAACCACCGCGCCGAACGATTCGTTGCGGGGCGAGAGGGTGAGCAGTTCAGACAGGTCTGTATTTTTTGGAATTTTGAGGGGCGCGCCAAAATATAAGAATAATCCTTCGGAGGAAGAGCGCACCCCGCCTTCCGGGATGTTGGCGCCCTCAAATTGGAAGGGGGGATAGGTGGAGAACTGCGCCTGAACATCCTGTCCAAGCGGCGCGCCGCCGCGCGAACGCGATTCGGCCCCTATGGTCAGCGTGTAGGCCGTTTGGCGGGGTAGCAGCCCGCCTGAGGCAGTGAACGTGACAACTGTGCCGCGCTCGTTCCAGGAAAATGTTCCGGGAACTTTGCTGCCATCCGGCCCGCGCAGGGCAAACGCGGCTTCCACGCTGGCGGTGTCCATCGGCTGGTTGAAGGTCACTTCAATTTTGGCGTCGGGGCCCATAAAATCGCCAGATTGGGGCGAAATGTCCAGCACTTCGGGCAGGGCGGTTTGAAAAGACCAGGCCAGGTTCGGCGTGGATGGGTCGAGCGGAGTTCCGGCGCTGCTTGTGAGCGAGGGGTTGACGCGGACGGTGTAATTCACTCCGCCCGAAAGGCTGGGGGCGGGATAGAAGATGTAAGTGCTGGTGTTGAGCCATTCGCCGCGCCCGCTGGCGGCGGGTTCGAGCGTAAACCCGGCGGGCAGGGAGGCCGAATCCGCTCCAAGCGGCACGACCGGCTGATTGAAGGCCACGACCACTGCCGAATCGGGGCTGACCGAGTCCGCCTGGGGCGCGGGCAAGACCTGCGAAACGGTCAGCAGGCCGGGGGTGCGATAAGAGAGGGTCACTTCGCGGGGCAGAACTAACCCTTTGGCAGTTTTTGCTCCCACGCCAAGCGTTATCTCAATCCGGTCATCCGCCGAAAAAGGCTGGGCCGGGGTGATTTTCAGGGTGGCATCATCCATCCACTGAAACAGGAATTGGGAGGCATTGGGCGAACGAAAAGCCGCTTCCACGGAAGCGCGTTCCATTGGCTCGCTAAAGTAAATTGTGAGCGGACTCTGGAGGCCGATTTGGCTGCCAAGGGGGGGAACTGTCTCGATGATGGCTGGCGGGAGGGGCAGGGCGGTAGGCGTGGGACTGGGAGCGGGCGGCGTGGCGGTGGGCGCGCCGGGCAGGTTCAGGCTGCAGGCCAGCGAGAGAATCAGGATTAATGACAGGCTAAAGAAAAGGGAACGATGCTTCATAACTGCCTCCTCGGATGAATCGATTATACCTTTATGATGGTGGATGGGTTGTGAAAGTTCCAAATGTATCTATTCATCGTGGGATATGTATAAAAAAGGACCCGAATCGCTGGGCGGGGTCTTTTTCTGCGTTTGAGAACAGAAGAAATCAGGTGAAAGTCTTCTATAAGATTGTCGGTCAATCGGTTTCCATCAGCCGTTGGCGGATGGAAACCAGGTCTGCTGGGCTGGTTCCGCCTGAGAGCAGGCACTGCTCAAGGTCCAATTCTTCCAGGGTTTCGCGCAGGGATTGTCGCACTGAGGTATTTTTTCTTGCAAGCAGTTTATCGCGGATAGCATCGACGCTTAGTTCGTAATCGGTGGCAATCTCCTCGAGCGTAACCCCAACCAGCGAGAGCACGACGAACGAGATGATACCCGTCCGGTCGTAGCCGCGCTTGCAATGGAACAAAACACCGCCCGGCTGGGCGTGCGCGATGGTTGAAATGGCCGCTGCATGCCGCTCTGGCCAGCGTTGCAAGGCGTCTTTGAAATACAGCGGCGTGCCCCACAAACTGGTATTGACCCATTTTTCGACAAACTCCTGGTCGGTGACATCCTCAATTTCTGCTCGCTTTACCACCACATCGGGATAAGGCGATGTGACGTTGAGTTCAGGCTCGTCCATGCCGTATGTACCAAGCGTGATGATGGTACGAACACCGTAGTCATAGAGCGACTGCCAGCCCGCTGTGGTCAGCCGGTTTGGCGTATCGCCGCGCAGGATGGCCCCAAAGCGGGTCAGGCCGCCGTTGGCTGTCTGTAGCCCGCCCAGGTCGCGGACATTGTTACAGCCATCCCAGGTTAGAATGCGCTCGTTCATGCCAGAATCTCCTTTGGTCTTGTCCGGAACGGTCTCACAGCTTGCTGTCACCAGTCAACTGCTTACAGAGATTGGCAGGCCAACTTAAAGCCGTTCATCCTGCATGGCTGGTTTCCTGTTGCCACAGTTCTCGCATTTCCTCGCTCGATTCAAGCAGTTCATCCAGTTTTCCTTCGGCCTCGACCCGACCGTCTTTAAGCACGATGATGTGGTCGGCGCGGCGTAAGACGGGGCGACGGTGCGAAACCGCCAGACAGGTTTGGCCCTCGCGGCTGAAAATGCGCTCCCACATCTGGCGTTCGGTTTCCACATCAAGGGCGCTCGAAAGGTCGTCAAAGACCAGCAGTTCTGGCTCGCGGATGAACATGCGCGCGGCAGCAACGCGCTGGGCCTGCCCGCCAGAAAGTTTGACCCCGCGTGAACCGACCAGCGTTTCGAGGCCATTTTCGAGCATTTCCAGGTCTTTGTCCATTACGGCCAGGCGGGCAGCGGCGTAAATGGCGTCGTCGGTTTTGTTGAGGCCGAGCAGAATGTTGTTGCGCAGGGTGTCGCTAAAGAGGCGCGGCACCTGAGCTGTGTAGGCGCAACGCGGTGGGACGAAAAAATCGCCGGGGGAGTCAATTTTCTTGCCATTCCAGCGGATTTCGCCTTTTTCGAGCGGCAGAAGTCCCAGCAGGACGCGAATCAGGGTCGTTTTTCCCGACCCAATGCGGCCTGTCACTACCGTCAGCGTGCTACGTTGAAGACAGAGATGGACGCCCTGGATGCCGTTGCTCGAATTGGGATAGTGAAATGTCAAATCAACGGCAGACAGGCTGCGCAAGCGGTCTGTTTCTGTTTTTGATGGGTATTGTACTTCAGGCAGGGGGCCTCCCAAATTAATGGGGCTATGGGCCACCAGCGCATCCTGCGGCGCATTTTCCATCAGCCGGTACATGCGCTGCACCGAGACTTCCATTTGCTTATATCGCGCCGAGAGCATGCCTGCAAAGGTCGTCAGGTCGCCCATGCTGCTGAGTAGATAAACGAACAACGAGAAATCGCCAACGGTGAAACTGCTCTCGCGCATTGACTGACCAACCAGGATGAGAATGATGCCGGTTCCAAGCGTGGATGTGTTGCGATAAATGGAGCCGAGGAGGTCATCGAATAATCGTTCGCGGACGGCGTTTTTGCGGCGCTCTTCATTGAGTTTATGAAAGTGGTGGATGACCTGTTTTTCGGCGGTGGCGACTTTGATAGCCTGTACCGCGCCGAAAAATTCGCCAATGAAGCCGATCACTTTGCCGGTTGCCTGGCGGCTGGCGGTGCGATAATGTTCGATTCGTTTGGTGGCGGCATTGGCAATCAGCCCAACGACCAGCACCGGCACAAGCGCCATGAGCGTGACCGCCAGGCTGATGCGCACCATCAGCCCGATGGCAATGGCGACGATGGCAATGCCGACCATGATGTCATTGATGAGAATCACGAACAGCGGAATCTGGTCCACATCGGTTTTGAAGCGGTTGACGGCCTCGCCGGTTGAATCGGGCAGGGGCGCAGCACCAGGGCGGCGTAAGATGTGGCGCAGCAGATTCTTCCGCAGCAGAGTGTTGATTTCCGCGAAAATCGGCACATCGGCATAATAGAAGCCGTAACTGGCAATGATGCGCCCCAGCCAGGCGGCGAGGGTAAAGCCAACGATGCTCCAAAACCCAAAGGTCAGCGTGGCTTTGCCAGTCAGCAGGTTGAAAAAGGCCTGGATGATGAGCGCCGGGGCAATTTGCCAGCAAAACCGAATCAGGGCGACTGAGAGCAGGTCGACCAACCAATACCAGGGTCGAAACCGTATCATTTCAAAGACGACGCGCCAGGCGGGCAGGGCGGGGATTTTTTCAGGGAGGGTTGTTGTGGTCATTTCAGTTCAAAACCTTTGGACACGGATTTCACGGATTGGACGGATTTACACAGATTTATTCTTAACCTTTCTCCGTGAGAATCCGTGTACCGATTTTCACACCAGCACTTCTTCCAGCCCGGTTTGCAGAAGCTGGGCGAAGCGCGAGGCTGGGTCGGAGGCCAGGAATTGGCGCGGCCCATATTCGATGGCCTGGCCATTCTCCAAAATTAGAATGTCATCAGCGCGGTGAACGGTCTGAAGGCGATGCGCGATGATGATGGCCGTGCGCCCGGCCAGCAATTTGTCGATAGCGCGTTCCAGTTTTTGCTCGGTGGCCGGGTCGAGGCGCGAGGAGGCTTCATCGAGAATGACCAGGCCAGGGTTGCGCAGGAAAACGCGGGTGAAGGCGAGCAGCTGTGCCTCTCCGGCGGAAAGACTGCGTGAACCGGTCTCCAGTTCGGTCTCAAGGCCATTGGGCAGGGCGCGGAACCATTCACCAAGTTCGAGTTGTTCGAGTGTGTTGATAATCTGCTCATCGGGAATGGAACGGTCGAAAAAGGTCAGGTTGTCGCGTACGCTGGCGCGAAAGAGCTGCACATCCTGGGTGACGAGCGCCACGCGCTGGCGCAGGGCGGCCAACTGAAACTGGCGCAAATCCGCGCCGTTCAGGCAAACCTGGCCCTGTTTGGGGTCGTAGAGCCGGAAAATGAGCCGCGCCAGGGTTGTTTTACCACTGCCGGTGCGCCCCAATAAACCTAAAATAGAGCCTGGCCGGACGGAAAAAGACAAATTACTCAAAACGGGGTCACTGTTGTTATAGGCAAAAGTCACGCTCTCAAAAGACAGGGCCAGTGGGCCAGAATCTGTTCCGGTGCGTTGCCCATCGGCTACCTCTGGCTGGAGTTTGCGGAATTCCGTCAGGCGTTCGACGCAGGCTCCAATCGTCTGGAAACTGTCGATTTCATGGGTCATGGCCCACAGCGGCTCTTCCAGCAGGTTGAGATAGTGGATAAACAGGTAGACTGTTCCGACGGTCATCAGCCCCATCGAAAAGAGCCAATAGCCGCTCGAAATTGCTAACAGGTGGCCCAGTGTAATTGCGGTGCGAACTGAATTTTCGAGAATCCAGCGTTTGAAGTGCGCCCGGCGGCTGTAAAGGAGGATTTTGGCCTGGTGACGGAACAGCCCGTAGATGGAGAAATCCACTGCGCCGCTCGAACGGATATCCTCTGTGCCGTTGAGTTGTTCTTCTATAAAGCCGAACAACCCTGTTTCGGCCTCGCGGCGTGCTTTTTGCTCTGATACGGCGATGTCTTTCAGCCGCCCCAGAACCAGGATGGTGATGATGGCAAAGGCCGTGAATCCTAACCCCGCGCGCCAGTCTTCCAGGAACAGGGCGACCAGAATGCCAACCAGCAGCAATCCGTTCGCCACCAGGTTGAGCGCAAACTGCGAGAAAAAGGTTGCCATTTCGGTTACGTCGCCGTCGATTCGTTCAATCAACTCGCCGGGCGTATGGTCATTGTGGAAGCGCATATCGAGATTGAGGGCGTGCCAGGCCAGTTCAGCGCGCAGCGCGTTGGTGGCGCTCCAGGCTACGTTTTCGCCCAGGTATGTGACGCTTACAGCAACCATCTGTTGCAAAATGGCGACTCCGATGAAGGCCAGCGCGATACTGGTCAGGGTTTGAAGGGATTTCCCAGCCAGCGCGTCGTCAATGAAAGCGCGCATAATCTGTGGAGCATAAATTCGCAGACCGATGCTGCTAAAAAGCAGAATGACCAGCAGGGCAACCCGTCCTTTTTGCGGCGCAAGGTGACGGGAAAGCATGTCCCAATAGGCTTTGAAAGGAATGTTCATGATGTTCCCTCACCGAGTCCGAAATCTGCTGATTGCGGCGCTTTTGAGAAGATGGAGACTCTTAAGTCCTGGCTGAAAATCATCAAAAACCATGTTGTGGAGCGCAACAGGGGCAAGGAGCCGCCACAACCAACTGTTCCTGGTGAGCAGGCGCTCGCTCTGGTTGAATGGAGTGAGTGTACTTGATGGGGGGAGTGTGTCAAGACTGCGGTACGGGTGACTTTTTTTTGTAAGTGTATAATGTCACAAGTATTGACTTTTTGTTTATGTTAATGTAAAGTTAACAGTATAGTAAGGCTGACATCTATCAACCAACAGATTCTTCAGGGAGGATATTATGTTGGACACCAATCACCTTTCCCTTTCCTCTTCGCTTGAAAAAAGGCTTTCAGAGAGAGTGGATGTGTATGGTGGTGTAATGCATTCTGGAAGCACATCGCGCGTTCGCCCCACTGTTTCGGTGATTATCCCCACCCTCAATGAGGCCAAAAACCTGCCGCTTGTTTTTCCATACCTTCCAATGAGTTGGATTGATGAGGTCATTCTGGTGGATGGCCGCTCAACTGACAATACGGTGGAAGTTGCCAAACAGCTTTTACCTTCGGTCAAAGTGGTGATGGAAAAACGTAAGGGGAAAGGCATTGCAATGCGCTCTGGCTACGAAGCGGCTTCGGGCGATATCCTTGTGGTGATTGATGCCGATGGGTCTCATGACCCGCGCGAAATTCCGCGCTATGTCCTGGCACTGATGCAAGGCGCCGATTTTGTTAAAGGCAGTCGCTTTGCGCCTGGTGGGGGGACTACCGATATGCCAGCCTATCGAAAGGCAGGCAATTTGGCGTTCATTCTCGCGGCAAATTTGCTTTTTGGCGTCAGCTTCACCGATTTATGCTATGGATTTCACGCTTTCTGGCGATATTGTTTAGATGCAATTGACCTTGCTAAGGTAGATGGTTTTGAGATTGATACAGCGATTTACCTTGAAGCGGTTCGTAAAAAATTGCGCATTGTAGAAGTTCCCAGCTTCGAGGGCTATCGGTTTTATGGCTCCAGTAATTTGCGTACCATTCCAGATGGATTTCGGGTATTGCGCACTATCGTAAATGAATGGAAAGGGCACCTGCGTGACAATGACAGGGATGTTTATTTGGGTTTTCGCGGCTTCAAATTCCCCTATTCAGATATTTATACCCTCAATAGCCTGACGGCTGAGCACCCCAATGACCAGATGAACTTGCAGTTTTTGCAGTTACTCAATGCAATGGTGATGGCGCGCGGGGATGTTCAATCCGTCCTGGAGCAGATTCTCGACCTGACTGTCCATGCGCTGGATGCAACCAGCGGCAGTTTTGTTTTGCTAGATGAAAACGGAAATGTCAGTGATGGCTGCCGGAGTTACGATGGGAAATTGTTGGGTGGTATTTCAGACCCTGAATTGATTCGGCAAGGCCTGGCAGGATGGGTCATTCAAAACCGTCAACCGGCTCTGGTCTCCAGCACAGTTGATGACCCCCGCTGGCTGAAACGTCCCGATGAGAAATCCATTCAGCGCGGTCGTTCTGCGCTTTCTTTTCCGGTGGTGATGGGTGAGAAATTAATAGGCGTTTTGACCTTGACGCGCCCCGAAGAGAAAAAGTTTACCGAGAAAGAATTGGCGCTATTACAGAATTTTGTCAACAATGACGCAGTAAAAAAGTAGAGGCACGGTTATGAACGCTCAACAACCATGTGCAGGCGGGATTTCTGTCATCATTTGCGCTTACACCGAGGAGCGATGGGGTCAATTGGTGGATGCGATTGAGTCGGTGAGAAGCCAAACCATGCCCCCTCAAGAGGTAATTGTCGTCATTGACCATAATCCATCTCTGTTTGCGCGCAGTTATCAGACCTTTACGGATGTGCGCGTTCTGGAAAATGCTCAGGCGCGTGGTTTATCTGGCGCGCGCAATACCGGTATTGCTATAGCCCGCGGGCAAATCCTTGCTTTTATGGATGAAGATGCTCTGGCGGATTCAACCTGGCTTGAGAGTCTTGCCAGCATGTATGTCGATTCGACGGTGATGGGCGTGGGTGGCGTCATTTCTCCAATTTGGGTCGATGGCCGTCCGGCCTGGTTCCCTGAAGAATTTAATTGGGTGGTGGGTTGCACCTATCGTGGCGTGAGTGAAGTGGCCGCGCCGGTGCGTAATCTGATTGGGTGCAATATGTCCTTCCGCTCGGAAGTATTCCGTAGTGTTGGCGGCTTTCGTTCTGGAATTGGACGGATTGGCACTGTGCCTCTCGGTTGCGAAGAGACGGAATTGTGTATTCGCGCCAGCCAGAAATTCCCCGCTCAAAAGTTCATCTATACGCCAGATGCTCGGGTCGCGCATCGAGTCCCATCTGCCCGGACAAGGTTTGCTTATTTTCGCAGCCGTTGTTACGCGGAAGGAGTGTCAAAAGCCCTGATAACTTCTCTCGTGGGCGGACGGGATGGTTTGCGCTCCGAGCGCGCCTATACGTTTAAAACTTTGCCATTGGGTATATTGCGTGGTATTCGGGATGTGATTGCGTGCCGCGATTTTTCTGGCTTTGGACGGGCACTTGCAATTGTAATGGGACTGTTGTTTACGACCTGGGGGTATCTGGTTGGGAAAATCTCGATGCGGAAAACCGCTTTTCAGAACCTTGAACAGGCTTTAATCCATGAGCCGTTTTCTGGGCAGTAAAATGACCGAAAAAAATACCAGTGAGCCATCTGTGTTTGTGCCAATTCATGTCACATCCGTCGAGATTGGTGCTCCGCTGAATGATTTGACGGCGCAAAATGACCGACGTTTGGCGGGGTGTGGCCTGGCCTGGGTGCTGGTACGTTTGCATGGTCAACCACTCGGAATGGTTCAGGTCAATGTCAGGGCAGATGCAATTCGCGCTGAAGACCTCGCGCAAGCCATTTGGCACAATCTGGCTGGGCAAATTAATGCTTATCTTGCAGAGAAAAATCTGACTGCGGTAAAAGAGCTTGGTGTGAGCGGTTTGCCCGTTCAATCATGTGTGCTGGAAACGCAACCGCGAGAAGAACCTTTTGTGAGCATTGTCATTGCCACGCGCGACCGGGTGGATAGTTTGCGTGAGTGTATCCAGTCTATCAGCGCATTGGATTATTCAAATTATGAGATTGTGGTGGTGGACAATGCCTCGCGTACCTTGGCCACTAAAGAGTATGTCCTTGCCGAATCGGCGCGCAACCCCAAAATTCGCTATCTGCGCGAAGACATACCAGGGTTGGCCGTGGCCCACAATCGCGCTCTGCTGGATGTCCGGGCGCCTATTGTGGCTTTTACGGATGACGATGTAGTGGTGGAGCGTCTTTGGTTACGAACGCTGGTTTCGCACTTTCAACGTGACCCCCGCGTTGGTTGTGTCACCGGCATGATATTGCCTTATGAGATTGTTACGCCGCCTCAATTATGGATTGAGCAATACGGCGGCTTTAGTAAAGGCTGCAAAACCAAAGTGTTTGACCTGGATGAAAATCACCCGGGCGATATTTTGTTCCCTTATTCGGCTGGCAAGTTTGGCTCTGGCGCAAACATGGCTTTTCGTACTGCCAGCCTGATAGCCCGTGGTGGATTTGACCCGTCACTCGGGGCCGGTACTCCGGCGATGGGGGGCGATGACCTGGCGGCTTTTTTTGATGTAATTTGCAGCGGTGAGCGTCTGGTTTATGAGCCGGGCGCGATTCTCTATCACAAACATCGGCGCGAATATCCCGGACTGGCGCGCCAGGCCTATGGTTATGGCGTAGGTTTGGCAGCATTCTTGACCAGGACAATCTATGACTGTCCGGCGCGTTTATGGGAGATTCTGCCCAAAGTTTCAGCAGGGTTGCACCACATGCTCGACCCGCGCTCCCCTAAAAATCAGAAGAAGCAGGCGAATTACCCCAAAGAACTCACTGCCCTTGAATTGAAAGGATTTTTTGTTGGACCTTGGGCTTATTTGCGCAGCCGCTGGCGGACAAGCAGGCTTAAAGTACAAATTCCACGCGTCAATCATGCAATGATGTCGAACAGCCAACGGAATCATCCAACCGCATATCAACAAGGGTCATGAGATGATTAATGAATATTCCAATTTTGCTCTATCATAGCGTTTCCACAGTTGCTACCAAACTATACCAACCCTGGACGATATCGCCGCAACGATTTGACGAACATCTCGCCTACATGCGTGAAATGGGGTATCAGCCCTTAACCGTTGGTGAATTAGCTAGTTTGATGAAACAGGGGAAAATTAACCTGTTACAGCGCCCTGTCGTTGTAACGTTTGATGATGGCCTGGCTGATTTCTTGAGTGGCGCGCTGCCTGTTTTAGCAAAGTATCAGTTTCCGACAACTTTATATGTCACTACCGGCTACATAGGCCGTACCAGCGCCTGGATGAAGGCTGAAGGTGAACACAACCGTCGAATGATGACCTGGAGTGAATTACAAGAGCTTGAAGGTGTTGAAATTGGAGGCCACTCGCACACTCACCTGCAACTGGATATTTCTCCGCTGGAAAAAGCGCGCGAAGAGATTTTTCTGTGCAAGGAAAGCCTGGAACAGCGTCTTTCGAGACCTGTGCAAACTTTTGCCTTCCCACACGGATACTACACTCAAAAATTGCTCGACCTTGTACGACAGGCTGGTTTTACATCTTCTTGCATTGTGGGTCATGCAATGGCGCTTGATACCAGTTCGCCTTTTGCTTTGCCGCGCATCATCATTAAGTCTGATACAACGATACCGGTTTTGGAACAGTATTTGCAAGGTGTAAATTTGCGACGAAAAGAATGGTTTTGGCCTATCTTGCGGGTGGGTTGGCGTATCATCCGATGGCTCAATTTTTCGCGGGGCTCTTTAATAAATCACTATGGAAAAGGGGCATAGTCAGGTCATGGATACATGCGGTCGTTCTTGCGTTTTCCTGAAATGGACAACAAGCCGGCTTGGCCTCTTCGAGGAGCTATACAGGCGATTGTAATGAATACTTCGACGATTTCATCCATTTGTCCGACCAGCGCAACCGAACGCATTATAGACATTGACATACTGCGAGGCCTTGCATTGTTTGGCATTCTTGTTGTCAATGTTCATTTTTTTTGCGCGCCGGATGCTTTTTATGCAGATTATTTTGAGAAGTTTTCATCTCGATTAGATGATAGCATATTTCATGCGGTAAATTTTCTGTTTTCTGGAAAGTTTTACCCGGTTTTTTCGTTTCTATTTGGATTGGGATTTTTTATTCAGCTTTCGAAATTCAAACAAAAGGGAATCAATGCGCGCGTCTTTTTCGTCAGGCGATTGACCATGCTATTACTTTTTGGAGTTGCGCATATACTTTTTGTATGGGAAGAAGATATTCTCTTTCTTTACGCGTTGTTTGGGTTTGCATTAATTTACCTCGCCGAGACCCCCAAAAAACAAGTACTTGTTGCGGCAGGCCTTACATACTTTTTTCCTGTCGGTTTTACGATGCTTAATACAGCCTTTCGCTTTGCGCCGGCCCAATACTCTCCTTTTGATACGCTGGAAAGCTACGTGCTTTTTTATACAACGGCAGATTATTGGCAAATTCTTCAAGTACGTCTTGCCTTATATGCAGATAAACTTTTCACAATCAACGGATTGATTCATCATTTGGACCGTTTGGCCTTCTTATTGTTTGGTTATTATGCTGGGGCAACTGATTGGGTGGCAAACCTTTCGGCGCAAAGAATTCAGTGGACTCGCTGGTGGGCAGCGGCTTTTGTTCTTGGAATAATTGGGCAGGCACTGTGGATTAAAGCATCTGTTACAAAAGACCTCTCCCCATTTTCATTATCAATATCAACTCTTCTGAACAGTTTTTTTATTTTGGCGCAGGTATTTGCATACATCGTTGGCATCCTGCTTATATTGAAGATAGCAAGCCTGAAAAAAATCTTATGTATTTTTGCCTTTCCCGGAAGGATGGCATTAACGAACTATTTGATGGGCACAACTGCTTTTTCTCTTTGTTTTAACTCGTATGGACTCGGCTTGTATGGGCAACCTGGTTCTGCGCAACTGATGGGGATGGCTATCCTGTTCTTTACCATGCAGGTTATTGTGAGCAATATTTGGCTCAGATATTACAGATACGGCCCGTTGGAATGGCTCTGGCGTTGCGTCACCTATGGGAAATTTTTGCCATTATCAAAACTTGTTGCCGAAACGGTTTTGTCTATTACTCTGATTTGATTGCGACTCAATAGACACCTGTTAGGGGTTTTCGGAGAAATTGATGCGAACTTTAACGATGCATGTCACCAGTCCTGCGCCAACCGAGGTGTGGAAATCTATTTTTGACGCTGACCCTGAGGCGGTGCCGTACCAGCATCCAAATTGGTTTGCCAGCATTTGCGAATCGGGAAATTACAAAGATGTCAGCCGCCTTTACGAAACGGGTGATGGCCGTCAATTTGTGTTGCCGCTTGTTCAACGACGCGGCTTACCCGCCTGTCTGTCGATTGCTGCTTCACCGCCTTCGGCTTGGGGAATGGGGGGGCTGGTTGGGTCGCAAAATGTGCATTATGAAGAGATGCTGGCTGTTTTTGACGACTTGACTCACTTGCCTTACCTCCGCGTAAGTATCCGTCCCAATCCACGCCTGGCGGCGCTATGGGCGGCGGCGGCTCCCAAAAGCGTGTTATCGATTCCTCGTCGGGCGCATGTGTTGGATTTGGAAGGTGGCTTTGAACGCGTTTGGAAAGAGCGCTTCGAGAAGAAAACGCGCACGGCGGTACGAAAGGCTGAACGATTGGGCGTCGTGGTGGAGAGCGCTACCGGCGACAGATTATTGCCTGTTTTTTATAAATTGCTCCAGCGCTCGTTTAACCGCTGGTCTCGCCAACAAAATGAACCGCCATTCTTAACCCGCCTGCGTGGTCAATGGCGTGACCCGTATGAGAAATTCGAGCGGATTGCCCGTCATATGGGGTCTGCCTGCCGGATATGGGTGGCATGGGTGGATGAGAAACCTGCTGCAGCCAGTTTGGTGTTGCAACATGGTAATGTGAACGACTCCCGTGGCGCAATGGACAAAGAAGTGGCTTCTACCAGCCGTTGTAATGAATTGCTCCAAAAATGCTCGATTGAAGAAGCCTGCCGAGCGGGTTGCCATTACTATCATCTTGGAGAATCAGGCAATTCCGCGTCGCTCTCTCACTATAAAGAACGTTTTGGCGCTGTGCCGTATGAATATGCAGAGTATGTGTTCGAGCGGATTCCCATCACAAGCATAGATAGGATGATGCGCACTATTGTCAAAAAACTGATAGGGTTCAAAGACGTTTAAAAACGCTTTCCTCTTGCGTTTTATCGGTGTCTCCCTGCGTCAAACCTGGCGGCAGAACCGTCTGGAAATCTCATTGACCAGCAAGGTTGAAACTATGAGTCAGGACCAACTACGCGTTATCAGCCCAGCACCGCGCGATGTGTGGCAGGCATTGTTTGATGCTGATGAAGAGTCTGTTCCATATCAGCATCCCGACTGGTTTGATAGCCTTTGCCTGGCGGGCCACTATCAAGACATCAGCCGTTTGTACCAAACAGAGGATGGCCGTCAGTTTATTTTGCCACTGGCGCGACATCGCGGCATACCACTGTTTTTAAACCCTGCGGCATCCATGCCTGAATCATGGGGAATGGGTGGGTTGATTGGAACCATGAATATTCGCCCATCCGATATTCCCCTGGTATTTGACGACCTGGCCAGGTTGCCTTATCCCAGTATAAGCATTCGCCCCAACCCGCGTTTGGCTGCCCTCTGGGCAGCCGCCAGGCCCAAACACATTGTGGTCATTCCTCGTCGGGCGCACGTGTTAGATTTACAGGGTGGATTTGAGCATGTTTGGCGTAAAAGGTTCAAGCATCAAACTCAAACCGCTGTTCGAAAAGCCGAGCGCGAGGGCGTTGTTGTGGAGCGCGATACAACCGGGCGGCTGGTGCCGATATTTTACGATTTGTTACGTTGTTCCTTTGACCGCTGGGCCTGCAAGCAGCATGAGCCGCGCTTTCTTACTCATCTGCGGGGGCAGGTGCGCGACCCGTTGGAAAAATTTCAAATGGTTGCCAGGAAAATGGGTGAAGCCATGCGTGTCTGGCTTGCCTGGGTCAATGGATTACCTGCGGCGGCTATCCTGGTCTTGCAATATCGGAATGTTAATGTGCCACGCGCGGCAATGAATCGAGAGATTACAGGCACATCGTGCGCAGGCGTGTTATTGCACAAAATGGCAATCGAAGAAGCCTGCAACGCGGGATGCCGCTACTACCATCTGGGCGAATCAGGCGAATCGGTTTCTTTGGCCCAGTTCAAAGAACGTTTTGGGGCCGTTGCTTATCCCTATGCTGAGTATCATATCGAACGCCTGCCCGTCACGCCGCTTGACCGTGCCATGCGTTCCCTCGTTAAAAAAGCCATTGGCTTTAAAGACGCTTAATCCTGAAAGGTTTGCTACCTATGTCTGTTCGTGCATCATTCCAACGCGTAATTGATGAATTCCAATTTTGGTTCGATTTGTTCCCGCGTGGAGATTACCAGCCTTTACCCTGGATCGGCCTGCGCAAGGCCAGGCGTGGAACTGGCACCAAAATGCGCTGGAATGCAATTTGGGATTCTCTGCAGAAGGACAACATCTCCTCAGGCATGGATATTGGCTGCAACATGGGATTCTTCTGCTTCTCGCTGGCTGAAAAAGGGATTCCCATGCTTGGGATTGACCTTGACCCGCGTTATATCCGCATTGCATCTTATGCCGCAAAAAGAACCGCTATGCCCAAAGTTGCTTTTTCGCTGATGGCGGTGGAATTGCAAACCATGCTTTTGCTCCCACGCACCGACCTGGTATTGCTTCTGTCGGTTTGGCATCACTGGGTGAAAATTTATGGGTTTGAAACGGCCAGCCAGATGCTTGCTGCGCTATGGGAGAAATGTGAAAAGGTCATGTTTTTTGAAACCGGCGAAGCCGAGATGGGAGATGCTTTTGGCCTTTCGATGATGGGCGAATCTCCGCGAACCTGGTTGCAAACTTATCTGGAGCAAACCTGTTCCAATTCTGTCGTAGAGTGCGTGGGACAGTTCAAAGCATTTGCGCCGAATGGCAATGAAGAGCGCAATATTGCTTATCGAAATTTATTCAAAGTGGCACGTTTAAAAGTTTAGATATGTTTTTTTTGCGCGCTGTTTTTTTGCTCACTCTGTCTGTTGTGTATATTACCGCCTGCCAAACGCAACAGACGGTTCAGCCTGCCATGAATATATCCTCTACCCTTGCCCCGCCGACAACAGTCGCGCCATCTGTAACGCCTACGGTTACGCCAACCCCAATTCCAACCCCTTATGGTCAAAGCGGAGCCTGGATGCTTATTTTTCAGGATGAATTTAGCGGTAACGCGCTAGATACAAAAAAATGGTACCCTTGCTATTGGTGGGATAAGCAAGGCTGCACAATTATCAGCAACAACGAATTGGAATGGTATCAACCGGATGACGTCCTGGTTTCGGATGGCTTGTTGCGCTTACGAGCCCGCCCGCGTATTGTTGAAGCAAGTAATGGAATCACCTATCAATATACTTCGGGAATGGTTTCCAGCGGGCGCGGTTCCTCTGACCTCTCTGCGCCTGCCGGGTTGGTGATTCGATATGGCTATGTCGAAATTCGAGCCAAACTGCCTGCCGGGCGCGGTTTATGGCCAGCATTCTGGCTTCTGCCCGATAACAACACCTCCAAACCAGAAATTGACGTTTTGGAAGTTTTGGGTCATTCCCCCGATACTGTTCACATGGCTTTTCACTATCGTTTGCCCAATGGAGATGCTGACCGAGCAAAATATACCTGGAAAGGCCCAGATTTTTCAGCCGATTGGCATATCTTTGCGCTCGATTGGCAGCCTGATAAACTGGCATGGTATATCGACGGGGTTGAACGATGGCGGTATACGGAGGCCGCTTATATTCCCAACGTGCCAATGTATTTGCTGCTCAATTTGGCAGTCGGTGGCGATTGGCCCGGAGCGCCTGACGAAACAACCATCTTTCCTGCCTATTATGAAATTGACTACGTTCGTGTATGGAGCCGTTAGATGTTTGCTGGTGATGCTATCATGAACTCTTTCAATAAACTTTTGGAACATTTACGCGACCCGCTCTACAAAAATGGGTACGCGCTGGTTTTAAGTTCTGGGCTTACTTCAGCATTGGGAATGGGCTATTGGATATTGGCGGCTCGCCTATATTCAACCGAGGTGGTGGGGATTAACTCAGCCATTCTCTCGATGATGATGTTTTTAGGGGGCGCAGCGCAATTCAACCTTGTCAACGTTCTGAACCGTTTCTTGCCGCGCGCCGGACGTGACGCAGGAAAATTGATAGGAATAATCTACCTGGTTACATCCACAGCCGCGATGATTGCCAGCCTGATTTATCTTTGGGGCATCAATTGGTGGTCCCCGTCACTTAATTTTTTAGTGGATAGTCCGTTTTCTGTACTGGCGTTCACCCTGTCAACCGTTTCCTGGTGTATTTTTGCGCTCCAGGATGGCGCCCTCACCGGTCTGCGTCAGGCAACCTGGGTACCCGTAGAGAACACAATTTTTGCAATTGCAAAAGCAGTGTTGCTGGTTTTGTTTGCAGGGATTTTGCCAGACTATGGGCTTGTCACTTCCTGGGTGATTTCGGTTGGGTTGGCGTTGTTACCGGTTAACATTCTGATTTTTCACCGCTTGATTCCCGCTCATAGGCGCGCCACCGAAACAAAATATGAACCGATTGTTGCCTCGCAAATTATTCGCTATGTTTCGGCAGATTACTTAGGCTACCTGCTTTGGCTGGGATTAACGACCTTACTGCCCGTTATCGTCGTTCAACATCTTGGCGCCACTGCAAATGCCTATTATTACCTCAGCCAGACGATTGCCTATTCTCTGTATCTGGTCAGCCGCAATATGGGCATGTCGCTTATCACAGAAGGCGCCCTTGACCAGGAAAAATTGCAGGAATACAGCCTGCGTACCCTTTTAGGAACTTCCCGCCTTGTGTTTCCGCTGGTATTCGTTGTTGTTTTGGGCGCCCCTTTTATATTGAGCCTGTTTGGTCACAATTACGCCAGCCAGGGAACTGTCTTATTGCGCCTGTTGTCGCTTTCCGCAGTGCCAAATATTATCACCTCGCTTTATCTCAGCATTGTGCGTGTGCAACGCCGCATGAAAGCCGTTGTAATTACGCTTGTTTCTTTGTGCGCCATTATCCTGGGTCTCACCTATTTATTTTTGCCGGTGTATGGCCTCAATGGAATTGGCATGGCCTGGTTGTTTGGACAAATCAGCGTTGCTGTTGTTGTATTCTTTACAGAATTTCGTTCCCTATGGCAGAGAACTTAAAACAGGCGCGAAGGATGACGATGAACTCATTGGCCTTGCGAATGAGCGATATGGTTGCGAACCTGAGAGGGGCTTATGTCCTCTCTCGTTTGCGACCGATGATTATGCATATTGCGCAAAAAGCATCGGCCCAGTTTGATGCCTCAGAATCGGAACCATGGGTAATGCTCAAACGTAATCGCGCTCAAGGCGACCGGGAAGTATTGTGGTTGGGCAGCGCAAACCAAAAAACAGTGCTTATTTGCCATATCCCCCGGTCAAAATCTGCCGTTTTACGCTACCAACATCATCGGGATATCTGCGCCAGTTTGTGGAATACCAGGGTGCTTGGGGTGTGGCGGGAAGTTTTGCCGCGTGTGTTATATCAGGGGCTGTATGAAAATCATCTGTACTGGCTCGAAGCGCCCCTGCCTGGCGTTTCTGCCTCGCGTGTCATTCAACAGAGTAAGCGGCGAGACATTGTCTTAAGAGCGGCGGTGGAAACAATTTTGTGTTTACACCAACGCACATCCCGCGTTGTTACATTTGACGAGATCTTGTTCAAGAAATGGGTCCTCGACCCATTGCGCGCAATCCGGGAATCTACGCTCCCTCTCTATTATTTCCGGTCTCACGCCATTCTTTCTGAAATCGAACAACGCCTGGCCAGGCGGTTACTTGGAAAACCTGTTACCGTCTGTTGGATTCATGGAGATTATTGGCCTGAAAATATTCTCGTTACGCCAGATGGAGCGCGTGTCACAGGAATTGTGGACTGGGAACTTTCTCATCCGGATGGTTTACCGCTGATAGACCTGATTAATTTACTTCTTTCTACATACCGCGTGCTTGAAGCGAAAGAGCTGGGGCATTTAATCATCGAATTGCTTGAACAAGGTGAGTTACCCCCGGAATGGAAGACAATTTATGATGAGGTTTGCCAACGGCTCGGTAACAACCTTCCAGCAATTCAGGATGTCTTAATCCTGTTTTGGATTCAACATACCAGCACCAAGGTATTCGCTGCCAATCGTCTGTTTATCAACCCCTTTTGGGCGCGCGCAAATTATGTTAGTGTGTTGAGGCATCTCAACAAACTTTGGGGCGGTTAAGGTGGCCGTTTAAAATATGAGTTACTATGTTGATTCTCTTACCAGTGTAAAAGCAAAAATTTGGTCAGGAATACTCGCTTTTCTACGCAGCCCCTGGCTTCCATTGGCGATTGCTGCTGAACTTTGGGCTTTTTCACTACAATCATTCAACCTCGATGCCATGCAAGATTGGGGATTGGTCTCCGTGTTTCCGGTGACCATTATCCTGGCTTACCTGCTTTTACTCATTAGCTTTGCCAGTTTGTTCTCCCGAAAGAACATCGCCAATCCTGTTTTTTTTGCGCACGTTTTTTTGTACATTGTAATGATGCACGGCACGCCGCAGTTTCTATATGGAACATTGCGTTATTCCTGGGCCTGGAAGCATGTTGGCATCATTGATTACATCATTCGCCATCAGGCCATTAATCCTGATATTAACGTGTTGCCAGTTTATCATAACTGGCCAGGCTTTTTTGCTCTCAACGCAATGTTTACTGAACTGGCGGGCTTTTCGAGCGCGCACATTTATGCAGGCTGGGGGCCGGTCTTTTTTGAAACGTTGTTTGCCCTCAGTTTGTTTGCTCTGTTTCGCTTATTTACTACAGACCGGCGCATTCAATGGCTGGGCGTTTGGCTGTTTTTGTTAACAAACTGGGTGGGTCAGGATTATTTTGCCCCACAGGCACTCACCTACTTTTTACTCCTGTGCGTTTTAATCCTCACGCTGGCTGGCTTTGGGGTGGAACCAGAAGTTTTTCACGAAAAATTGATTACGCGGTTTGCCAGAATGGCAAAGTTTTTGCGCCTTCCGGCGCGCTTTCAAAACTGGGCGCAAAATCTGAAGCCCCCGCCTATGCATATTTTTGAAGCCAATACAGCCCCGCGCTGGACCTTGCAGATGATGGTATTGGTCATCTTTGGGGTCATTGTATCCACGCATCAGTTGACGCCACCAATGGGTCTCTTTTCTGCGTTATTGCTGGTGTTATTTGGTGTGATACGCTGGCGTGTTTTGCCAGTATGGATGTTATTGCTGATTGTCTTCTGGCTGGCCTTTCCGGCGCGCTCCTATAACAACACCGTGATTGGCTCGACACTTGAATCTTTTGGCAAAATTAATCAAACGGTCGATTCTGGTTTTGTGAATGTCGCTCAAGTCAGTGCTGGTCAGGCCGTTGTTTCCTGGATGGGACGTGGCCTGAGCGCGGCAATCATCCTGTTGGGCGGGTTAGGCGCGTTTTGGCGGTTGCGTAAAGGCTATCTCGATTTACCGGCTCTTCTTTTAGCGGCTGCGCCTTTCCTCGTATTATTTCTTAACTCTTATGGCGGCGAAGCCATCTTTCGCGTGTTCTTTTTCATGTTACCCTATCTCGCTTTTCTGGCAGCAGCTGCGCTTGTGCCGTCCCATCAATCTGCTCGAAACTGGTTTAACTCCATATTAATTGGCGGCATCAGTTTAGTGTTCCTGGTGGCATTTCTGTTTGCCTACTACGGTAAAGAACGTCAATATTCATTCACCAGGCTGGAAGTCGAAGCTGCTGAATATCTTTACAGCCACGCATCCCCAAATTCTTTGTTGGTGGAAGGTTCTCGAAACTACCCAACCCTCTTCCTGAACTATGAAAATTTTACTTATGTTGCCATTGACCGTGAACCCAAAGAATCCGTAAGTAAACTCCTGGCTGACCCGGAGAAAGTGCTATATCGCTGGCTCTCCGATTCGCGCCGCTACTCGTCCTCTTACCTGATTATCACGCGCAGCCAAAAACTTTACACCGATGAGATTCGTGATATTCCGAGTGGCTCTCTTGAGAAGGTCGAGGCAGCCCTCAGAAATTCTAATAAGTTCGAAGTCGTCTACTCAAACAAAGATGCAGTGATTTTCAGGGTGAATAGAAAGTATACAGATGACTAAGATTCGTCAAATTTTCTCCCCGCTGGTGATTTTGTTGATGGGACTGCTGGCTGGGGCCTCTATCATTGGGGAATGGCAAAACCCCTGGCGCTGGTTGTTTATTTTTGCGTTTATGATGTTCGGGCCGGGGGCCTCGTTTTCCTATTTGTATCCGGGCAAAGATGGAATTACCCGCCTGGTTCTCACCGTGGCGGTTAGCCTTTCACTTGCCACAGCCGTTACGCAAGCCTTGCTTTATGCGGGGGTTTGGTCGGCGCGTCTGGCTTTTTTTCTCCTGCTCACCATCTCATGGTGTGGGCTATTCTTGGGCGTTTTGTTCCGAACCCCTGGGCAGAAACCACAGGCGCTGCTTCGTGAACTGATTCGCCAGCCTGGCTTTTACTTTTCTCGATTATGGAAAAATGCCTGGTTTATCCTGCTTACAGGGTTGTTTCTGGTAAATTTATCAGTGATATATTCTTATTACCTTGCTCCTCCTGTATATGAGGCAGTGGCCGAGTTCGCGCTTTCTCCGAAGGCCGGGTACACCAGTTCGGATTCTCATCCACCAGGTTTAGAAACAGCCACCGTTGCTGAATATGCCGCCCGATTGACCAACCCTGCTGTTATCGAATCAACATTCCGTCTATTAGATGAAAACACCGAAAACTACATAAAATACAAAGTTTCAACCTCTTTCCAGGCCGAAACGGGGAAAATTCAATTGCGCGTGCGTGGCCCTAACCCCGCCCTGGCCGCCAGCCTGGCCAACAGCATTGGGCAAAATGCCGCAATACAGATTAATCATCCACGCAACGAATATCACCTCGAATTCATGCAAAAATCGTCCATTCCGATTGCCCCATCTGGACCGAATTTCATTTTCAATAGCGTGGTGGCGTTTGTGCTTGGTTTGCTTTTAGGAAGCGGCCTGGCACTCTTTTGTGATAATACGAATTTGACCTGGCGAATCCAATAACATGCAAACTGCTCGAATCATGCGCTGGATTCTATTCAGAAAGGAATTTCCTATGAAAATAAAGATGATTCTTTTACCAATGCTGATTATCGTTTTACTGGCAACCCCTGCGCAGTCGTTGGCGCAATCTCCGCAACGCCATGCGTTCTCAGACGTTCCATTCTCTCCACGCATTGACGAAAACAGGGCCATATTTACCCTGGAAAGCGTTGGTTACCGTCCCCGGGAACTCGTTAGCCCGCTTGACGCTACGCGAGTGCGATTCAACATCCCGGCTGGCTTGCGACTTTTACCAGGAGGCGTTTTGGAATTGCAATATGACCTGGTACTGAGCGGCGCCGATGCCAGCAACATTCGTGATGGTCAAAACCCCTACGGCGGCACTCTGGTGATTTCCTACAACGAAGTGATTATTGGAAATGTGCCTCTTGATTCAATCGGCACGCATTCGCTGCGCGTGCCAATTCCGCCTGAGGCTTTGATTTCTAAAGAGACCGATGGAAGCCAGTTGCTCAGCATTTCACTCAACGCAAAGTTCAGTTGTCTCTATGACTTGCGGGCTTTTGTCACCATTAAGCCCGGCTCGTTGTTTGATTTCCCCTACGAAACATTTCCCCCCGCGTTAGACCTGGCCAAATTTCCTGCGCCTTTCTTCATCCGAAACTCTTTTCTCCCAGAACAAACTTTACTGGTCATCCCCGATTCTCTGCAAGCCCAGGAACTTCAGGCCGCCATGGATGTGATGGCGGGTTTGGGCGGTATGATTGGCGGCGATTATAGTATTCAGATGGTCCATGCCAGTCAGCTGGCTGGCATGGACCTTTCTCTGTATCACTTGATATTTGTTGGCACTCCTGCGCATTTTGAAAGCCTGGCTCAGATTGATTTTCCTCTGCCCATCTCTGAAGGTCAGTTCGTTGGTCTGCCCCATGACGCCAGTGAAGATGGAGTCGTTCAGATGGCTCTCTCTCCCTGGAACCCCAACAAGGCCATCCTCTATGTCGGTGGAAGTTCAGAGCGCGCCGTTCTGAAGGCAGCCCAGGCATTAGGCGCTGGAAATGTTCTGGCCTTTGACCATCCAACCTTGACGTATGTTTCAGATGTAAAAACCCTGATTGATTCCATCTCCACCATTCCTGACTTCACACTTCAGGACCTTGGCTATACTACCAAAACACTGACTGGCGTTGGGGTCACTTCCACCCAATATTCCTTTTTCCTTTCGCAAGAACAGGTTGCGACTCAAGAAGGTTATCTCGACCTGGTGTACTATCATTCCGGGTTGCTAGACTTTGGTTCCGCGTCCGTCTCGCTGGAAATGAACAATCAAATTTTTGCCAGCGTGCCTTTTGAGAAGGAATCACAACAAGTCTCTACTCTTCAAATTAAGTTGCCCCCCGGAATTTTGAAATACGGGGAAAACGTTTTAACGGTCGTGGCTGTTATGCCGCAATATACCCAGGCGGTCAACCCGGCTTGTGACCATACCGGCATGTCTACCCCGTGGCTGACCATTTCTGACCAGACGAAAATGCACATTCCGGCTGCCATCGAGACGGTTTTGGCGGATAAACCGTTGCGCAAGAATATGAGATTGTTTCTCGACCACTTGAGCGATGATAAGAATCTTTCAGGGCTGGCTCTCATTTTGCCTGCCAGCAACCCGGCCGCCTGGGAGCTTGCCGCTCAATTTGCCTACGCGCTCGGCGACGCTGCCAACCCGCTGATTCCAGACCTGACGGTTGCCTTTGCTGATAATGTGCCGCAAGACATTAAGAATACCAAAACGCTCATTCTGTTCGGGCTGCCGGGTGAATTACCTCTCCTGGCCGAATTCAATGACCTGTTACCCGCGCCGTTTGATTTCTCTACCAATCTGGCAAATCAGCGCAATATGCAGGTCAGTTTCCGCATTCCTGCCACAGCCGACGTTGGGTATCTTCAACTACTGACATCGCCCTATAACCCAGAAAATGCCATTTTTGTGGTTTCTGGTAATTCTCCCAAAGGACTGCAACAGGCAGGCAGCGTTTTGCTGGTTAGCAATTTGCTCAGTCAACTTGGAGGCGTATTTGCTGTTACAAATGGCGTTCAAATCGCAACAGGCAGCAATGCATCGCCGGTACAGGTCGATACCGCCATTGAAGGAGCAATTCCAATTACTGCCACTCCCCTGCCAGATGCAGTCAGCCAGACCCCTGCTGAAGTTCGTCCCAACTGGCCGATACCGGTCATCGTTGTCACCAGTTTGATTATTCTGGCAATCCTTGGCGTGGGAATGAGAGCCTATGCCATCAAGAAACATTCTGACACAAAAGCCGCCGATGAGACGATTCCACCCGAATCTAACAGAGAATAGCGGCTTCTCACTTTTTCTCGCTGGTCGCTTCCTGCCTCTTTAGCCACTTAAGTGCCTCGCGTTTGCTCAGCGGGTGGAGAGGCGTTTTTGCCACAAAATCCCGCACTCCCTGTGGGTCAATGCGTGAATGTTGCCGCAGCGCCCAGCCAATGGCCTTGTTGATAAAAAATTCTCTGGAGCCAAGATTCTCACCGATAATCTCTTTCAACAGCGCGAAGTCGGTTTCCTGTTTATATCCCAACTGGAACAGGATGCAAGCGCGCCGCAACCAGAGGTTATCCGACGCGCGCCAGCCCGTCAGCGTGGCATTGCGCATGTCTGGGTGGCGTTTGAAATGGACGCCGAGCGGGCCGCCTGCAATGCTGTCCACCGTATCCCACCACGATTTGGTTACAAGGAGATACTCTATCGTCTCGATGAACCCGGCGGGCAGTGTTTTCTCAAACCCGATGAGTAATCCCACGCCGATATATTGAAACTCACGCTGCGGCAGGCTCCATAAATCGCGCAGGATGGAATCCAATTCCGCGAGCGGCGGCAGGCCGTGTTCGGCGTAAAAGCGTTTCTGCAACTCTACGCTTTGCGGGGTCTTGATGCCAAGATACGGGAACTGGTTGCGCATGTAAGCTGCCATCGGCCCGGCCTGTTCCGGGTTGGCGTGCGCCTCGAATAATTCCCTCATCGCCAAAACATACCCATTCATCTCGCCTCCTTACGCTTCTGTTGGTCACTGAATACTGAACGCTGATTACTGCTCACCGCCCGGCGTTGGCGAGGGGTCAACCGGCAAGGCAAACAGCGCGCGCCATTGACCGGATTCCATTTCCTGGATGGCGGAGTTGAGCGTCATAATGCTTATCCACGTCCGGCCTGGTTTGAGCGGGAAGGGCTGCCGGTCATTGCCGGTGAAGTGAATGGGGCGCAGCAGGCCGGTTTGCTGCTCCCAGGCGCGGTTGGCGGTGCTCCAGCGAATTTTATAAGCCTGCCCATCGCGGAACAGGTACGCCCAGCCTTCCAGCCCGTAGCGTAAGTCTACGTCATATTGCAAGTGCCGGTAGACTTTGTAATCAGCCAGCAGGATGACCACGTTCTCAAAGGCCAATTGCCGCCCGGTGAGCCGCTCGGTATCCGCATGGAAGATGCCCTGGCCGTCGGCGTCATCGGTAAAACGCAGATATTTGCCCGAAAGTGGGTCGAATCGCCATAAAGATTGCGCGTAAGCGTGATACTCTGTACGTAATGATTGCGCTGCCAGCCCTCCTGCTGGCGCTGCCGGGTCGAACCGGTGGCCAGAATAATTGACCGGCTGACCGGGGAGTTTGCTGCGCTCTGCCAGTTCGCGCATTCGTGATACATCCAGCAGCGCGGTGTTTGGGCTGGTTTCAGGATGCTCGCCATAAACAATTTCGCAAATCTCTAACTGCGGCAGGATGTCGCTGCCGGCGCTGGCAAACACCAGGCAACTGCCCGGGAACATTTGGCGGAAATCCTCGTAAGTCAACCGCCCGGAACGAATCGGGCCGACGTAGGTGCGGTTGGGAGCGATGTCGTTGGGGTGAGGGGAAGGCGCGGCGACGAGGGACGTGTTCAGGAGCAGGCCAGCATCCAGGCTGGAATCGGTTTGACCGTTGAATGAAAAGTGGATTTGCCCCGTCAGCGGGTCGGCGTCGCTATCTGTGTCGTCGTTGCCAATATGAGGCAGGGTGAGGGTGTAGGCTGGGGGAATATCGAATGAGAGGACGTATGAAGCCGGGGCGCTTTCTCCGGGGTTGGCTGCGGCGGCCAACCCTTGAATTCCAAAGTATCCATTTGAATCAGTGCTGGCGCGGGCGATAATCTTTCCTGCTGCGTCTGAAAGCGTGACGCATACCCCGCCGATACCCACCTCCCAGGCGTTTTGGATGCCGTCGGCGTTTTCATCGAGCCAGACCCGGTTGCCTACCCAGGGCAAATTGCCTGGCTGGAAAATCGTCTCGTTGACCGGGCAGTTGCCGGTGATGTTGGGAATGCGGCGCGGATAGTCGCCATAGAAGACGCCCATGAAGCGGGTTGTACCCGTGCCGATGAACAGTTCGAATATCCAGGGCGCGAATCCCGTCCCAGCCTGCGGGCGGGCAGTGACGGGAAGGTTGCTGATGGAAACCAGCACGGCAGGCAGGTCGAGCAGGGATGGGTCGATGACGGGCAGTCCGGTCAGCGGGTTCTGGCCGGGGGCGAAGTCTTGCGCTTCGGGGCCGGAGGGGAGCGGTGTGAGGCGCGGTTGCGCGGTGGGGGGAACGGTAGGGGTTGAAGTGGGGGTGGCGGAAGCCGGGGGTGCGGTGAAGGTTGGGGGAATGGCGGCAGGCTGGTGTGGGGTCGGTTGCGCAGGGGGAACGGGTGGGGCGGCGCACCCGGTCAGGAGCATCAGGACAAGAATGAGCAGCGAGATGGGCTTCATTTTCCCTGAAAGGCTTGCAAGACGCGCCGGTAGGTTTCCTCGAGCGACTCGGGCAGGACGCGTACTTCGCCAACGGTGGACATAAAACTGGTGTCGCCGTTCCAGCGCGGGACGATGTGCATGTGGACATGCCCCGGCACGCCCGCGCCCGCGGCGGCGCCGATGTTGATGCCAACGTTGAAGCCGTGCGGGTGGTAGATTTGACGCAGGGCCGTGATGCACTGTGAGACCAGTTCCATCATTTCAGCCCGGTCGGCAGGTTCGAGCAGCTCGAGCGAGGCCTGGTGCGCGAACGGGGCGACCATGAGATGCCCGCTGGTGTAGGGATATTTGTTGAGGATGATAAAGGCGTGTTCTGCCCGCCGGACGATGAGGTTTTGGACGTCATCGGCTCTGGAGAGGGCGTTGCAGAATACACAGCCGGTTTCGTTATCGGCATTGGTGACGTATTTCATGCGCCAGGCAGCCCAAAGTCGTTTCATAATGGTTTCCTTTCCTCGGTCAAAATTGTACCCTATCGTGGCAATCTGTTGACACTTCTTATCAATACAGGTATCCTCCCGCCAGGAAATTGGCCCATGAACCAGATGCCGCTCTTTGAAACGCCCCGTCTGACCGTAACGGAGTTCACCCGCCGCGTGCGCCGCCTGTTGGAGGGGGATAAGGCCCTGCAAGATGTATGGGTGCAGGGCGAAATTTCAAATTTCTCGCGTCCGGCGTCGGGGCATCTTTATTTTACGCTCAAAGATGCTGGCGCGTCGCTGCGCTGCGTGATGTGGCGGGGCGATGCCCTGCGTACGCGCGGGATGCCGCTGAATGATGGCCTCTCGGTGGAGGCGCACGGTAAGATTGGTCTGTATGAGCCAGGCGGTCAGTATCAGTTGATTGTGGATATCCTGCGCCTGGCGGGCGAGGGCGCGTTATATGCCGAGTTCATGCGCCTGAAGGCCATGCTGGAGGCCGAGGGGCTGTTCGACCCGGCGCGTAAGCGCCCCATTCCGCCGTTTCCGCATAAAATTGGGATTGTAACCTCGGCGACAGGCGCGGCTCTGCGTGATATGCTGCATGTGCTGCGCCGGCGCCTGCCACTGGTGGAAGTGATGCTTGCGCCCTCGCTGGTGCAGGGCGAAGAAGCTCCCTCCGCGCTGGTGGCGGCTTTGCAAAAACTGAATGTCGTGTTCCAGCCAGATGTCATCCTGCTGGCGCGCGGCGGAGGTTCCATCGAAGATTTGTGGGCTTTCAACAATGAGCGGGTGGTTCGGGCGGTGGCGGGTTCAGCGGCTCCGGTGATTACCGGCGTTGGGCATGAGACTGACTTTACCCTGGTTGATTTTGCCTCTGATTTGCGCGCTCCCACCCCTACCGCTGCCGCTGAACTGGCAACCCCTATTACCATCGATGATTTGACGGTTTCCCTGCGCGCCAGCCTGGAACGGCTCGACGAAGTGATTGAAAGGCAAATCGTGGAGCGGCGGCAGGGGTTAAATGCTACAGTTTCCGGGCTGCGTTTCTATTCTCCGGCGCGGCGGTTGATGACGGAGCAGCAACGGTTGGATGATTGCACCTGGCGCATGTCGCGGGGGCTGAATGCCCGACTCTCGCTCGAATTGGCCCATCTGGCAGGGTTGCGTGACAGGTTACAGTCGCTTAATCCGCTGGCGGTGTTGCGGCGCGGTTATGCCGTTGTGAGCCGCCCGGAAGATGGAAAAATTCTCCTAACCGCGCAGGATGCTCCGGCAGGGTCGAACCTGCATGTTCGGCTGGCGGAGGGAGCGCTGGATGTGAGTGTCATTCGTAATTTGTGATGCAGAAGTCGAGACTCGACGACTATGAGTAAGGAGGCAGGATGAGCCGTTCCAAATCCATCGCTGAGATGACCTACGAAGAGACCTTTGCCGAATTGCAGGCTGTGGTTGCGGCGCTGGAGGGCGAAGGAAAATCGTTGGATGAATCGATTGCGTTGTATGAGCGCGGTCAGGCCCTGGCGCGGCATTGCGCCTCCCTGCTCGAAAAGGCTGCCTTGAAAGTTCGCCAATTGAATGGGGAGGTCTTCCAGGAAGAGGCTTGAAATGTGGAATGAACTGATTACCAACCACGCATTATTAACCGGGCTGGCAGCCTGGCTGCTGGCGCAACTCCTTAAACCGCCACTGGAGTATTTGCGTAAAGGCAAATGGAATTGGGGCTACCTGCTCAGCGCGGGCGGAATGCCAAGTTCACATTCCTCGTTAATGGTGGGTACAACGCTTGGCATTGCGCTGCATGTTGGCTTTGAATCGCCGGTTTTTGCGATTGCCGTAGCCGCCACCATGATTGTGATTTACGATGCCGCCGGGGTACGGCGCGAAGCAGGGCGGCACGCCGAGAAAATAAACATCCTTATTCAGGAATTGCTGTCCGGGCATCCTATTTCTGACAAAGAACTGCGCGAGGTATTGGGGCATACTCCGCTGGAAGTGACGGGCGGAGTCTTTTTAGGTATTGTGGTTGCAATTTTGTATTGGATGTATATCGGATAATCCGTAATGCGCAAGCATTGCGAATCAATTCAAATTTCAATTTTCAACCAAATGGAGGAAACGATGGATGAACTGGTCAACCTGGTGGTCGAGAAGACCGGCCTGCCCAAAGAAACTGCCAAAACGGTAGCAACGCTGGTGATTGATTTCCTGAAGAAGAAACTGCCCGCGCCGGTGGCCGCGCAGGTCGAGGCCGTGTTGGGCGGCAAGGGCGTGGCTGGCGCAGTGGCAAATGCGCTGGATGATGGCAAGCTTGATGCGAGCGATGCTGCTCACCTGCTTGGCGGTCTTTTGGGCGGAAAAAAATAATTCGCCGCGCGCCATGACCGTTTGGCTATTCGTAACCCGCAATTCGCGTGCTGCGAATTGCCGGGTTACGAATTTTTTGCGCTTGTTTGCCTGCCCTTTGGATGAAAAATGACCCTGGGGAACCGCTCGCGTTTCGATGGCGTCTATGAGTTGCCATGCAGAGTATCTCTGTTTGGAAGGAGAAAGAAACCATGAAAAAAGCCACTTTTTCAGGACTTTTAATGCTGGCCTTCAGCCTGTTGTCTGCCTGCGCCGCCGCTCCCCAGTCTTCAGAACCGGTTGTTGAGCCGCTTCTTCCCTCTTTCGAAAGGCAAACTGCCGCGCCAACCGCTGCGCCGTCAGAACCGGCGCCGACGGAATTCCCGTCAGCGGCTCTGGCAGCCCGCAATGCCTTGTCCGAATTGCTTGGCGTGAAGGCAGAAGAAATCGAAATTCGCGGTGTCCAATCCGTTACATGGCCGGATGGCTGTTTGGGACTGGCAAAATCCGATGAAATGTGTACGATGGCGATTGTGCCGGGCTACCGGGTGATGCTTGTTTTTGGACGCGAGGAGCATACATATCGCACCGATGAAACCGGCCGTGTATTGCGCCATGAAATGAGCGTCTTAAAAACGCCGCGCCTGCCAGAAAGGCCCTCCCTGATTGCCTGGCAGAACGCCGAATGCACCGAGCAAGCCCTCCTGTTGCCGGAAGGCCTTTCAATAGGCGCATGTCAAGGCAGTCATGCCCTACAGGAGTGGGAAAACGGCGAAATTCCGCCGGTTGCGTCGGATTGGCTGACGCGCCTGGCCCCCTTTTATGCTCAAACGCCTGCCGGAACGGTTGCTTTCTCTGGCCAGGGAATGCAAACAGCCTCCCCCGCCGAACAGCGCGCCATCGCCGAATGGCTCAAAATCCGCTTTTTGGCCGCCCAGTCGGGCCGCCCTCAGGCCGATTGGGGCCTGGCGCTCACCTATACCCGCGAAGGAGGGTTTGCCGGGTTTTGCGATGAGATGAAGGTCTATCTCGATGGCTCGGCGCTGCTTTCCAGTTGCAAAGATGTTGATGTTGATTTTCGCCTGAACGCTGAACAATTGGAGCAGTTGTATGCCTGGTACGATGGCCTGGCGAACATCAATTATTCCTATACCGACCCTGGCGTTGCCGATGCCATGTCCACCACGCTGGCGATACCCGCGCAAGGCAGCCAGGCCGCTGATGATGCCATCGTCAATGAAATCCTGGCATTTTGTGCCGAACTGTTGCGCCAGGGGCGCGCCGAACCGTAAAAAATGCCCCGGTGGGTTTACCTGCCGGGGATTTTTCGTCGAATGAGCATGAGCATGCTTTGGATTTCGGGGATTTTGAGAAGGGCCGCGCCGAGAGCATACACCAGCCCCCCAACCGCTACCCCGCCCAGGCCGCTCAGCCAGGCATTCGACCCCGCTGTGAACTGAATCCAGACCATTAGCGCGAGACCCATCCCAAACACCGCCGCCCCGATTCGTAATCCGCCTTCGAGCAGAAGGCGCCCCTCCAGCCCGCCCAGCCTGCGGCGCATGATGATGAACAGAGCCGACGTTTCAAGCGCGGTTGCCACCGAATTGGCAAGCGCCAGCCCACCGTGCGGCATCCAACCAATTTGGCGGAACCAGGCCGAAAAGGCAAAACTCAAGACCACGTTCAGCCCCATGGCAATGGCGCCAATTACCACCGGGGTTTTGGTATCTTGCTGGGCATAAAAAGCGCGGGTCAGCACCTCCATCACCGAATGCCCAACCATCCCGGCGGCGTACCAGAGCAATGCCCAGGCGACCATCTCGGTCGATGATTGGGTAAATTCTCCACGCTGGTAGAGCATGGCAACCAGCGGCTGGCGCAACGCCATCAGCCCCACGCTGGCCGGTACAGCGAGCAGGAGCATCCCACGCAACGCCGAAGCCAGAGCGTGCCGCATCTCGTCCATTTTGCCGAGCGCGAATTGCGCTGAAAAAGTTGGCATGACGGCAATCGCGACTGATTGCGCAATAGCGGCCTGCGCCATCAGCATTAAGGCGAATCCGTATACCAGGCCGGTATAACTGCCGGGCGTCATCTGCGAGGCCAGCCAGGCGTTCACCCAAAAGTTTAACTGCACTACCCCTGCCCCCAGCACGCGCGGCCCCATCAGGCGGATGACTTGCCAGACGGCAGAGTCAGTGAATAATTTCCAGTAGTCCGTAATCAGTGACCGGCGCCCGACAGGCGCGAGTTTGGCGAGCGTTGGGAGTTGAATGGCAAGATACAGCGCCGAACCGAGAACCACCCCCCAGGCCAGGCCGTAAATGCCCAGCCAGCGGGCAAGCACCAGCACGCCGAAAATCTGCCCCATCTGGTACATGGAGGCGGTCAATTGCGGAATGAAAAAGACCTGATGGGCGTTCAGGATGCTGACCACCAGCCCGCCCAGCCCAAACAAGACCGATGAAATCAACTGAATGCGGAGGAGGTCGATGGTCAGGTGGTAGAGCGTGAAATTGTAGAACAGCCCCGGAGCCAGCAGGTGGCGCACAATTTGGGGCGCGAACCATGCCGCTATAACGGCCAGCAGGCTAAGGGCCAGGGTGACAAGATTCGCCATCGAGACGGCCAGTCTCCAGGCGGCGGATTTTTCGCCTTTGACGAGAAATCCCGTAAAAGTTGGCAGGAAGGCAGACCCCAGCGCCCCGGCTGCGATGAGCGTAAACAGCGTTTCGCTGACGCGGTTGGCGGCGTAGAAGGCGTCTAATTCGCCGATGGGAAAAGCGCGCGCTACCAGCATACTGCGCAACAGGCTCATCACCTGTCCAAAGACAATTGCGGCCATCACCGTGCCGGCAGCGCGGGCAATCTGGCGGTTGGCGGAGTTGGGGGCAGACATGGCGGTAAGTATATCGCAGGCAGGGGGGATGTGTGTGCTAGAATTGCAGGGTTCGTCTTTTCTAATGCGGAACTCTTTCCGCGACGCCAAAATTTCTGTTGGAGAACCAATGAAGCGTTTTTGGTGGATGATTTTCCTGCTCTTGTGGGCCGCCCTGGCCTGCGCCAATTTGCCCGAAACGCCCGGCGTGGTGACGGTTGAGCCGCAAGGCGTGCCGACCGAGACCCCTGCGGCGCAACCTGCCCCAGGCGAACCAATCCCCTTGCAGGTGGGGTATGGCTATCGCAGTTCGTTTTACGAAGTGTATTTCACCGACCCCTTTACCCCAGCCTCCGGGTGGCAAGAGGGCGGCATTGATATTCCCCTCGCGCGCGCCATTGAGAATGCCCGGGTTTCGGTGGATGTGGCGATTTATAGCATGAGCCTGAATTCTATTCGTGACGCGCTGCTGAACGCGCATCGGCGCGGCGTGCAGGTGCGGATGGTGATGGAAAGCGACAATCTCGACCGCTCTGTGCCGCGCTATCTGGCCGAGAAGGGGATTCCCATCGTCGGCGACCGGCGCGAGGGGCTGATGCACAACAAATTCGTCATCATTGACCGCTCCGAAGTGTGGATAGGTTCGATGAACTTCACCACCAGCGGCGCTTACGAAGACAATAACAACCTGGTGCGCATCCGCTCTGCTCAGGTGGCCGAAAACTATCTGGTGGAGTTCAACGAGATGTTTGAGGGAGATTTCTTTGGCCCGGATGTGATGCCAGAAACGCCTTATCCGCAACTCACCATCCAGGGCGTGCCAATCGAAGTATATTTCTCCCCCGATGACGGCGTGGCGGCGCGGATTGTGAAACTCTTGCGCGGGGCCGAAGCCAGCATCCACTTTATGGCCTATTCCCTGACCGCCGATGATTTTGGAGAGATAATTCGCCAGAAGGAAAAAGAGGGTCTGCGGGTGTTCGGCGTTATGGAAGAAGAGCAGGTGCAATCGAACCAGGGCGGCGAGTTTGCCCCTTTCCAACAGGCCGGGTTGCGGGTTTATCAAGATGGCAACCCCGGACAAATGCATCACAAGGTCATCATCATTGATGAGAAAATCGTCATTACCGGCTCGTACAACTTCAGCGCCAGCGCCGAACGCAAGAACGATGAAAACGTGGTCATCTTCTTCGATGAGCAGATTGCCGCCCAATACCTGGCCGAGTTCGAGCGGGTGTTTGCGCGGGCGCAGCGGTAGCGCTGTCAGGGCAAAATCACTCTGGAGAGCAAATCCAGCACCTCCGGCGGCGGGGCGGGGAGTTTTTCGAGCGTGAGCAGGGTTTGGGTGAAATCCGCCCGCTCCGAGCCATCGGCCAGCCGCCATAGAGAGCGCGTTTGGAGGGGTTTGCCGGTGTCCTTTTCAACCCATATCTGCCGCGCCGTCCCGCTGAACGAGACGGTTTCGCCGGGGTTCTGGATGGGCGCGCTGAAGGTATCGAGAAACGTGATGAGATAACACGGTCCACCCACGCCGCAGGGGGTTTCTTCGATGGTAACGGCCGCGCCGGTTTCCAGGGCGGCATTGAAATCCTGAACGAGCGCGCTGGAGGAAAAGCGGTAGCGTTCTCCGCCCCCATTGCCGCCCTCTCCGGTGGTCAGGTTGAGAGAGTAATTGCCAATCGTCACGGATTGTTGCAGGAGTTTCCCGTCCACGTCGCGGTCGGTGTAAACGCTGCGGGTAACGTATCCGTGTTCGTCGATTTCCATCCACTGCTCGGTGACGATATAGGGCGGCGGGAAGGTCTGGCCGGGGTGGGGGAAGGTTTCGGTTTGGGTGACAGAGTGAATCCAGCCGGGGCCGTGCTGGAAGGGTGAATCGAAAGATTGCGTCCGGCGGACGAGTTCCAGCCAGAGAGGGTCGCTAAAGGCTGGGGTAGGGGGCGCGTATGGGGCCAGGGTTGGCTGGGGCGTGGCGGTGTTCCTGGGGATGCTTCCGGCAGGAGCGGCGGGCGCCTGCCAGACCAGGCTCCATGCGCCGGGCGCGTTGTAGGAAATCCGCATGAGACGAATCTCGAAGGACGCGGCAGGCAAAGAGTCGAATTGCAGGGTGGATGTGACGAGGCCGCCGCTTTGGGGCGCGTTTTTGCCTGCGCCGCTGGCCTGTTCGCAGTAGAACAGGATTCCGGTCACGGCTGACCCGGCTTGCGTGGAGAACACCAGCGTTCCGGGAGCCGTCAGCGCGGCCTGGGTGATGTTCAGGGTGAATCCGCCCGCCTGGAGAGTTTCGTTCAATGTCCAGGTCTGACCCACCTGCGGATTGGGGCCGGGGTCGAAGGTGAAGGCGGGGGCGTCTTCCCAAAAATCTTGCGAGAGCGGCAGATTGTTGGGGTCGGGGAAGGCTGTCAGCGAAAGGGTGAGCCGTTCGCCGCCCTGGAAGGGCACGGTCTGGTAGGTTTTGGACTGGTTTTGCGAATCGCTTTCGATGAATTGCAGGGGGTAAATGCGCCCCTGGTCGTCTTTCAGCGTCACGTTCCAATCGCTGTTGAGCGCCATGTTAGGCTGGTCGAAGCGCAGACTCACTTGCAGGAGGGTCTTGTCGCTGGCGGCGGCCACGTTTTCTAGCACCAGGCGCAACCCGGCGCGCGATTCGCTGGAGATGGGCTGCCAGGGCGATTGCGCGGGCGGCGGGATGACTTCTTTGGCCCCCAGCGGGCGCAGGCGCAGGGGCAGTTCTGCCTGCCAGAGAACGTCCCGCTCCCGTTCGCTGATTTCGTAGCGCAGGGTCAGTTCGCGCGTTTCCGGCGGGAGGGGAGCGAAGATAAAGGTGAAAATCTGGTGTGATTCGGTTTCGGTCTCTCCGCCGCTGCTTTCGCGGAATTCGAGTTCGCGGCCATCGGGCAGGGTGATGACGGCAGAGGGGTGGATGAAATTGCTGGCGGTTTCGACCTGGCCGGTCTGTTCGACTGTGACCGAGAATCGCTCTGAATCGCTGACGGCCTGCGTGACGCGCAGGGTGATGCCTTCGCGCGAGATTTCGACCGGTTCAAGCAGAGTCAGAGCGGCGCTGGTATCCTGGCTGAAGCCAAAGCCGGGGATGTAGCCGGAGAGCCGCCCAATGGCATAGGCCGCGCCGGTCAGCAGGGCCAGGGCGAGGATGACGAGCAGGATGGCAAGGGCCGGGCGGGCGCGCAGGGTTTGCATGAAAGTTCTCCGGGGCGCGTGACGCAAATCAGAGACTTGCGCCACAAGTTGCCGCTCCAGGTGGTCGGCAAAGGCCGGGTTGGGCTGGGGGGCGGCATAGTAGTCGGTCAAGGCTTGTTCGAGGCCGGGGGGCAGGGTCAGGTTGGGGTCACGCATGGTCGGCCTCCCAATGGTCGCGCAGCCAGGCCAGGGTGCGGTAGAGAGTCATCTTGACGGCGGCTTCGCTCTTGCCTTCCAGCAGGGCAATTTCGGCAAAACTCAACCCGGCGCTGAAGCGCAGGCGCAGGAGTTCCTGTTTTTCTTCGTCCAGTTGGGTCAGCAGGGTCTTCAGACGCTGGATGTCTTCGCGGGCTTCGAGGGATGCCAGCAGGCCGGGTTCGGCGTCGGGATGTTCGGTGAGCGCGGCTTCGGGGCGTTGGCGGTGGAAATCGGCGGCGCGGCGGCGGGCGATGGTGAACAGGAAGGCGGGGAAGTTGCCTCCCGGACGGAATAAATTCCGTCCCACCGCGTCGAAGGCTTCGGTGAAGGTTTGGGCGGTCAGGTCTTCGGCTTCGGCAGCGCTGCCCACCCGCCGGTAGAGATAGCGATAGACGGCGGGCAGGTATTGGCGGTAGAGCGCGGCGAAGGCTTGCGGGTCGGCGGGGTTCATCTGTAAGGTATATCGGGTTGGGGGCAGAAAAGTAACATCGGATAACGCGGGAAATCGCCTTTTTATTTTGCCGAACCCCCATCTGCCCAGCCATAGCAAACCATAGCCCAGAATCACCCCCAGCGCGTTGAAGAGGGTATCGTTGATGTCCACCGACCTGTAATTGCTGCGAATGAGCAGCATGACCAGCAGTTGGGCGCTTTCCGTGCCGAGTCCGACCAAAAGCGCCAGCAGCGGAATCCGCCGGGCGGGAAGCGGGCGCAGGAGCGGGTAGAGAACGCCGAAGGGGACGGTCATCAGGATATTTTCGAGGATTCCCGTGCGACAGAGATGGGGCAATTCCCGGCAGGAGTTCCCGAAATAGAACGGTATCAGGTTCAGGCCGTGAACGTGAATCAGGTGGTCTATTTGCGCCCCGATGGAATCGTATGTAAAGCCTATGCCCGGCTCTGGCAGGTAAATTGGCAACAGAACGGCATAGACCAGCGCCAGCCCATAGACCCAAAACGCGGCCCGGACGAGCAGGTATCGCCAGCCGCGCCGCCGCAGGGCGTAAAGGACGAAGGGCAGGGGCGCGAGGAGCAGAGGAAGGGGCAGGTCGAGGGGCATGGGTGGATTTGCACCACCGGTCAGGGCGTTCAACGGTCGGCAATGAACAGCAACGTTCCCCAAGTGGTTGGGTTTCGAGGCTCGAAAGGCAGAAAATTGTCCTTGAGCGGATTTTGCTCTTTCGCCGCCTTGTTTTCGCCGATGACGGCGAAGCCTATCAACGCGCCGGGAGAGGGATAGTATTCGGTAAAAAAGTTGTTGATGTATAGCCTATCGTATTCGGGATGCAAACGCGGACGCAGAGCGTAACCGGGTTGTGGGACGAGCGGCGTTTTCAATCCCAGCCATTCGAGCGGAATGCGGAGTTCGATGTTGCAGAAAGCGTCCCACTTTTCCCACGGGCGGATGGCGGCTTCGATGTTGGCGCGGCGCGGCCAGACGAGGGAGGCTTCGGTCAAACGGCAGGCGGACGAGTCTTCTTGAGAAAGCATTATCTCCAAGAGCAGGTCGTCCTTGTCAAGCGTCTGGTTCTCGAAATCACCTGCCAGGTCGGTATCGAACCCCAGCCAGACGCGGGTGTGCTGATTGGTTTGGAAGGCGAGGTACAGGGAAGAAGCATCGAAAGCAGCCTGGATTTCGTAGACGCCCGGCGAACGCCCCCACGTCCCCAGCCCGTACCCATCCAGCGCGCCGATGTATTCCACCTGATACCAATCATACAGACTGCCATCCATCTGCAAAGGACGGTTGACCCGCGCGGCATGGACGAAGAAATCGGCAGGGCGAATCCGGCGAAAACTAGCTTCATCGTAGAAGTGGGTGATTTGATAGGTTTGGGTGGTTTCATTCCACGAAAAGAGCAATTCGCCAGGCAGAGCAACGCTGTGGAAAAGGTAATTTTCAGGGTTGCCTGCTTTCTCCCAGCCGCTGAAATCAGCCCATTCGGTGGAGGTGCGGGAAAGCAGCAGGTCGAGTTCCGGTTGACCGGATAGATGGAGCAAGCGGATGCGCTCGAAAGCAGCCCATGCATTTGCCCAACCAACTCGTCCGCCGCCAGCGTATTCCCAGCGCCAGATGGCTTGCAACCGGTCATTGCGCAGCAGGTACATGCGCTGATGAATGCGCGGGTATACGCCGCTGCCGATGGTGGTGGTGAGGAGTTGAACGAAAAGGCTGATCTTATCGGGCGAGAGGGGAACAGCGCGCAAGAAGAAATGTTTGGCATATTCGCCCTCGAGCAGTTCGGGAGCAAGTGCAATGACCTCTTCGCCCCGCACAATGGCGACGCCAAGGCGGATGAAGGGGGAGCGCCCCAGCGAAAAAAGCAGTGCGGTTTCCGTCTGACCGTCTCTATCCCAATCCAATTCGAGGGCATCCCAGATGTCAACGAAGGGGTCAACGCCGATGTCGAAATGATTTTGTTCGAGCGCAGTCAGGAGTACTTGCTGGAGCGTTTGTTCCTGGTCAAAAGAAAACTCCTGCGCGGAATATCTCCGCCCCAGCCCGAAATCGGGCAGGGTGGATTGGTCCGTGATGTATTTCCACTCTCGCAGACGGGAAACCGGCGTTACGCTCGGTTCGACCCGCCAGAGCGTGGACGTGGGGCGGGGTGTGGGTGTGGGGGTGATGGTGGGGGTGGATGATGCAGTAGGCGTAGGAGTCGCGCTCAGTGCCAGGCGGGCGAGTTCTGCTTCAGCGGTGGCAACGGCAGCCGTCCAGATTGCATCGAGCGTGGCGCGTTCTTCGGGGTTGGACGGAGAAGGCGGCGGGCAGCCACAGGGTCCGCAAGTCGGCGTGGCGCAGGGCGATTGTTGCTGCCCGGCGGAATCCATTGGAAGGCAGGAAGAAAGCAGCAGGAGCAGAACGAAGCCGGGCAAGAAGGTTTGTTTCATGGTGATGGGCAGGGAACAAAACGGCTTTCTTGAGGCTGCCATTCATAACAATTGAAGGAGTGTTCGAAAGCAGGGTAACAGATTAAGGATGTCTGGCAAGTAAAACGGTCTGCCGGTGTAGAACAAGAGGTCTCCGCCGCGCTGTTCCCATTCGACACCGCGAAAGTTCGGTTCGCGCAGGAAGCCGGAAAGTTCGCCCAGCGGCTCAAAGGTTGGAGAAATCTGGAAGAAACGCAGGGCTTCCTGGAAGCGCTGTGTGGAAGAAACCCATGCTTCGGGCGCGCCGTCTCCGTTCAAGTCGCCCCAGTCCAGGCGGATGGAATCGGGGTTGCATGGAAAATCGAAGCGTCCGATGATTTCGATTTCATCGAGCGTTTGGATGGTTTGCCAATCGGGCTGATGCCATGCCTGTAAGCGGCACCCTTGCCCGCCGATAACGATTTCCACTCCGATTTCGCCAGCGTATCCGCTTGCCAGCGAGAGAGGCGTTTCCCCGCCGCATGGAACGGCAGCCGGGGGTTCCAAACCAAAAAAATGCAGGAAGTCTTGTTCGATGTGGCTTTGGTCTATTTTCCCTTCATGCCAGCGGTCATGGAGCGCATTGAGCAATCTTAAGAGATTTGCGCCACATCCCTGCGCCCAAGTATAGCATAAACTTCAGGGACTCCAGGCGCGTTCCATTCGGCGACCAGAGCGGGGTGAAATTGGGCTGCACGCCATTGGTCAGGGCGGTTTTCGTGAGTTAATATCTTCGTATCAGCGTTTCCAGCCCGCCCGGGCCGCCCGATTTAACTTTCTTATGATTGACTTTTATAATATATTGATATATTATTTATGTATATTAGAAGGAAAAAGGAGAAAAGCATGTCCGCACCCATTTCCCAATCCATAGATAATTTGACTGGCCTGCCGTTGCGCAAGGAATTTCATGAAATGCTCGATGTCTTGCTTGAAAGAGCCCGCCCCGTCGAATCGCCGGTCTCTATTGCCCTGGTTGATATTGATAATTTCTTTCACATCAACAGTCACTATGGTCATTCTGGCGGCGATGATGTGTTAAAAACCCTGGCCGATTTAGTGCGTCAGCACTGCGGCGAGGACGCCATTGCGGTGCGTTATGGCGGCGATGAATTTGCTGTCATCTTCCCCAATATTGAACGTGAGCAGGCTTTTCTGCGGCTGGAAAATTTGCGGGCGGCTGTACAAGACATCACAATCCAGGCTCGTCAGGATGGCTCGGAAATTACAGGCTTGCATATCAGCGCCGGGCTGGCCTGTTTTCCGGTGGATGGACACCTGAAATCGGAACTGTTGCGAAAAGCCGACCAGGCCCTCTATCGAGCCAAAGTGACTGGCAGGAACAAAGTCCGCCTGGCGCAGGATGAAAAAATGGTTCCGAAAACCTCGCATTTTACCCAAACCCAGTTGGAACGCCTGACCAAACTGGCCACCGAGCGCCAGGTAGGCGAGGCTGAATTGCTGCGCGAGGCAATGGATGACTTGTTGGTGAAATATGGAGTGAATGAAATTGAGCGCTGGGCGTAATGGCGTTTCAATTCAACTGCAGCGCCAACCAATGCCGCCGGGAATTTTCCCGGTTTTTTTGTTATCGGATAAAAGCGCGTGTTATACTCAACAAAGATGGAAACTTATAAAATCCGGCGGGGTTATATTTTCAAATCGCCGGTAGGATTGTCGAATTGGCGGAAAACATGCAAGACGATGAGATTCTCTCCCTGGCGGCCCAGGGCGACCGGGATGCGTTTGGGATGTTGTATGAGCGCTATGTAGACCGTATTTTCAATTATGTTTACTATCGCACAGGCAACATCAACGATGCCGAAGACCTGACGGCGCGTGTTTTTCAACGGGCCATGAACCACATCGTCAACTACACAGACCGTGGCGTGCCGTTTTCGGCCTGGTTGTACCGCATTGCCCATAACCTGGTGGCCAACTGGCATCGTGACCGCAGCCGCAGGCAGGAAATCCCACTTTCAGATGCGCCGCTGGTGGCGAAGGGTGAACACCCGGAGAGCAATCTGGTCCATACTGAGCAGCAGGAATCTCTCCTCCGTCTGATTCGCTCGTTGCCAGCAGAGCGTCAAACGTTGTTGATTTTAAAATTTGTAGAACACCTTTCCAACGCTGAAATTGGCCAAATTATGGGACGCAGCGAAGGCGCAGTCAAGAGTCTGTATCATCGCACGCTGCTTTCGTTGCGTGACCAAATTGGCAGCGCGGATGAATATAGCGACTGATTTCTGTGCGTCAACTTTGTCCGTTCCTAACTTTTGTCAGGAGGCCGCGATGTTACGAATTGTTACTGATGGTGCTGCTGATATGCCCCGCGCCTGGCAGGAAGAGTACGATATTCAGGTTGTACCGGTGAATATTCATTTTGGAGACAAAACATTCCTGTCTGATGTGGACCTGACCCATGAGGGCTTTTATCGCCTGGTCGATGAGAGCAAGAAAATTCCCAAGACCTCTCAACCCTCGCCGCATCAATTTGCGGAGGCTTATAAAAAACTGGCCCAGGTGGGTGACACCATTCTATCGATTCATGTCACCAGTAAACTCTCTGGCACGTATGCTTCGGCGGTTGCGGCGGGAAAAGAACTGGCTGAAAAATACCACATCATCCCTTTCGATTCGATGACGGGTTCTGCCGGGATTGGCATTCTGTGCCGCGAAGCGCGTATTTTGGAACGGGCCGGGAAAAGTGTTGAGGAAATCATCAAACATCTTGAGGTCTTGCGTAACCGCTGCGGGGTTATCCTGGCCCTGGATACGCTTGAATATGCGCGTATGAGTGGGCGTGTCGGCACTCTTCAGGCTGCGCTGGCTTCGGTGTTGAACGTCAAACCGATTGCGGTTCTGAAAGACGGCGTTTTGAATATGGCGGAGAAGGTGCGTACCCGCAAAGCCTCGCTCGACCGGGTTCTGGAGATGGTCAAGGAACAGGTTGGCAACCGTGAGGTGATAATGTCGATTGTTCATGCTCGTGACCCACAGGCTGGCGCAGATTTGATGGAGCGCGCCCGCGCATTGTTTAAAATCCGCGACCTGTTCTTAACCGACCTGTCAATTTCTGTAGCCGCCAACCTGGGCCCTGGCACGGTTGGCATTGTTTTCTTCCCTTTGGAGTAAATCTATGAGGACCATGCCACGCGCAGCGGATTCTTTCGGCCCGATGGAGGCGCAATTGCAGGACCTCCTGCGCCCCGTTCAACCGTCGCAGAAATTTGTACAAACTGTGCGGCAACACATTCGCTTTTCACCGCGCGTCCGCCTGGCAGATAACCCCCCCGAGGTGAGGCGCTTCCTGTTCATTTTAGGAGGCGTGCTTTCGGTCAGCCTTTTGCTCATTACCGGGGTGCGCGCAATTTTCTATCTGGTTGACCGTTCGAGAGCCTGAAATTGTGTTGGGGGGGTAATCAGGCTTTCTTCTCAACACGGTGACTCATCAGCCAATCCTGCACGTCTAGCGGCTTCTCGCCAGGTTTCGCGCGCACGTAGGTTCCATCTGGTTTCATCAACCGTGTCCGAAGCGTGTCCTTGAGATAAATATCCAGAACCTGTGTTTTCATGTAATGGACATGCGCTGGTTTTTCGAGCGGAAAAACCACCTCTACGCGATGGTCGAGATTGCGCGGCATGATATCTGCGCTGCCGATGTAAATTTCCTCTTGACCATCATTATGGAAATAATAAATGCGGCTGTGTTCCAGGTAGCGGCCCACAATACTGGTCACTCGGATATTGTCACTGACCCCTTTGATGCCAGGGCGCAGGCAGCAAATTCCCCGCGTCAGCAGGTCAATCTGCACACCGCTTTGCGAGGCCTGGTAGAGCAGTTCGATGATGGGTTGGTCAACCACCGCATTCGTTTTGAAGACGAGATGCGCCTTTTTCCCGGCACGGGCATGGTCCATTTCGCGCGCAATGAGCGCTTCAAGCCGCTGGCGCAAGTTAACAGGGGCTACCAGCAGTTTTTTGTAATCCTGCTTCGTCGAGTAACCAGTCAGGTAATTGAACAGGTCGGTTGCATCGGCGCCCATGTCTTCATCACAGGTGAACAGGCCCAAATCTTCATATACCCGCGCCGTGGAAGGATTGTAATTGCCCGTCGCCAGATGCAGGTAACGCCGGATTCCCTCTCCCTCGCGCCGAATCACCATGGCAATTTTGCTGTGGGTCTTCAATCCGACCAGGCCATAGACAACATGCACACCCACTTGTTCCAGCCGCCTGGCCCATCCAATGTTGCTTTCCTCGTCGAAACGCGCTTTCAGTTCTACCAGAACTGCTACCTGTTTGCCGCGCTCCGAGGCATCGAGCAGGGCTTCTACCACGGGGGAATTTGGCCCTACCCGGTAAAGGGTTTGCTTAATCGCAAGTACCTGTGGGTCGCGCGCGGCAGCGTTTAAGAAATCGACCACCGGCGTAAATGAATCGTAAGGATGATGGAGCAACAAATTTTCTTGCCGAATGGCATCGAAAATATCCGAAGGAGAGGATATCTGTCGAAAAGCCGGAAGGACAAACGGTTTATAGGGGGGATATTTCAACTCGTGCAGTTCGACGCTGTTGTAGACCTGCCACAGGCTGACCAGGCCCAGTGGACTGCTCTGCACATAAACGTCGGTTGGGCGTACCTCCAGGTTTTCGACCAATAGGGCGCGAATGGTTTCGGGCATGGTATCGTAAATCGAAACCTGCACCACCGAACCAAACTTGCGCCGCCGGATGCTGGCCTGCATGGTCTCCAACAGGTCATCGGCTTCGAGTTCCTGAATTTCGACGTCCGCATCGCGGATAATACGGAAGGGATGGGCAGATACAACCTCCATGCCGGGGAACAGCATCCCCAGGTTGGCGGCAATGAGCTGCTCCAGCCAGACAAAGTAGTGCTGACGCGCTATGGTACCATCTCGCCGCTCCCCGCCGGAGGAGCGTTTGACCGGAACCAGGCGCTGCAGGGTATCTGGTACTTTCAGACGCGCAAATTTCTCGTTGCCTTTGGGGTCACGGATGACGATGGCCAGATTCAGGCTCAGGTTGGAAATGTGAGGAAAGGGGTGTCCCGGGTCGAGCGCGAGCGGGGTCAACACCGGAAAAGCCACTTCGCGGAAATAGGCATCGGCTCGTTCCTTTTGGGCTGCGTTCAACTTGGCATAATCGAGAATGTGGATACCAGCCTTCTCCAGCCTGGGGAGCAATTTTTTGCTCCAGCATTGATGCGCTTCGTTATACAGGTCGGTTGAGACTTTGCGAATCGCGGCCAGCAAGTCGCGCGGTGAGCGGCCATCGATGGAGATGTCAGGGATATGCGCTTCCACCTGCCGCCGAATGCCGGAGACCCGCACCATGAAAAACTCATCCATGTTTGAGCCAAAAATGGCAAGGAATTTCACCCGTTCCAGGAGCGGGTTCGATTCATCCTGGGCTTCTTCCAACACGCGACGTTGGAATTCAAGCATGCCCAATTCACGATTGATATAAAGTTTGGGGTCAGACAGGGTCAGGGTGGGGTCGTTGGGGGGAAGCGCCATAGTTGGGTATCTGTCAAGTGCTTTTCACGTATCTTATCATCAATCTGGCGAGAAGGTGACAGTCTCGCCAACCTTCTCCCAGGGAAACGACTGGTCAGGGCCAGCGCGCCAGAAAGTTTCCACTTCACCTTTCGCTTCGATGTAGGCGGTGATTAATTCGGTGTGACGTTGCTCATAATACTGGCGCACTGTTTCCGATGCGTCCACGTCCGCCAGGTCATCTAGCGTAAAGAGAAGCACCTCGGCATCCTGAATCTCACCCATGATGGTTTGATAATTATGCATTCGTTTGAAGTTCTCTCGCGGAAAATCTGGCAAAAGAGGGTAGACGATTTCGACCATGTAGCGAAAGCGCTTGAAGGCGATGCGCGTGCGATGAATGGTGGCAGGTTGAGCCGGATTAACCCAGCGGTAGCGTTGCAGGACAGTTCCGTAGGCTTCATCAACAGCCCGGAGAACCAGTTGGTCGAACTCCAGGTTGAAGTTTGCTTCTGCTATTTCGGCGCGGACTTTCTCCAGCCGCCGGGCAATCCCGGCAGGTTTCAGGTCTTCCACAATCTCCTCGGCCTCGCGCAACAGGCGGCGCTCACGCTTTTGCAGGCTTTGCTGCAGGGGTTTCAGTTCGGGCAGGGTTTCGATGGTTTCGGAGATTTCAGCCAGCATAACCTGGGTATCGCGCAGGGCGTCGAACTCGTCCAACTGCCCCTTCAGCGCCTTGCGAATTTTTTGCAGGCGGGGATGCGGCGAGATGGCCCGAATCAGGTCGACCAGCGCCAATAAGCGGCGGGCCGCCACGCGCAAGTCGTGAACGGCCTCCTCAGAAAACTCGCGCCGGCAGGTTTTGATTTGTTCGCGATACTTTTCCCAACGTTGGTCGATTGCTTCGAGAAGCAATGTATTCGCATCCATAATACCAATCCTTCTACAAAAGTAGTTTACATGAAATCAGGCTAAAAACAAATACACTGCCAGCCATTTCAGGTTAACGCATAAAAGTTAACGCCCGCTTACAGGGGCGTTAACTTTGTGTAAAAATGTGCCAGTTTAATCGTCGGGTTAAGAGCCGGTTTTACCTGGCTCCCCTGCGCCCAAACTGCCGCTCCAGCAGGTCCACCGAAAGGTGAATCATCGTCGGCCGTCCATGCGGGCAGGTGCGCGGCGAATCGCAGCTCTCCAGGTCGGTCAGCAGGGCGCGCTGTTCCTCGGGGGTCAGTACCTGCCCGGCCTTCACCGCCAGCCGCTTGCACACCCGCCCGGCAATTCTGGCCTCGATTTCCTCCTGAAGCGGAGATTCGTCCTCTTCAAAATCCTCCACCAGCGCGCGCAGGGCCGCCGCCGGGTCGGCATTGCCGAACAAGACCGGCATCGCGCGGATTTGGAAACTGTTCGGCCCAAACGGCTCCACCTCGAACCCGAAACGCCCCAACACCGCTAATTGATTACTGATAACCCCCGCGCTGGAAGGCGGCAGCGTCACCACCACTGGCGTCAACAACGCCTGCGATGGGATATGATTTTGCGCGCGCTGCGCCATCAACTTCTCGAACAAAACCCGCTCATGCGCCGCATGCTGGTCAATCAGATACAATCCGTCTGGCCCTTCCGCAATCAGATACGTCGCGCCGACCTGTCCAATCAGCCGCAGCAAAGGCAGGTTCACCAGGGATGAAGGGCGAATTTTGAAGGATGAATCAGGAACAACCGGCCCGGCAGGAGCGGTTTTATCGTTCTGCATTCCGGCTTCGGCATTGGAATCATGCCCTATCATCCAATCCAATCCCGCTGATGACGGATGATTGGTGACTGATGACCGACTCCCAGCCCACAAATTCTGCATTGGCGGCACAGATGGCACTGGCGAATAGGCCAGCAATGCCCGCCGAACAGAACGCTGCACAAACCCGAACACCCGCTCCTGGCTTCGAAAGCGCACCTCCGCTTTGGCCGGGTGAACGTTAACATCCACTTCTTCTGGGTCAATTTCCAGGAACAGGGTCGTCAGCGGGTAGCGTCCCACCATCAGCAGGGTGTGGTAGGCCTGCATCAGGGCTTGCGTCAGCGGCGTATCCGACACCCAGCGGCCATTGATGAAAAAAGTCATCTCGCGGCGGTTCGAGCGGGTCAGCGCCGCCGGGGAGATGTAGCCGGTCAAACGGATATCGTCGTCCTCGGAAAGTACCTCCAGCATCTGCTTTGCCACATCCACGCCATAGAGAGCCGCCAGAATTGCCCGCCGGTCGCCATCGCCGCTGGTTTGCAGGGTGGGGGTCTTGCCATCGGTCAGTTGAAAGCGGATATTCGGATACGCCAGCGCGTAGCGCGTCACCAGTCCATCAATGGCGCGCCGCTCGGTCACATCCTGCTTCAGGAATTTCAGGCGGGCCGGGACGTTGTAGAATAAATCTTCGACCCGGATAAGCGTGCCGACTGGCGCGCCCACCGCTTCGACGCTTTTCACCAGCCCGCCTTCCACCCGGATTCTGGCTCCCGTTTCCGAATCCTTTACCCGGCTGGTAACGGTCATGCGCGAGACCGAGCCAATCGAGGCCAGCGCCTCGCCGCGGAAACCGAGCGTGGCAATGTGGAACAGGTCGGCAGCCGAAGCCAGTTTGCTGGTGGCGTGCCGCTCCACCGCCAGGGGCAGTTCCGAGGCCGGAATGCCGCAGCCGTCGTCGGTCACTTCCACCAGGCGGCGTCCGGCTTCCTGGACGGTAACGCTAATCGAAGCCGCGCCCGCATCGAGCGCGTTTTCGACCAGTTCCTTGACGACCGAGGCGGGTCTTTCCACCACTTCCCCGGCGGCAATTTGCGAGGCAACTTCAGGAGCGAGTAATCGGATGGGCATGGGACGATTATACATCGGGCGGGTTATAATTTCGGAATATGCCCACAACGTTCCATTCGCCAGGATTCATCCACCGATTACGCAGATTTCGCCGATTTTCCCTGCACAATCTGCCTAATGGGTGGAAGATGATTTTTCCGTTGTGCATTTTCCTGCTGGCCGCCTGCCAGCCTGCCGCGCCGACGGCCTCCCCCACGCCCCTGCCGCCCACGCCACGCCCTACGCGCACGCCTGCTCCCAGCGTCACGCCCATTCCGCCGCCCACCCGCGCCCCCACCTGGACGCCCGAACCGGCGACCTCGCCCACCCCCGAGCTGTTTTTCTACCGCTACACCGTCAACGCCTTGCGAATGCGTTCCTACGGCGGTGGGAAAATCGAACTGACCCAAAAAACCGCCGAAACGCCGCTCTACAATCAGTATATTTTTCGCTACCCATCCGATGGCCTGACCATTTACGGCTACGCCAACATTCCGCGCGGCGAGGGGCCGTTTTCGGTCATCATCATGCTGCACGGCGCGGCGGACCCGGCTTCATATTCAATCTTTGAACAGGATACCGGCTACGCCGACCTTTTGGCGCAACGCGGCTACATTGTCCTGCACCCCAACTACCGCAATTTTGCCCCCTCCGACACCGGCGAGAACCTGTTCCTGGCAGGCTACGCCATCGACGTACTGAACCTGGTTGCGCTGGTCAAAAGCGAAGCCGGGCAAACCTGGAGCAACCTGCGCACCGCCAGGCCAGGAAAAATTGGGTTGTGGGCCTTCAGCATGGGCGGGGCGGTGGCCTGGCGTGTGCTGGTGGTTAGCCCCGATATTCGCGCCGCTTTTCTGTATGCTCCTATGAGCGCGGATGACCTCCAAAATGCCCTCTTCTTTCGCAACGACCCCGAAGCCCAGACCACGCTGGCAATGCCAGCCTTTGTTTTTCTTTCCACTTCACCAAATTACTTTTACCAGAACATCCACCTTCCCATAGACATCCATCACGGGACTGCCGATTCAGTCGTCCCGGTCGAGTGGTCGCGCCAGGCCTGCGAACAGTTGAAATCGCTTGGCAAAACGGTCAACTGCTACTTCTACGAAGGCGCTGAACACTCGTTTTCCGGCAAGAACGGGCAAAAACTGGAGACGCGCATGAACAATTTTTTTGATAAATATCTGAAATTTGCCCCAACGCCCACGCCGACCTCCACGCCCTGACGGTATAATCACCCCATGCAATTGACCACCCTCTTCATCGACATCGACGACACGCTCTACCCCGCCGGGAACGGATTGTGGCAGGCTATCAAAGAACGCATCCGCCAGTACATGCGCGAGCGGCTCGGCATCCCGGCCCAGGTCGTGCCGGAACTCAGCCATCAATATTTTCTGGAATACGGTACCACCTTGCGTGGATTGCAAGCCAACTATCATGTAGATATGCATGATTACCTGACCTTTGTCCATGATGTGCCGCTGGCCGATTACATTACGCCCAATCACGCCTTGCGGTCGATTTTGACCTCCATTCCTGCCCGAAAATTTATCTTCACCAATGCCGATTCAGCCCACGCCCGGCGCGTGCTGGCGCATTTGGAGATTGAATCCTGCTTCGACGGCCTGGTGGATGTCGTTGCCATCTCTCCCTACTGCAAACCGATGCCCGAATCCTTTGAGATTGCCCAAACCCTGGCCGGAGAGCCTGACCCGCGCCGCTGCGCGATGATTGACGACCTGCCGCGCACCACCCGCGCCGCCCGCCAGCGGGGACTTTTTTCCCTGCTCTACGGCCAATCCGAACCGCATCCTGATGCAGACGCTGTTTTCAGCGATTGGTCGCGCTTGCCCGCTCTGCTTAACGGGAGGAACTGATGCACCCCGAAAATGTCTGGATTGTGATTGTACTTCTGGTCGTCATCCTGGTCTTCTCCAACCTGGTCATGTTCGCGCTGGTGCGCGGCTGGGCCCCGCGCCAGGGGGAAAAGGGATTTCTGCAAGGATTCACCCAGCCCTGGAAGGCACAGAGTGACCAGCTGAAGGAACTGAGCGAACGGGTCAAGGAACTGGATGAGAACACAAAGCCAGAAAGTTAACCGAAAGACAAACTCTTACATATTTCTTACATCTCTCGCGCTCGCTTTCATTATGATTTAATCCGGGAATGCTATAGTACATACCAATGTTTGGAGGTACCTGTGAATAAATTTGTCAAATTCGTTCTGGTTTCGTTTCTTATTCTGTTTTTCTCTACCACTGCCTTTGCGGGTGGCTTCGTGATTGGGCAGGTGACCCCGCACTCTGCGCTTTTCTCTGGTTTTTCTCTGCCCGGCGCGCCTGTGGTGTCTACGCCGCAGGCCGCAGTGGATGCTACGCCCGCAGACCTGCAACAACTCTTTGCTCCTTTCTGGGAAACCTGGGCCCTTGTTCATGAGCAATATGTTGACCAGCCGGTGGATGATGTCGCCTTGATGCGCGGCGCTATCCGAGGCATGCTCGCAGCCCTGGGAGATGACCACACCTCGTACATGGACCCGCAAGAATACGAGGATGCCAATGCCGGGCTGGCCGGTAATTACGAAGGAATTGGCGCGTATGTAGACACCACCGGCGAATACCTGACCGTCATTAGTCCCATCAAGGATTCCCCCGCCGAGGCGGCCGGACTGCGCGCCGGGGACAAAATTATTGCCATTGATGGCGAGGACATGACAGGAATCAATCCTGAACTGGCGCGCCGCAAAGTGCTTGGCCCCGCCGGAACCACCGTCGTTCTGACCATTTTGCGCGAAGGCGAGGAAAAGCCTTTCGACGTGTCGATTACCCGCGCCAAAATTATCGTCAAAAGCGTGGAATACGAGATGAAAGGCGAAATTGCCTATGTTCAACTCAACACCTTTGGCGATACTACTGGCCGCGAATTGCGCGATGCCTTGCAGGAATTAATGGCTCAAAACCCAAAAGGATTGATTCTCGACCTTCGTAATAATGGCGGCGGCTACCTGCGTACCTCGGTTGAAGTCTTATCGCAATTCATCGAAAAAGGTAAAGTTGCACTGTACGAGCAATATGGAGATGGCAAACGTGATACTTTTGAGACCCTGGGCGGCGGCCTGGCAACCGACATCCCAATAGTCGTGCTGATTAACGAAGGTTCTGCCTCGGCCTCCGAAATTGTGGCGGGAGCCTTGCAAGACTACGGGCGTGCTACCCTGGTTGGGGTCAAGTCGTACGGCAAAGGCTCAGTACAAAACTGGATTCCGCTCAACAACAACGAAGGCGCAGTCCGCATCACCATTGCCAAATGGCTGACGCCCAACGAGCGCACCATTCACAAGACTGGTCTGGAACCGGATGTGCTGGTTGAACTGACCACCGAAGACCGGGATGCCGGGCTTGACCCGCAACTGGAAAAAGCACTGGAACTGCTTTCAAACCCATAATGCCGAATTGATTCCACAAACTCCCACGCCATCTCTGCTAAATTGGCATCTTTCGGTGAACAAAAAATTGATGCAACGCTAATGAAAGGTTTACATAAGACGAGTAAAAATGAGTTTGGATATTTAGCGAAATCCGGAGGCAAACTATGTTTTTCTTTGACATCAACTACTTGATTTACATGATACCCGCCTTCATTTTGATGGCGATTACATCGTGGTATGTCAAGTCGTCTTACAATAAATGGAGTCAGGTGCGCGCTCGCAGCGGTCTGACAGGTGCCGAGGCTGCCCGCCGCCTGATTTCGAGCGGCGGCCTGTATGGCGTGCGGCTGGAAGGCATTGCCGGAGAAATGACCGACCATTACGACCCACAACACAAGGTCTTGCGGCTCTCTTATGACGTAGCCAACCGTCCTTCGGTGGCATCGCTGGCAATTGCCGCGCACGAACTCGGCCATGCCATGCAGGACGCCGAAAACTATTTCCCCCTACGGCTGCGCGGCGCGCTTGTTCCGGCGGTTAATATCGGCTCGAACCTGGGTTGGATTTTGATTATGGCTGGATTGTTGCTCGGTTTTACTGGTCTGGCCTGGCTGGGTGTCCTCATCTTCTCTGCCGGAGCAGTCTTTGCCCTGGCCACTCTGCCTGTGGAATTTGATGCTTCCGCGCGCGCAAAACGCTTGCTGGCCGACTCGGGCATCATCGTTGGGGAAGACGAACAGCGCGGGGTCAATGCGGTCCTGAATGCCGCCGCGCTGACTTATGTCGCGGCCCTTGTGACCGCCGTCATGCAATTGCTCTACTTCGTCAGTCTGGTTGGCGGGCGCTCCCGCGATTGAGAACGGACGGAGGAGCAGATAAGCAGTAAAAAGTTTGGAGCAGGCGTTGTAAAAAGGGCGCGTAAGCGCCCTTTTTGGTTGAAATTTGCAGATGAGGAGCCACAAAATTGGCAAACCGGTGAAGAAAGTTTTCAGGGGTCAGGGGGCCAGAGAACCTGAAATTCAAGAACGCTCCAGAGCGCAGTCTGATGTCTTCGCCAGGGTCTTGAAATATCAGCGTTTTGCGTCAACCTTAAATGCATGAGATAATTGAGAATATCGGAATGCTGAATAAATAAAAACCAGTGACATTTTCATTCACCAGCAGACGACATTGATGTCGAATTGGTACGCCGTACGATGATTTTAAACCTTCGCCCTTCCCAAACTGACATTCTGCGCTATCGCGGCGGCAAAATGGGCATTTCCGCTGTGCCGGGCGCGGGTAAAACCTTCACCCTGAGCGCGCTGGCCGCCCAAATCATCACCAGCGGCGCGCTTCAGCCCGACCAGGATGTGCTGATTGTCACCCTGGTCAATTCGGCGGTGGATAACTTCGCCGCCCGCATTGGTCGGATGGTCGAGCAGCATGGGCTGATTCCCCACCTGGGCTACCGGGTTCGCACTCTGCACGGGCTGGCGCATGATATTGTTCATGAAAAACCAACCCTGGCCGGGTTGGAAGAACGCTTCCAAATCCTCGATGAGCGCGAATCGGAATTCATCATTCAGGAAGCGGCCCATGCCTGGCTGTCGGCAAATTCATACGCGCTGACCGATTATCTCGACCCAGCCCTCGATGATTCCAAACGCGATTGGGTCATTCGCCAGCAACTCCCCGAATTAATCTTCACCCTGGCGCGAAACTTCATCCGCCTGGCCAAAGACCGCCGCCTGACGCCCGACCTGTTGCGCCAAAAATTAGATTCTGCCCCAGCCCTCCCGCTGGCAGAAATGGGCTGGGCCATTTACGCTGACTACCAGCGCGCCCTTGCCTATCGCGGCGCGGTTGATTTTGATGACCTGATTCGCCTTGCCTATCAGGTCCTCGTTACCGATGCGGATTACCTCGCCCGCCTGCAATATCGCTTCCCTTACATCCTCGAAGACGAAGCCCAGGATTCCTCGCGCATTCAGGAGGAGATTCTGCGTTTGCTGGCTGGACATGGCAATTGGGTCAGGGTCGGCGACCCCAACCAGGCCATTTTTGAAACCTTTACGACCGCCGACCCGCGCCTGCTGAAGGATTTCATCGCCCGCGAGGCCGATTACAAGATGGAATTGCCCGTCTCCGGGCGTTCCCAGCCCTTCATCATTGACCTGGCCAATCAGTTAATCGATTGGGTGAACCAATCTCACCCCGCTGAAGCCTGCCGCGACGCCCTGACCGTTCCCTACATCCAGGCAACCGACCCCAGCGACCCGCAACCGAACCCCGACCCCGACCCGAAGGGCATCCGCATCATCCGCAAAAAGCACGCGCCCGAAGAAGAAATCGAAGCAGTGGTCAAATCTATTGAAAGATGGCTGCCCGAACACCCCGATTGGACGGTGGCGGTGCTGGTTCCGCGTAACGCGCGCGGGGTCGAGGTGGTGGATGCGCTCCGCAAGCGGGGCATTCCCTTTATCGAGATGATTAACAGCACCCTCAACACCCGCAACACCGCGGGGGCCATTGCCAACGTGATTGGCTATCTGGCCGACCCGGCCTCCCCGCGCAAACTGTCAATTGCCTACCAGGTCTGGCGGCGCGCCTGGCGCGAGGACGAAAGCCAAAAGGGGCTATATGCCGGGGTTACGGAACTCCTGCGCAAAGTGGGTAAGGTCGAGGAATATTTATTCCCGGCGGAGAATGTCACCTTGCGGGAAATTTTTCCCACCCTGGATAATTCCAAATTGGCCCAGACGACGACCGACGAATTGCTTGCCTTTCGCGAAGTTATCTGTCGTTGGCAGGGGACAACGCTCCTGCCTATTGACCAGATGATTCTCACCCTCTCACAAGAACTTTTTACCGAACCCGCCGACCTGGCCCTGGCGCATAAGCTGGCTCTGGTGCTGCGCCAGAGCGCCAATCAGCATCCTGAGTGGCGGCTGCCCGAACTGACCGCCGAACTGGGCGTAATTGCCAAAAACGAGCGCCGTTTCATCGGTTTTTCCTCCGACGACTCAGGTTTCGACCCGGAGCGGTATCGTGGCAAAGTGGTCGTGACGACCATGCACAAAGCCAAAGGCCTGGAGTGGGACCGGGTCTACCTGATGTCGGTCAATAACTACGATTTCCCCTCGCTGCAGCCTTATGACCGTTACATCAGCGAGAAATGGTTTATTCGCAGCGGCCTGAATCTTGAAGCCGAGGCGCTTGGACAGTTGAAGGCCCTCGATGCCACCAGTGAATATGAGTGGTATGAAGAAGGCGCAGAGACTATGCAGGCGCGCATCGACTACGTCCGTGAGCGGCTGCGGTTGCTTTATGTCGGCATTACTCGCGCGAAACGGGAACTGATTTTGACCTGGAACTCTGGCCGCCAGGGGGATGCGCAACGATGTATGCCAGTCGAAGCGCTGGCGGGGCGCTTCGATACCGTCTGACCGGTCATGACGGCAAAGAGGTATCTTCCAATATTATAATCAGGTCAGAGACTTCGATTGGCAATGGCAACCCGCTGGCAGCGTCTACGTGAACGATTCGTCAACCTGTATCCGCCCTTCCTGGGCGCGGGGATTCGTTCGCGCCGCATTAACGACCTGACCATTCAAGTAGAAATGCCGTTGACCTGGTTCAATCGCAATATCTTCGGCACGCACTTCGGCGGCTCGCTGTATGCCATGTGTGACCCCTGGTTTGCGCTCATCCTTCTGCGCGCGCTGGGTGAGGGTTACATTGTTTGGGATAAGGCCGCCAACATCCAGTTTGTCAGGCCTGGGCGCGGCGCGGTGATGGCGACCTTCCACATTCCGCCGGAGCAGGTGGAAGAAATTCGCCAGGATGTTGCGAGCAAACCCAAAGTGGAGCCGCTTTTCAGCGTTGAGGTTCTGGATTTAAGCGGTCAGGTGGTGGCGCGGGTCGAAAAACTTCTGTATGTGCGGAGGAAAAAGTTGTGAAATGGCGTAAAGCAACGCTTGCCTTCTCCACGCGCGGTAAAGGCTTGTATGCTTTTACCGACCAGGTCAATGCCCAGCTTCGCATCTGGAACGCGCGTGAGGGGATGTGTTTTCTCTATTGTCCGCACACGTCTGCATCATTGACCATCAACGAGAACGATGACCCGACTGCCCAGGCCGATTTGGAAACCGCGCTTGAAAAAATGGCACCGGAGGCTGAAGTTTGGTACACCCATAACATGGAAGGCCCCGATGACGCCGCCGCGCATATCCGCGCCATGTTGACCGGTTCCAGCCTGATGATTCCGGTTGATGATGGGCGGCTGACGCTGGGAATCTGGCAGGGAGTGTACCTGTTTGAACATCGCTCCAGCGTTCACCGGCGGGAGGTATGGGTAAGGGTGTTGGATGTTTCTGGTGAATAAAAATTCGTCAACTTTGGCTTTTATGAACACGAATAGCGCGCGGCATACCGCGTATAATTGAAATTATGAACAAAACAATTGCCATTACCCGCGCTATCAGCCCCCGTTTCAACGAATGCGAATTGACGCATCTCGACCGTTCACCTATTGACCTTGAACTGGCGCGTTTTCAGCACCAGGCTTATGAGCAGGCGCTTCAAGCGCTTGGAGTCGAAGTCCATCGTCTGCCTGCTGAAGCGGAGTTGCCAGATTCGGTTTTCGTGGAGGACACTGCCCTGGTTTTGGATGAAATTGCCATCCTGACCCGTCCGGGGGCCGATTCCCGCAAGGCGGAAGTTGAGTCGATTGCTCGGGCGCTGGCACCCTATCGCAGGCTCATCCGCATCGAAGCGCCAGGGACGGTCGATGGCGGCGACATCCTGCGGCTGGGAAAGCACATTTACGTTGGCCTGACCACCCGCTCGAATCAATCGGCCATCGAACAGATGCAATCTGCGCTCAAGCCGTATGGGTACATGGTGAGCGGCGTGCCGGTGACGGGTTGCCTGCACCTGAAAAGCGCAGTAACGCAAGCCAGTGAGGATACTCTGCTCATTAACCCGGCCTGGGTAGATAAACACTATTTCCCAGGCTGGAAGTTCATTGAGGTTGACCCGCAGGAACCCTCGGCAGCAAATATCGTTTTGGTTCCAGGTGGAGCTATTTTTCCGGCGCATTTCCCTCGCACTCAAAAAAAACTGGAAGAAGCCGGCATTCAACTGACGCTTGTTCCCGCCACCGAGGTTGCCAAAGCCGAAGGCGCAGTGACCTGTTGTTCGTTGATTTTCAAGGCTTGAGAGAGACCTTCCGCCACCCGATGCCGGGCAAGACGGGTGGTTTTGTTTTAACTGTCTTTGCGGCGTACAATTCCCTTTTGCCAGGCATAAACCGCCACCTGGGTGCGGTCGGCCAGGTGTAGTTTGCTCAAGATATTGCTGACATGCCCCTTGACCGTGTTCTCGCTGATGACCAACTCCGCCGCAATCTGACTGTTTGAAAGGCCGTTGGCAATCAGTTTGAGCACATCTAACTCGCGCTCGGTCAGGTCCGCGTAAATGGCTTCGTCTCCGCTGCTTTCGCCGCGCAGATTGCGCAAGACGCGCGCTGCCACCAGCGGGTGAAGCGTGACTTCGTTTCGGATGGCGCGCTGGAGGGCTTCGGCCAGTTTTTCCATTTTCATATCTTTGAGAATGTATGAAATTGCGCCGGCTTTCAGAGCCGGGAAGATATGCTCATCCTCATGATACGAAGTCAGCACTACCACTTGCGTGCGTGGGCTGATTTTCTTAACCGCGCGGGTGGTTTCAATACCGTCCATGCCGGGCATAATCAAATCCATCAAGACCACATCGGGGATTAAATCTCCGACCAGTTTGATAGCTTCCTCGCCAGAGGCCGCTTCACCGACCACCTGGAACTCAGGGAGCGTTTCGAGATAAGCGCGAATGCCGTTGCGAACAACTTCGTGGTCATCTACAATGATGATGCTGATAGGGGTAGTCATGATTTTGAACTCCCATTGAATGGAATAGATGCGCTGACATGGGTGCCGCCGCCTGGCACACTTCTGATGGAAACCTGTCCGCCAACGCTTTCGGCGCGCTCCTGCATGGAGCGCAAGCCAATCCCAAGCGGCTTGCGTGACATATCGAAGCCTTGCCCGTTATCACGCACATCCAGTCTGATGGCTTCTGGACTGTACTGTACTGAGATTTCGGCATGAGTGGCGCGGCTGTGCCGGGCGACATTGGCAAGGGATTCCTGCGCGATGCGATAAATGGCCTGTTCCAGTTCGAGGGGCAAGCGAATTTCATTTTCTGCCTGCAAACTGACCGGGATATCTGTGCGGGTTTCCCACTCAAAGACGTATTCGCGCAGGGAAGTAACCAGCCCTTTCTCTTTTAACGCCAGTGGATACATTTCCTGGATTAAGAAAGTTAATTCCTGGATGACATCATAGACCAGGTTTTCAGCCTCGTTAATGTGCAATTTTGCTGCCCGTATATCTTGCTGGATTAAGCCATTGGCTGTGCCTAGCTGAGCCAGGGCGGCAAAGGCTTTTTGCTTGGCGCTATCATGCAGCTCGCGCGCCAGGCGGTTGCGTTCTTCAATCACTGCCAATTCTTTGGTCTGCTCAAACAGTCGCTCAATTTCGTGGGTGCGTTCTGACACCTGACGTTCCAACTCCAGCTTATGGGACATAATGCTGTGAACGCGTATCTGGTATCCACCCCACACCAGGCCAATGATTAGTAATCCCATCAGCAAATAAAACCAGCCAGTCTGCCAGAAAGGAGGAACAACGGTTACTTTGATGGCGGCGCCATTTTCGTTCCAAACGCCATCGCGGTTAGCGGCTTTCAAGCGCAGAATATATTCTCCGCCAGGCAGGTTGGTATATCGGCCATCGCGCTTAAAATCGATGTATTTCCAGGCTGTGTCGAAGTTTTCCAGCATATAGGCGTAACGGTTCTTGCGAGGTTCTGAAAAACTGAGGGCAGCAAATTCAAACTCAAACGAATTCTGCGGCCAATTTAATGTGATTTCAGAAACCGTTTCAACGGTTCCCTGCATATCAAACGGTTCTCCATTCTGGGTGAGCGAGGTTAGAACGACTGGGGGCTGATATGTGCTGGAATGAATATCTGCCGGGAAAAAACGATTCAAGCCAGCGCCTCCGCCAAAGTAAATTGCTCCGTTGGGGCCTTTGGCGCAGGCGCCTTGATTGAACTCGTTGCTTTGCAAGCCATCTTTACGGGTGTAGTTTTCAAAATTTTCAGTATCTGGATTGAATTTCGAGACTCCATAATTGGTGGCAATCCACAAGTATCCATCTTCATCTGGAATGGCGCAGTAAACGAAGTTATTTGCCAGGCCATCCGCTTCTGTGTAGGACTGAAAGTTGCCTGTTGCCGGGTCGAATTTGCTTAAGCCTCCCCCTGCGGTGGATAACCACAGCAACCCATCCTGCGATTGGTGGATTTCTAAAATAATGTCATTGGGAAGACGCGCGGTGCTTATGAATATGCCAGTTTGTCGATTCAAGCGGTGGAGGCCTAAACCAAGCGTGGAAATCCACAAGTCGGTTCCATTCTGGTCATCGATGATGTCGGTCACAACGAAGGGGGTTGCGTTTTCCATTTCGGTGTTATCGGTGAAGTGGGTAAATTTACCCGTCTCCCGATGGTAGCGGTCGAGCCCGCCCCTGGTGCCGACCCATAAATTCCCGTCGCGGTCTTCATGAATTTTGAAGACAAGGTTATCGCTGATGCTGTTCGGGTTGTTTTTATCGGCCTGGTGGTGAATGAAGGTGCCGGTTGTTTCGTCAAACTGGTCTAATCCATTGGATGTTCCGACCCATAAGATTCCCTGGCTGTCGCGCAGGAGTGAGTAAACATTGGAACTTGCCAGGCTGCCAGGCTTGTTTTCGATGGGCTGGTAAGTGGCTTTTACCTGGCCGGTAGTGGTATCGAACAAGACCAGGCCACTTCCGAAATACCCTAACCAGACCTGGCCTGTTTCTTCAGGCAAAATGGCCCAAATGCTGCCATCTGGCAGGCTGTTGGCTTTGCGTGGTTCGTAGCGATAGTAGGCAAATTTATTCTGCCCGCGGTCAAATTTGTTTAGCCCACCGCCCCACGTGCCAACCCACAAGATGCCGCTCCGGTCTTCATAGAGAGAAAAGATACTGTTGTTGCTCAGGCTGTCTCGCACAAGTGGGTCATGCCGGTAATGAATAAAATGCTCGCGTTCAGAGTCGAATCTATCTAACCCGTTTTCGGTGCCAACCCAAAGCGTACCATTTCGGTCTACCAACAGGGCAGAAATCTTGTTATATCCAAGACTGTATGGATGGTCGGGTTGGTTGAGATACCGCGTGAAAGTCTGGCTGGCGTGGTTGAAGCGGTTGAGACCCTTCCCTGTGCCGACCCAAAGAGACCCGCTGGCATCTTCCACAATCGCGGCAATTGAGTCAAAGCTGAGCGATTGCTTATTGTTCGGTTCATTGCGATAGATGACGAAGCCATTGGTTGCAGGGTCAAAGCGGTTTAAGCCGCTCATGGTGCCAACCCACAATCTACCGCGTGAATCCTGGAAAATACTGGTGATGAGGTTGTTGCTCAGGCTTGCCGGGTTGGCCGGGTCGCTGGTGAAACGCATGAAAGAGCCAGCCTTTGGGTTGAAGCGGGTTAAGCCCCTGGTCGTGCCAACCCATAAGGCCCCGGTAGTATCCTGGTAAATCACCGTGACCTCTCCGTCAGGCAGGCTGGCCGGGTCAGTAGGGCTGTTCAGGTAATGCGTGAAGGTTCCGGCGCGCGGGTCATAACGATTGAGTCCGCCCTGGTGAGTGCCTATCCAGAGAAATCCATCCGAATCGACGAAAAGCGATGTTATCCAGCCATTGCTCAGGCTGTTGGGGTTGCCTGGTTCCGATTTATAGATTTTGAATGTAGTTCCGTCATAGCGATTGAGTCCATCCTGGGTGCCGAACCAAAGAAACCCCTGCTGGTCCTGGACGATTGCATTGACGACGCTTTGTGAAAGGCCTTCATCGATATTCAAGGCCTCAAAACGAATGGCGCTGCCCGGATAGAAAATGTTCGCAACCGGTTCAGAAGAGTGGTCGAGTTGGGGGGTAGAAACAGGCGTCGGAGTGGGACGCGGGAATTCTTGTCCACAAGCCGCCAGCGAGAGGAACAGAAGAAGCATTCCGATGGAAAGGATTGGTTTCATTTTTCTTTATTATAACTATCGCTTACAGTATAGATGATGCTGTTTGATTTGTGAAATCAACAAGACGTTTTTTGTACCCCTCTCTAGAGGGGTTTTTGTTTTTCGTTTTCACCCAACCTGGGTTGGTCTTTGCCAATCTGGCAGATAGCGGACGGTGGTCAGGAAAACCATTCCTCTGGATGGGGCGAAACCCGATTCGGGATTGGTCTCTTTTGGCCGCGCCGGTTGTATAGTGTTGCTGAAATATATCGGCTTTGATGTACAAATTCCAGGCGGATATCCCGTGCGCCTTCGTACTTCTCCTCCTGAGATGGCCGCTGGATACGACAGGGTTCGCTTCTCGCCAGATGAGTCTGCATGCTCGCTGGCGAGAAGCCTTGACCAGGCGGCGAGACGACCGCCTGGAATTTGGCAAATTTCCGATGAGGAGGTGGTCAATCAACAAACATCATGAGGTTTTACCCACTTTTCTGATTACCTGATTTTTTATGAGGAGAAAAGATATGTCACGTAAATTGTTTGTGACCATGTTTGCATGGTTGGTGATTGCCGGCGTGGTGCTTTCGGCCTGTGGCGCGCCTACCCCGGCCCCTACCCAGGAACCGGCCCCGGTGGAACCCACGACAGAATCGGCGGCCCCGGCTGCGACGAATGCTCCCGCCCCTGCGCAGGAGCCTGCCAGGCCAACGACCACTCGCAAAGGCGGCTGGGCCGATACGCTCATTTTTACGTCTATCAATGAGGCGGCTGATGCCGTCGCCCAAATGCAAGCCGATGCGGTCGATATTTTCCCCTATGGCGCCGAGGATGCCGATGCGTTTGAAACCGCCAAGGCTGACCCCAGCCTGGCATACACGGTCAACTATGGCGGCTCTGTTGATGGCTATATGTTCAACCCGGCCGGCCCAACCTTTAATGATGGCCGCTTGAACCCCTTCAGCAACCCCAAGGTGCGCGAAGCGCTCAACTGGTTAATTGACCGCCCCTACCTGGCCCAGGAGTCGGTGGGCGCGCTCGCCAACCCGCAGTGGACGGTGCTTCCGGGCGCTTTTCCCGATTACGTTCGCTATGTCGATGTGATTCGCCCACTCGAAGCCAAATATGCCTATAACTTTGACAAAGCCAATGAGGCGATTACCGCAGAGATGGAAGCCATGGGCGCAACCAAAGGCGCTGATGGCAAATGGCAGTTTAATGGCTCGCCAGTGGTGCTGATTGCTCTGATTCGCTCAGAAGACGAGCGCGAATTTATGGGCAATTACCTGGCCGACCAACTGGAAAAAATTGGCTTTACGGTTGAGCGGCAGGTACGTACCCGCAACGAACTCTCTCCCATTTGGGGCCGCAGCGAACCCAAAGAAGGCCAATGGCATTTCTATACCGGCGGTTGGGGCTACAACGTGATTGTGCGCAATGGCGCGAACCTGTTCGATAGCTACTACAACCCACGCGGCGGCTCCACCACCGCCGAACAGGCCTATGTGGTTTCGCCCGAATTTGACAAACTCTCCATGGATTTAGCAAACAACAATTACAAAACCATGGAAGAACGCGACCAGATGTTTGCCCGCGCCCTGGAACTTTCGATGCAAGAATCGCAGGTGGTCTGGATTGCCAACATTAGCAGTTTTTACCCGCGCCGCAACAACATTGTGGTTGCAACCGACCTGGTGGCAGGCATCAGCATCGCTTCCATGTATCCTTACACCATCCGCCGCGCGGGCGAGGAAGGCGGCACCATTCGCATTGCCAATTCTGGCATTCTGACTGGCGCCTGGAACCCGCTTTATGGGCAAGATTGGGTGCAGGAAGTGGTGGTGCAGAAGACCTTGATGGATGATGCCGTTCTTTCTGACCCCTATACTGGTCTGTATTGGCCACAGCGATTGGAAAAAGCCGAAATTGTTGCCAAAGAGGGCCTGCCCATCACCAAAACCCTCGATTGGATTGACCTGAAATTCGCCTCTGAAATCCAGGTCCCTGCCGATGCCTGGGCCGATTGGGATGCCGCCAACCAGAAATTTATCACGGTGGGCGAAAAATTCCCCGAGGGCGCCAATGCCCTGACCAAAGCCACCATCACCTATCCATCCAGCCTGTGGGATGTGAAGTGGCACGATGGCAGCCCGATGTCGGTCGGCGACTTTGTCCTGCGCATGATTTTGGCCTTTGACCAGGGTAAACCCGAAAGCCCCATTTACGATGAAGCAGCGGTTTCCAACTATGAATCTCTCATGACCTATTTCAAGGGGGTCAAGATTGTTTCAACCGACCCGCTGGTTATCGAAACCTATCTCGACTTGTTTGATACCGATGCCGAGGTTTTGATTGGCAACTATAGTCACGGCACCTGGTTCCCGATTAACCGCGTCAACGGTTGGGCGCCCATGTCCTGGCATGGCTTTGTCCCTGGCATGTTGGCAGAGTCGAACAAGGAACTGGCCGCTTCTGAAACCAAATCGACTGCCCTGAATGTCAATTGGATGCACTACATCGATGGCCCCAGCCTTCCCATCCTGAAGAAATATCTCGACCAGGCTGAAAGCGAGAAGTTCATCCCCTATGCCGCCACCCTCAGTCAGTACATCACTCCTGAAGAAGCGGCAACTCGCTATGCCAATTTGCAAAAATGGTACGCAGACCACAATCACTTTTGGATTGGGACCGGCCTGTATTACCTCGACCAGGTTAACTCTGTAGAAGGCTCCATCGTCGTCAAGCATAACCCCGACTTTCCTGACCTGGCCGATAAGTGGGACCGTTTCGGCGAAGCAATGCTGCCGGTGGTGGATGTAAGCGGCCCGAGCAAACTCTCTATTGGCAAGGAAGCCTCCATTGATGTCCTGGTCAGCTACCACGACACCCCTTACCCTGCTGATTACATGGACGGCGTGCTGTACCTGTTATATGACGCCGAGGGCAACCTGACTGGCAAAGGCGAGGCCGCGCTGGTTGCTGAAGGTCAGTATGTGATTACCCTGACTTCTGACCTGACCTCCAAACTCAAGGAAGGCGCTGCGAAGATGGAAATTGTGGCAGTTTCAAAGGCCGTTACTGTGCCGGTCTTTGCTCCTATCAACTTTATGGTTGCGCCCTGAATCAGGGTCTGTTTCGTTCCGATAGACCCATAGAAATCGAGAGCCTGAAGAGCCCTTCAGGCTCTCGAAAAGGATACGCCATGAGCAAAATCGCCATCCCACAAAAACAAGAGCGCAGCGCCCTGGTGCGGGTGACTCAATATACCGCCATTCGTCTGGTCATGTTGCTGGCGACCGTGGTGGTTGCTATTTTCTTGACCGTGATTATCGCCAACATGGGCGGATATGTGGATGAAATTCAACGCGGCAATATCCGCGAAGAGGTATCTCAGGCGGCCAATCGCAATCGCGCCTTGCAAGGAGTCTCGGTGGAAGAACGCAGCCGCTGGATGAACGAGCAAATTCGCCTGCGCGAACAGCAACTGGGGCTAGACAAACCCTTTGCCATGCGGGCTGTCAAATTCATGACCAATGCTCTCACCCTCGACCTGGGCCGCGCACTTAAGATGACCAGCAATCGTGGCTCCCAGCAGGTACGCGATATCATCCTGGAACGCCTGCCAACCACCCTGGTTTTGTTTGGCACATCTGGCCTGATTTTGTTCTTTGCCGAGTTATTCGTTGCCCTGGCGCTTTCGCGGCGATATGGCGGTTTTTTCGACAAACTTCTGGTCATGATGGCGCCCTCTTCCTCGGCTCCGGCCTGGTTCTATGGGTTGTTCCTGATTCTCATCTTTGCCTCTTTTTTGCGCATCTTACCTTTTGGCGGCATGATGGATGCGCCTGTGCCGGATACTAAACTGGAGTATGCGCTGAGTCTCATCAAGCACATGATTTTGCCCGTGTCAGCCATTACGCTCTCCCAGTTTTTCATCAACACCTACAACTGGCGCACTTTCTTCTTGATTTATTCCAGCGAAGACTATGTTGAGATGGCGAAGGCCAAAGGGCTTACGTCCAATCATATCGAACGTGACTACATCATGCGCCCCACCATGCCGACCATTATCACTACTTTTGCGCTGACCCTGCTTGGTCTGTGGCAGGGCTTCATCGTGATGGAAACAGTTTTCAACTGGCCGGGCATGGGACGTGCCTATTATCAGGCCATCCAATTCTTCGATACCCCAGTCATCGTAGGGATGACCGTCATTAACGCTTATATGTTGATGATTACGGTCTTCCTGCTCGATTTTATATATGTATTGGTGGACCCGCGCGTCAAAATCGGCGGGGGGGGAGCAAAATCATGAAAACAGGTTCTGACTTCTTGCGCAATTTACTCAAATACCCGTCGGTGATTGTCAGCCTGGTGCTGATTTCCATTCTGCTGGGCATCTCGGCGTACGCCATCATCGCCGTCCCTTATGAACAGGCCACTTTGCTCTGGCGCGGCGGCGAAGAAATCTGGTATGCCAATCCCCGTCAGGCGCCCCCGGCCTGGTATAACCTGTTTAGCGCCAAAAAGCGGCCGGTTTCCTTCAGTCTGAAATCGACTGAGAGCGAGTCAGAATCGGTTACGAAAACAGTTACAGTAGATGAAAATGGCAATGGAGAGACTGTCATCACCTATGCTTTTGACTATAACTATGACGATTTTCCCCAGGAAATCATCCTCTACTTTACCTCTCTTTACCAGTCTAAGCAGCCTTTCGCAGATGTGATGTGGAAGATGCCTGATGGGCGCGAAGTCCGCCTGACCAACCGGGTTCTGATTGCCCGCGACACTTACCGCTTTTCACAAGATGCCAAACTGGAGCGTCTCCTGCGTGGAACGCCGCCCATGAAAGGGCTCTTCCAACCCCCTGGCCAAAGCGATGCGCCACCGATGAAAGGACAGTACCAGCTTATCGTCACCGCCTATACCTTTGAGCCTGACTCGAACGTAGATGCGGAACTGGTGTTACATGGGCAACTTGCCGGTTGGGCTGGCACAGACCACCTGCGCCGTGACATTGGCATTGCCTTGCTTTGGGGCACGCCCATTGCGCTGGCGTTTGGGTTGCTGGCCGCGCTTGGAACCACCGTTACCACCATCTCAATTGCAGCAGCCGGGGCGTGGTATCGTGGCTGGCTCGAAGAGCTTATCCACCGCATTACCGAAGTCAACCTGGTGTTGCCTTTTTTGCCCATCCTGTTGATGATTGGAACGTTTTATTCACGCAGTATCTGGATGATTCTGGGCGCATCCATTGTGTTGAACATTTTTGGGTCTGGCATCAAAACTTACCGTGCGGTCTTTATGCAAATTATGGAGTCGCCATACATTGAAGCGGCGCGCTCTTATGGAGCGAGCGATGCGCGCATCATCTTTTACTACATGATTCCGCGCATCATCCCAACCGTTGTGCCGCAACTGGTGGCTCTTATCCCAACTTACGTTTTCCTCGAGGCAACCCTGGCTGTTTTGGGGCTGGGCGACCCCATTTTGCCCACCTGGGGCAAACTCATCAACGACGCTCAGAATAACCAGGCCACCTACACCGGCCTCTACTACTGGATTTTGGAACCGTCTTTTTTGCTGATGATTACTGGCCTGGCCTTTGCCCTGCTCGGTTTTGCGCTTGACCGCATTTTCAATCCGCGCTTAAGGGAGATTTGATGAATAGCACAACAACACAACTTCTCAAGGTTAAGAACCTTTGCTTGCATTTCCGCACCACACAAGGCCCGGTGCAGGCAGTTGATGGCGTTGACTTTGACCTGCAAGACCACCGCGCCGTCGTCATTCTGGGCGAATCGGGCTGTGGCAAGAGCAGTCTCTCGAAGGCTATCCTGCGCCTGCTGCCTCGCAACGTGGAAAAATTTAGCGGGCAGGTCGTGTTCCAGGAGCGGGATGTGATGCAGTACAGCGATGAAGAATTTCGCCAGAATGTGCGCTGGGTGCAGATGTCACTGGTGCCACAGGCTGCCATGAATGCCCTCAATCCGGTACTGCGCGTGGGGCAACAGGTCGCCGAACCAGCCATGGTGCATTTAGGCCTTCATAAGCAAGAAGCCTTCGAGATGGCCCGCAAAATGTTCCAACATGTTGGCGTTTCGGCGGATTTCCTTGGGCGATATCCTTTTGAGTTAAGCGGTGGGATGCGTCAGCGAGTTGCCATTGCCATGGCCCTGGTCACCTCGCCGGGCCTGGTCATTCTAGATGAGCCAACTTCCGCGCTGGATGTTTTGACCCAGGCCAATATTTTCAATGTACTCAAACGCATCAAAAAGGACCTTGGACTCAGTTTTATCCTGATTACGCACGACGTCGCCACCTCCAGCGAACTGGCGGATGATGTTGCAGTCATGTACGCCGGGCAAATTGTGGAATGGAGCGATGCTCCGCGCTTCTTTGATGAACCGCTGCACCCATATTCGCAAAAACTGATGGCCAGTGTTCCACGGCTGCGCGGCCAGCGTGAACTGGAGTTTATTACTGGTCAGCCGCCCAGCCTGCTTCACCCGCCCAAAGGCTGCCGCTTTGCCGACCGCTGTCCTTTGCGTATGCAAAAATGCGCCAACGAGCCGCCCACCTTCCAAAAAGATGGCCGCAAAGTCAAATGTTGGTTGCATGGATAAAAGGAGGTGGCAGGTATGTCAATCTTAACAAAAGAAACTCGCGAAGTAACCCAAAAGACACAGGCTGGTTCTCTGCTCTCCATCCGAAATTTGCGCGTTTGGTTTGAACTGCGGCGCTGGGGCTTTGGACATGCTGGCGATGTACGCGCTGTGGACGATGTCAGTTTTGAAGTCGGTCACGGCGAAGCAATTGCTGTCGTGGGCGAATCGGGCTGTGGTAAGTCTAGCCTGATGAAAACCATCCTCGGCTTGAACAAGCCTACCGGGGGCAGGATACTGTTTGAAGGACGGGACATCAGTCGGTTTACGCCAGCCGAAATGCGTTGGTATCGCTCCCAGGTTGGGTATATTCAGCAAGACCCCTTTGGGGCACTGCCGCCATTTATGACCGTCCAGCGAATTTTGGAAGAGCCGCTCATTATCAGCGGTCTGCGGGATAAGGCTGAACGGGAGATGCGTATTCGCAAAGTGATGGAGGAAGTCAAACTTAGCCCGGTTGGAGACTTTTTACCCAAATTCCCTCACATGCTGAGCGGTGGACAGCAACAGCGCGTGGTGATTGCCCGCGCCATGAGCCGCGAACCAAAACTCCTCGTGGCCGATGAACCTGTTTCAATGTTAGATGCATCCGTGCGCGTTGAAATCCTCAAGCTCTTGCGTGGTTTGCAGGAACGTCACAATCTGTCAGTCATCTACATTACTCACGACCTTTCGACCGTCAGTTACTTTTCCGAGCGGATTTTTGTGATGTACGCCGGGAAACTGATGGAAAAAGCAAAAGTACGCAGGCTGCTGGATGCTCCTGCTCATCCTTACACCCGCGCCTTGCTCACAGGCACATCTGAGCCAGATGCGGCCAACGCGCTGACTTTTAAAGAAATACCGCCTGGCGAACCGCCCAGCCTGGTTAACCCACCTGCCGGATGCCGATTTCATCCGCGTTGTCATCGAATTATCTCTGGGATATGCGACATAACCGAACCGCCCGAATTTGAGATTGAATCAAACCATCAGACAACCTGCTGGTTATACAAGCCATGAACACATCCCGCCTGCTTCTTTTGGTTGGTTTTCTGTTTTGCCTGCTGGGAGCCATCCTGCCAGGCCTGATGGTTCTGGAGATGGCTCCATCCACCCTCTTTCTGAATTTCTTTTCATTTACTACCACCGTTACTGGCATCTTTTTAGGATTAATCGGTTCGGCCATGCTGGCGAGAGAATATCGAAAGTAGATATGGTTTGATTGCCCTGCTCCCCCTTACAGAACGAAAGAGAAGGGAGGGCAGGGTTCATGGATTGGGCCAGGATATTCGCGAGCCTTTGCGCAAAGGGTGGCGCGCGCGACGGGCGAAATCATTCGGTCTGGCCCCAACAACTCTGCAACGATAAAAATTTCAAACAGTGGCCCGCCCTTCAGGCCCGCCAATCACGCCTTAACTCCCATCCTTGCTCTTAGCAGTTGGCTGGCGGGGCGAATTTATGCCTGTGGTAGAATCAATTGGTTATGGTACAAAATAGACCTTCCCCATTTCCGCCGCCTCCACCGGGCGCGGTGAACGCCCTTGCGAACGGTTTTAACACCGTTGCCAACAACGTGGGCGTTGCCCTGTTGCCAGCGTTGCTGGATTTTTTCCTGTGGTTTGGTCCGCAACTGAAAGCAACGGCTCTGATTAACCCTGTTTTGGAACTGGCAGCGCAAATGCCTGATACTGCCCAGAATCCGCCCCTTTTGGCAGCATTGACCGAATTTGCCAATGGATTCAACCTGTTTGCCAGCCTGCGCACGTACCCATTTGGAATCTACAGCCTGATGACCAGCAGCCTGTCGTTACAAACGCCCCTTGGTGCGCGTGTTCAGTTAGACCCTGGCAGCGTTGCGGTCTCGGCATTGCTCGTGCTGGCGTTGACTTTTGCCGGATGGCTGGGTGGCGGGTTGTATTACCGCGCAGTCGCAGGGGCGGTATTCAGGGAAAACGTCCCGTCCGTTTTGCGTTCGATGTTGAATATTCTGTTGCTTTGCGGACTGTGGACGGTCTTTTTTTTCTTGTTTAATATTCCGGCTCTTATCATGGTTGGCGTCTTGGGCATGTTCAGCGCAGCCGTTCGCGCTATTATCTTGATTTTATTAAGCATCCCTTTCTCCTGGTTTTTGCTTGGTGTATTCTATTCTGCGCATGGAATTTACGCGAACAGGCAGAATGCTTTTCAGTCGGCCTGGAGCAGTTTTCGGATGGTGCGCTACAGTCTGCCAAACATCGGCTGGTTTTCCATCATGGCAATCGTTCTCAGCCAGGGCATGGATATGCTCTGGCGGATTCCCCCCGCCAATTCATGGATGACCGCCGTTGGCATCCTCGGACATGCCTTTGTCTCAACCAGCCTGCTGGCAGCCAGCTTTTTCTACTACCGGGATATCAATCTCTGGATAGAATCTGCCTTGCAGTGGCTAAAAACGAATAATACATCATCGGCGCGAGCCTGATTCTTTGGAGGTACATTTCGTGGCACAACCCATTAATTACGATGCAGCGAGTATTCAGGTATTGGAAGGTTTAGAAGCAGTCCGACGCCGTCCTGGTATGTATGTAGGCGGCACAGACGCGAAAGCCTTGCATCACCTGGTCTATGAAGTGGTTGATAACTCAATTGACGAAGCCCTGGCTGGAGCCTGCGACCACATCGAAATCACCATTCACCCTGATAGTTCTGTAACGGTGCAGGATAACGGGCGCGGCATTCCGGTTGATATTCATCCGGAGAAGAAAATTTCGGCTCTGACAGTCGTGATGACCACCCTGCATGCGGGTGGAAAATTTGGCGGCGGCGGCTATAAGGTTTCGGGCGGTTTGCATGGCGTGGGTGTTTCTGCCGTCAATGCACTTTCAGAGTGGTGTGAAGTGGAAGTGCGGCGCGAAGGCAAAGTTCACTTTCAGCGCTTTGAGCGCGGCTATCCGGTCGAACCAGTTAAAGTGATTGGGAAGGCCAAAGAGAGCGAAACCGGTACCAAGACTACCTTCAAGTTCGACCCAACCATCTTCAAAGACAGTCTTGATTATCGCTTCGACACGCTGGTACAGCGCTTCCGTGAAATGGCCTTTGTCACTCGCGGCGTGACCATCCACTTTTTTGATGAACGTGCCAACCGCGAGATGACCTTCTACTTCGAGGGCGGCATCACCTCCTTTGTGCGTTACCTTAATCGCAACCGTGAGACTCTGCACCCGGTCATGTTTGTTGAAAAGCAGGTCGAAGGGATTGGCATTGAAGCCGCGGTGCAATACACTGACGCCTTTACCGAATCGGTCTATTCGTTTGCCAACACCATCAACACCATTGATGGCGGTACGCACATGACCGGCCTGCGCTCGGCTTTGACACGAGTTATTAATGATTATGCGCGCAAAAATGGGTTATTAAAGGACTCAGACCCAAACTTTACTGGCGACGACACGCGCGAAGGCCTGACCGCCATCGTCAGCATCAAGCATCCTGACCCGCAATTTGAATCGCAGACCAAAGTGAAGTTGATGAACCCGGAGGTGCAGACCTACGTTACCCAGGTAGTTGGCGAGGCCTTCAGCACCTTTCTGGAGGAGAACCCGCAGGCGGCCAAGGCAATTATTGCCAAATGTCTCACTTCTTCGCGCGCGCGGGATGCCGCGCGCAAAGCCCGCGACCTGGTCATCCGTAAATCTGCTCTCGAGAGCCTGACCCTGCCCGGTAAATTGGCCGACTGCTCAGAACGCGACTCACGCAAGACCGAACTATACATCGTGGAAGGCGATTCGGCAGGCGGCTCGGCCAAACAGGGCCGCGACCGCCATTTTCAGGCCATTTTGCCTTTGCGCGGCAAAATTTTGAACACCGAGCGCGCCCGGCTGGATAAAATCCTCGGCAATAACGAAGTCAAAGCGCTCATCTCTGCCCTGGGAACGGGGATTGGCGATAATCTCGATATTGATGGACTGCGCTATGGTCGTGTGATTATCATGACTGACGCGGATGTGGATGGGAGCCATATTCGCACTTTGCTCTTGACATTCTTCTTCCGCTATATGCCAAAGTTGATTGAAGATGGGCATCTTTACATTGCGCAGCCGCCACTTTATCGTGTTGAAAATAAAAAGCAAGTGCGTTATCTCTATTCAGATGCAGAAAAAGATAATTACCTCAACCAATTGGGCAAGGATGGCGATAAAGTATCGGTGCAACGTTACAAAGGTTTGGGCGAAATGAACCCATCACAACTATGGGAAACCACCATGAATCCTGAAAATCGCACCTTGTTGCAGGTGACCATAGAAGACGCCGCTGAAGCAGACCGCACGTTCGATATGTTAATGGGTGACGCCGTGGACCCGCGCCGCAAATTCATTCAGACCCATGCCAAAAAGGTGCGCAACCTCGATATTTGAGCATCCTGTCCCATTCGGGAGCGAGTCTTATGGAAAATTCTACCGGGCCAAAACAAATCTCCAACCGTCTGATGCAGTATTTTGTGTGGGTTTACCAGGCAGTTGTGGTATTGGTCATGCTCGCCGCTCCTTTTTGGGCCGTCCGATTTTTCCGTCAACCATTTCTGGGTATTTTTGTCGAACACACCCTGGTGACAAACGGCGTAGGGCCAGACAGACTCACTGCGGAGTGGGATTTGTATCAAAAAATCAAGGCTCTTCAGCCTGGCTCAACCGGGTTTGGCTACCAAATTATCGGTCTGGCTTCTGCCGAGGGTAGTAATCTGGTCAGGCCGCGCAGCTTTCGAGATATTGAAGCCTTTCTCGCTGCCTATCAGCCGGGCGACCAGGTTCAGGTCACATTTCGCAATGAAAATGATGGCCCGCAAAAAGGGGAAACCACCACATTTTTAGTGACGCTCTCTACTTTCCCAATTGCCGACCAGACACGCTTCTTTTTCCTTCCCTATTTTGTTGGCCTGGTCTACCTGGGGGTCAGTCTGTGGATTTTTGGCCTGCGTCGTTCTGAAACTGCCGGGCGCGCTTTTTCAATTATGTCCAGTTCGGTGGCGGTGGTGACTGCCAGCCTGTTGGATTTGTATACCACTCACCATCTGACATACGTTTGGGTAATGGCTGTATCGTTGGTGGGAGCCTCTGTCTTACACCTGGCGTTGGTTTTTCCTCAGGAAGCGCGTTTGCAAATGCGTTATCCGTTCCTTCGCATTGTTGTATATTTGTTCGCGCTGGGCCTGACCATTTTCCAATTCCCCGCTTTGTTTGACCTGAGCCGGCCGGTTTACTATGCTGAGGTGTGGAAATTCAGTTACGTCTTTGTTGGCCTGGCCGTTCTATTTTTCATTGCATCCACCGCTTATCGATGGTGGAAATCACCTTCGCCCGTCGTGCGTCAACAGGCACGCGACATTCTGCTTGGCTCTCTCATCGGGTTTGGCTATATCACCATCTGGATGCTGCTGACATCGGTTTATACCATGAACTTCAACCCCTACCTGGGGTTTCTTCCGCTGATTGTTTTCCCAATTGTTACCGGCTATACCGTTTTGCGCTACCGGCTTTTGCGGGCCGATTATCTGATTAGCCGCACTGTTCTCTATTCGACGCTCACCATTTTGGCGATGCTGGGTTACGTCTTCCTGGCCATTGGCATTAGCATGTTTGCTGCCTGGTTTTTCAACGTCGCAGTCGCGCCAGATAACCCGATGTTAATTGCCACCGCCGTATTCTTTTTTACCCTGATTTTAAACCCCCTGCGCTCTTATTTGCAGGAACGCATTGATGGTATTTTCTTCCGGGGCGAAACTGCCCACCAGAACCGGCTGAGCGTGTTTTCGCGAGAACTTACCCATGCGGTTGGGCTAAACGACATTCTGCGTATCCTGCGTGAGCAAATCTCGGTCAGTCTCCTGCCCAGTCAATTGCATATTTTTACTTATAATTTGCTTATCGACCAGTATGTGGCGATGCCCGATGAAACCGGACAACCCACCAGCGACATCCAGTTTGATGCGAACAGTGCGCTTCCCCGCACCATGCGCCGCGAATTGATGCCGATTTTTGTGGACGAAACCCACATCCCCGAAACGATACTCTCTGAGCGTGGGCGCGTGGCGCTGTTGGGAACGCAGTTATTTATCCCCCTGCCAGGACGCGACCGGCTGATTGGTTGGATAGCGCTGGGTGAACGCTTATCGGGAGAAAGTTACGCTGTGCACGACATTGCTTTCCTTGAATCTCTGGGCAGACAGGCGGCGGTTGCCTTGGAGCGCGCTCAGGTGTTGACCAATATGGAACGGCGGGTGATGGAAATGAATGCGCTTGCCCGCGTTGCGCAAGGGATTAACATCACCCTTAATTTCGATGACATTCTCGAATTAATTTACGCTCAGACCTCCCAAATCATCCAGAGCAATGATGCGCGTCTGACTCTCTACAATCAAAGTGGTCAGTATTACTACAACGCCTTCTATATCGAAAATGATGAGCGCATTCCGTCGAATGAAAATATTCTGTTGCTGCCCAAAACTTCGCTCGAACAGGAAGTCATCGCCTCCCGCCGTCCCATTTTGGCGCATGATTTTCTCACCCAGTGTCAGGTGATGGGCATCACCCCCCCAGTCAAAGGGCTGTATTCGTGGATGGGTGTGCCACTCAACGCTGGCTCCGATACCATCGGCGCGTTTAGCATCGCGTCGCGCGACCCATCGGTGGCATATACCGAGACTCAAATGGGGCTGCTTCAGGCGATTGCCGACCAGGCGGCAGGGGCCATTGTCAAATCGCGTCTGTTACAAGAGACAGAACGCCGGGCCCAACAGCTTGCCAGCCTGAACGTTATCACCCGCCAATTGACTTCTACCATGGAAATCGAGACTCTTTCCAGAAACATTCTTGAAAGCGCCGTCGATATTTTGAACACAGAGGCGGGTAGTTTATTTCTGGTAGATGAACAGACCGATGAACTGGTGTTCAAGGTTACGGTTGGGCCGGTGGCCAAGAACCTGGTTGGGCAGCGCTTACCAGCCGGGACCGGTTTTGTCGGTCAGGCCGTAACAACCCGCCAGCCAGTAATTATCAACAATGTTGCCTTGAGCGCAAACTGGAATCCGATGCCCGATAAACAGACTGGCTTTGTTACCCGTTCCATTCTCGCTATTCCGATGGAAGTCAAAGGCCGGGTTATCGGTGTGATTGAGGTTATCAATAAAAAAGACGGCAGCCCGTTTACTGAAGATGACCAGAATTTGCTGGCCGCTTTTAGCGGACAGGCATCTGTGGCTTTTGAAAATGCACGACTGTTTACCCTGACAGACCAGGAACTCTCGGCGCGCGTAGAAGAACTTTCAGTCATGCAGCGCATTGACCGGGAACTGAATGCCAGCCTCGAAGTCAGCCGCACCATGCGCATCACGCTCGAATGGGCCTTGCGCCAGTCCAAAGTTGAAGCCGGTTTTATTGGCTTTGTCGAAGAAGACGGGGTGCGCGTGATGGCCGACCAGGGATATAAGGATGAGGTCGACGCTTTTAAGCAAGACTATATGAGCAGCGACCATCCGGCGGTGCGCGAACCGATTGAGACAGGGCAGTTGAAGATAAATACGCTTGAAAATCCCGACCCGTTGCGCATCTTCCTGAAGAACGGTCTCAGCCAGATGGTATTACCCATTCGCCGCGAAGCGAAAACAATCGCCATCTTGTTACTCGAAAGCACACGCCCGGATGCGTTTGTTGATGATACTGCCAGTTTCGTTAATCGTCTGGCTGACCATGCCGCCATTGCCATCTCAAACGCCCAACTCTATACGGAAGTGCAACAGGCCAACATTGCCAAGAGTGAGTTTGTCTCCTTTGTTGCCCATGAACTTAAAAACCCGATGACGTCCATTAAGGGTTACGCCGAATTGCTTGCAGCAGGCGCGGTCGGTCAGATTAGCGAAATGCAGGCCAATTTCCTTGGCACCATTCGCGCCAATATTGAACGCATGAAAACAATCGTTGAAGACCTGAACGACAATTCTAAAATTGAAGCAGGGCGCCTGCGTCTCGAGTTCAAAGCGGTTGACGTGCCAGATGTGGTCGAGAACGTCATTCGTTCCACCAAACGGCAAATTGATGACAAGAAACAAACCATTGATGTACAAGTTCCAGATGACCTGCCTAAAATTTGGGCTGACCGCACTCGCATCGAACAAATTCTGGTCAACCTGGTGAGTAATGCGCACAAATATACACCGGAAGGTGGCCATATTCTGGTCAGGGCCGAAAAAACCAGCAATCATTGGGACCCGCAAGGCGCTGCGCAAGTTGTCCACATTTACGTTCAGGACAACGGAATTGGAATGACCCCTGAGGACCAGCGAAAGATTTTCCAGAAATTCTTTCGCTCAGACGATGACCAGGCCCGTAAATCACCCGGTACTGGCCTTGGGTTGAACATTACCAAAAGCCTGGTTGAAATGCAAGGTGGGAAAATCTGGTTTGAAAGTGAGTTTCGCAAGGGAACCAGTTTCCACTTTACTGTGCCGATTTCTGAAAGCTGAGGAACCTGACATGGCTATGTTCGCCGCCGTCGGAGAAGCACACGCGCTTGACCCGCGCGAGGCCGGGTTACAGGCCACCCATCATGCGCTCAATCGTTTGGGGAATGCCACCCCGGTGTTTGGTATTGTCATCGTGCCGCATCGTTATGACCCACAATTGGTGCTTAACGGCGTGTCGAGTATGCTGACCAATATGCCGTTGCTTGGGTTCAGTTCCTTTGCCGGTATCTCTGAACGAGGAACGCGTTTTCATACGGTGGTTGTGGCCTTGCTGGCGGGGGAAAACCTGCGCGCAGAAACCCATTGGTTTGCTGCCTATAGCCAGGCAAGCGGCGAAATGGCAGCCCGCATTATGCAATTGCTTGGCTATGAACAGCGCCCGGCTGACAGCATTCTGGTTTTTGCCGATGGTTTGAATGGCAGCGCCGAAGATTTTTGCGCGGGCATTCCCGCTCACATCCCACTGGTGGGCGGCCTTTCGAGCGGCGACCTGCAAAGCGCCAACGGATTCCAAATTGCCAGCATGCAGTCAGGACGTGGCGCAATGGGGGCTGCTTTTTTGCGTGGAAATATTAAAGTGGGAATTGGGTATGGGCATGGCTGGATGCCAGTGGGCAGTCATTTCCGCGTGACTCGTTCACGAGGGTTTTGGTTGCGTACCCTGGATGGCCGTCCGGCCTCGGAGACATACTCACAACTCTTTGGCAAGCCGCCCCGCGAGTGGGCCTTCCCACCTTTGAACTATCTGACGCGCATCTATCCTCTCGGTTTTGAGCAAGAGGATAGCCACAAACTGGTGGTACGCTCACCCTTGCGCGTAGAGGCGGATGGCAGCTTTCGCATGAATGCCGCGCTTCGTGATGGCAGTGATGCTTACCTGATGATTGGCAGCCCGGCGGATTGTCAGAAGGCCGCTCTGGACGCTGCTCAGCAGTCCATGCATGCGCTTGGCAGAGTTAAGCCGGTGTTTGCTCTGGTTCTGGTGGATATTGCCTGGCACATGCTGATGCAGGCGCGTGTAGATGCCCAAATTAAGGCCGTTCAGGGCGTGCTTGGGGAGCATGTGCCAATTGCAGGAGGCTACACCCTCGGCCAAATCATCCCGGCAGGCGAGCAAGATGAGCATCCGCAGTTTCTGAACCAACATATCCTTGTGGCGGCGTTTGGCGAAAAAGAATAGCGGATTGCTTTTGCCTTCATCAAGATGAAGCCAAAAGCGCGGGTGGTTTGACACCCTGGGGGGAAATCTGGCCGATGCTTCTTGCATCTTCCTATTTTTCTTGCTACACTTATTGTGAACGATAACGAAAGCATCCTGACCATAAAAGGATTGGATGATGCCGTATAAAGTTTTCTTTGTTGAAGATGAAGTTGTGACGAGGGATGGAATACGCGAGAACGTGGATTGGCGGGGATGTGGTTTCGAGTTTTGTGGAGAGGCAACTGATGGTGAAATGGCCCTGCCTTTGCTGCGTTCTGCCCGGCCCGATGTCTTGATTACTGACATCAAGATGCCGTTTATGGATGGCCTGCAATTGAGCAAACTGGCGCGCGAGCGGATGCCCTGGATGAAAATCGTCATCTTGAGCGGGCATGATGAATTCGAATATGCTCAACAGGCTATCCACCTGGGGGTAACAGATTACCTGCTGAAGCCGGTGACTGCGCAAAAATTACAGGAAACTCTTCGGAAATTGGCTGCTCAACTTGACCAGGAACAGAAAGAGCAGGAGAACCTGCGCAAACTTCAGGCGCAGGTGCAGGAGAATCGGGCGGCGCTGCGCGAAAGGCTGTTGCTCAATCTGGTGATAGGGGCCATCTCTCCTACCGAAGCCATCGAACAGGGTCAAATGCTCGGCCTCGACCTGGCAGCGCGCTATTACCTGGTGGTCATCCTGAAAATCGAACTGCGCGACCGCACCGAACAATTCGATTACGACGAGTACCGGCGCGCTCTGGATGGCATCTCTGCCCTGGCAGACGCTGACCCGGATGTCTTTTTCCTGAAAAAGGATTTCGATGATTTGATATTGATTCTCAAAGGCGCTGCGAAAGAAACCCTGGAAGAAGAGCGTGATGTCCTTGTGGATGAAATCAGGAAGGTAACTGCCGAGACGCGCTACCAGGTGACAGCCAGCGCGGGAAGCATACAGACACGGATTGCAGATATTTGCCAATCCTTTGTCGAGGCGCTGGTAAACATCCAAAGTCATTCTGGCGAACGCAAAATCGGCGAGAATCAGGTTCTTGCGCGGGCTGAACTGCTCAAGGTGGACAAGGCCGCAGTGGAAGATTACCTGCGCTGCGGCACCCGGAACGAGTTCGATGCTTTCTTCGACGCACACATCCGCCCGTTGGGAGAGTCGGCGCTTAAATCAGACCTGATAAGAAATTATGTTTTCATTGATGTAGTCTTGGCGGCGGCCCGGCTGGTTAATGACCTGGGCGGAGATATTGACCGGGTTATCCCAGAGTTGAATTCCATTGAGACCATCCTGGCGAACGCCAGGACCGTTGAGCAACTCCGCGAGCAGGCTTTCAAGATTCTTTCCGGGGCGCTGGCATTCCGTGACAGCCAGCGCGGTGGACAGTCTAAAAACCTGGTGCGGGTGGCAAAGGAATATATAGAGCAGCATTTTATCGACCCGGAACTTTCGCTCAACGAGGTGGCTTCGCGGGTTAACCTCAGCGCCAGTCATTTCAGCGTGGTATTCAGCCAGGAAACCTGTCAGACTTTCAAAGAATACCTGACCGAAATCCGAATAAAAAAAGCCAAGGAGTTGCTGCGCACGACCTCCCTGCGGGCCTCTGATATCGCCTATCAAGTTGGTTACAATGACCCGCATTACTTTAGTGCCGTATTCAAAAAAAACACCGGTCTTTCACCCATCGAGTTTCGGACGCAGCATTAATCACGCGCTGGCGAGAAGATAGAGGCGAAAATGACAACGATGCCCGGTTTCAGGAGATTCCTGTCGCGCCTGGGCGCGGAAGCCAGTTCAAGCGGGAAGTCGCCGCTCAGGTACCTGGGCCGGTTGGCAGACTTCCTGGCCGGGGTTAATCTGTCCATTCGCGTCAAAATCCTGGTTTCTTTATGTATTGTCATTTTGCTGATGGGGACGACCAATGTTGTTTCAATGCTGCAAGTGCTTAGTTATAGCCGCCAATACGACGCCATCATCACCAACATCACCACTGCCAACAGTATTAGCGGACGCATCAAGCCCGATATTGACAATGAGATGTGGAAAATTGTTGCCGGGAAGGTTGAATTTTCAGAGGGAAAGCAGTACGAAATCATCGCCGACATCAATGCCCAGGTGCGCTGGATGATGGAGAACACCGACTCGCCGCGCGCCCGGGTCAAACTGGATTTGATTTTGCGAACCATGCAATCGCTGGAAGAATACATCGACCGGATGGGCGCGGCAATTGCTCGCAACAGCACTGCCGCCGAGAATGAAGCCGTTCTGGAACAAATCCGCTTTGCAACCTCGGTGGTCGAAGAAGTGGTGCAGGATTATGTCATTTTCGAAGTCCACCGCATGGAGGGTCAATACCAGGTGATGCGTGAGAGTTTCGACCGCTGGCGAATCCTTTCGATTCTCCTGATTTTCAGCGCAGTGGCCTTTTCGGTGATTGCGGCCTGGAGTCTTTCCAAGAGCATTTACACGCCTATCAAAAAACTGCATGACGTTACTACTACCATCACCAAAAACGACCTGCAAGCCCTGATGACCAGCGACAACGTGGATGAAATTACTGAGCTGGGTTTGAGTTTCAACATCATGATTGGTAAAATTAAGGAACTGCTCGATGCCAAGATGAAGGAGCAACAGGAGCTCAAAAAAGCCGAGTTGCGCGCGCTTCAGGCGCAAATCAACCCGCATTTCCTGTACAACACCCTCGATACTATCATCTGGATGGCGGAAGCCAGGCAAACCAGCCAGGTGGTGGAAATCGTCAGCGCGCTCGCGCGTTTTTTTCGCATTAGCCTGAGCAAGGGCATGGACTGGATTACGATTGGAGAAGAAGTTGAGCGCGCGCGCAGTTACCTGACCATCCAGAAGATGCGTTACCGCGACATCCTGGATTTCAAAATCGAAGTCGATGACGATGTGACGGAGTACACTGTCCTGAAACTGATTCTCCAGCCGCTGGTGGAAAACGCCCTGTATCATGGCATCAAAAACAAACGGCAGGGCGGCACCATTTGGGTGCGCGCCCTGCGCAAAAACGAAGAAGAAATCTTGCTTGAAGTGGAAGATAACGGAATTGGCTTCACGCCCGAAAAACTGGCCCAGCTGCGCGCCGAGTTGGAGGACGATTCGGGAGATATTAAACTGGAAAGTGGCTTTGGGATTGGCAACGTCAACAAACGCATTCGTTTATATTACGGAAAGCCTTACGGGCTGACGGTGCGCAGTGAATACAACACTGGGACTTGCGTCACCCTCCTCATTCCGGCCAAAATCGAAGTGGCCTCTACGGAAGAAAACGAGGCTGTTGTGCCAGCCTGATTGGATTGCGCAAGGACGCGAGGAGCGTTTTTTGATGAAAGTTTCATGGAATCTGTGGCTTTTTGCATCGTTGCTGGTCGTTTTCTTTCCTTTGGGATGCACACCGCAGCCTGTTTCCCTGGATGAGATAACGCTCAAGACTGGGAAAACTTACGCCGACCTGGTGGTTGGCTACGCCCAGTTGGGCGCCGAGAGTGAGTGGCGCGTGGCAAATACCCTCTCCATCAAAGAGACGGCGGAGCAATTAGGCGTGGAACTGCGCTTTGTGGACGCGCAGCAAAAGCAGGAAAACCAGATTCTTGCCATTCGTAAGTTTATCATCCAGCGCGTAGATATTATCGGTCTTTCTCCCATCGTCGAAACGGGCTGGGAAGAAGTGTTTCGCGAGGCCAAAGCAGCGGGCATCCCTATCATCCTGGTTGACCGGCGGGCCGCCGTGCCAGAGGACCTGTACGTTACCTATCTTGGTTCGGACTTTCTAGAGGAAGGCCGCAATGCTGCGCGGGTGATGGCGGGTCTGACCGGGGGGAAGGCCAACATCGTTGAATTGGTCGGCACCATCGGCTCGGCGCCCGCCAACGACCGCTATACCGGCTTCCGCGAAATTCTGCGGGAGCATCCCGGCATGGTCATCATCGATTCTGCGTCGGGAGATTTCACCCGCGCCCGCGGACGGGAAGTGATGGCGGCCTTTCTGAAGGAGCATGGGGAGAGAATCACAGCCGTCTATGCCCATAACGACGATATGGCCCTGGGCGCCATCCAGGCGATTGAAGAATATGGCCTCAGGCCGGGCGTGGATATCAAAATCGTTTCAGTCGATGCCGCGCGCGGCGCGTTCGAGGCCATGATTGCCGGGAAAATCAATGCGACGGTGGAGTGTAACCCCTTGCTTGGGCCGCAATTTTTTGAACTGGCGCTCAAGGTGGTCAACGGACAGGAAGTGCCTAAATGGGTTCCGTCGATTGAGACGATATTCTTTCCTGATAATGCCGCTGAAATCTTGCCAACGCGCAAGTATTGATGAATCGAAAGAAAATTAACCCTGTTCTCAAAAAAATCGCCTTTCCGACAGATGGCGATTTTTTGTTCGTTTAGCAGGCGTTAAAAAACCAACCTTTTCCATAAGAGAAAACATGGATTGTTGGGTCGCAAAGGTTTATTCTATTCACAGGTATACATCGTTGCACTTCCTGATAGGAAATGCCATTCACCCTCTCCCCCAAGACCCAAAAGGAGCAAGCAGATGAAAGTCGCCAGAGTTCTTTTCTCCATCGTTGTGGCACTTGTGCTTCTCTCCGCTGCCGCTGGTTGCGGCCCGGCTGCCACGCCAGAACCGGCCCAGCCAGCTGCCCCAAAGGCAACGGAAGCACCCGCCAAAAAAGTCTACACCTATAAAGATATGGTGGTCGGTTTCCTGCAAACCGGTTCCGAGGGCGGCTGGCGCGCCGCCAACAGCGCATCCTTCAAAGAGACCGCCGCGCAGTTGGGCATCACTCTGAAGTTCTACGACTCGCAGAATGACCTGGCTAAGCAGGTTGCTGGTTTCCAACAGTTCATCCAGGACCCGGAAGTTAACGTCATTGTCATATCGCCGCTCGAAACGACCGGATGGGAGCAGGTTCTCAAGGAGGCCAAGGCCGCCGGGAAAATCGTCATCCTCTCGGACCGCCGCATTGATGGCTTCGAAGATTACTACGTCACCTTCATCGGCGCGGACTTTGTGGAAGAAGGCCGCAAGGCTGGCAAGGAAATGTGCGAATTGCTCAAAGACAGCCCCAGCAAGAACGTGTGGGAACTGGTTGGTAATGTTGGTTCGGCCCCGGCCATCGACCGCGGTAAAGGCTTCCGCGAGACGGCATCCCAGTGTGGCATCACCGTCACCAAGAGCCAGACTGCCAACTGGAGCGTTGTGGAAGGCAAGCAGGTGACAGAAGCCTGGTTGAAGGAGACCAAAGATGTGCAAGGCATCTTCGGTCAAAACGATGAAATGGCCTTCGGCGCTATCGAGGCGCTCAAGGAAGCCGGTCTTGTTCCTGCAGTGGATGTCAAAATCATCTCGGTCGATGCCACTGCTGGCGCATTCCAGGCCATGCTCGATGGCACGCTGAACGTGACGGTTGAATGTAACCCGCTGCTGGCCCCACAGGTTTACGAAGCCGCCCTGGCCGCCCTGAACGGCGAAACCCTGCCCAAATGGATTCCATCCCAGGAGAGCGTCTTCTACATGACCGACCCGAAGTTGAAGGAAATTGCCGCAGGCCGCAAGTATTAAAAAACTGGCAGACCCTAAAGGCGTTCTAACCCTTTAGGGTCTGCGTTCTTGAAACCAGGTTGGGAAGCGAGACTCCGGCGTCGCTTCCCAATCTCCATCCAAAGTATCGTTGAAAAAGGCAGGCGCGCATGGATGAGGTGGAGCAAAATATTCTTGTCATGGAAAGCATTAGCAAGGCCTTTCCGGGCGTGCAGGCGTTGGACGATGTCAGCCTGACGCTCAGGAAGGGGGAGGTTCTTTGCCTGGTGGGGGAAAACGGCGCGGGCAAATCGACTTTGATGAAGGTCCTGACCGGGGTAGATAAACCCGACCGGGGCAAAATTATCTATGACGGGCGGGAAATCTACCCGAAATCGCCGCAGCACGCCCAGGCATTGGGCATCAGCATGGTGTACCAGGAAGTCAACCTGTGCGTCAACCTGTCGGTGGCGGAGAATATCCTGCTGGGGCGCGAACCGCGCAAGATGGGGCGCATTGACTGGCCGAAGATGAACGCTCTGGCGGGTAACACCCTGCGGGATTTGCTGGGAGTCGAGATTGACGTGACCTTGCCGCTCGGTTCGTACACTGTCGCCATTCAACAGATGGTGGCAATTGCGCGCGCGCTATATATTGCTTCGGCGAAAATCTTGATTCTGGACGAACCCACTTCCAGCCTGGATGTGCATGAAACCGCGCAGTTGTTCAAGGTGATGCGCAAACTCAAGGGCGAAGGCGTTGGTATTATTTTCATTACTCATTTCATGGGGCAGGTGTACGAAATTTCCGACCGAATCACCGTACTGCGCAATGGAAAACTGGTCGGAACCTACGAAACGGCTTCCATCTCGCGCGTCGGGCTTATCTCAAAGATGATTGGTCGCAGCCTGGCCGAACTGGACGAGATGTCGAAAATCAAATTGGAGAGCGGCAAACACATCAAAAGCGAGGCTATCCTGCAAGCGCGCAGCCTCGGTTTGAGCGGCGCAATGCAGCCCTTCGACCTGGATTTGCACGCCGGAGAAGTGCTGGGTCTGGCGGGGTTGCTTGGGTCGGGACGCACGGAGATAGCCAGCATCCTGTTCGGCGTCGAGCAGCCAGATTCAGGCGCGATGTGGGTTGAAGGAAAGGCGGTCGAAGAGTATTCCCCGCTCGCGTCCCTTAAGCGCGGCGTGGCGTTATGTCCTGAAGACCGAAAATCTGCCGGGATTGTCGATGACCTGTCGGTGCGCGAGAACATCATCCTGGCCCTGCAAGCCAGCAACGGCTGGTTCAAATACCTGGGGCTGGCGGAACAGTACCGGATTGCGGAGAAATACATTGACCTGTTGAACATCGCCACCCCCTCGGCAGACCAGGCGGTGAAAAACCTGAGCGGCGGCAACCAGCAGAAAGTTATCCTGGCGCGCTGGCTGGCGACCAACCCCAAGGTGCTGATTCTCGACGAACCGACTCGCGGGATTGATGTTGGCGCAAAGGCTGAAATTCAGAAACTGGTGCTTTCATTGGCCGAGGAAGGTAAAGCCTGCGTTTTCATCTCTTCCGAACTGGAGGAAGTGCTGCGCACCAGTCACCGCATTGCTGTTTTGCGCGAGCGTGAAAAAGTGGCCGAGTTCTCTGGTGAAGTGGACGAAAAGACCATCATCCATGCCATAGCAGGGAGTGAAGCATGAAAAAAGCGACCCAACTTTCCTGGAGGAGCGTGACCGAAAGCCGCCTGTTTTTCCCGCTGGCCGCGCTCTTGCTGATTCTGTTGTTCGATTTTATTTTCATCCCCGGCTTTTTCACCATCGAAAACCGGGGCGGCAACTTGCACGGCAGCCTGATTGACATCTTCCGTAATGGCTCGACGGTCATGCTGTTGGCGATTGGCATGACGCTGGTGATTGCCACTGGCGGCGTCGATTTGTCGGTTGGCGCAACGATGGCAATTGCGGCCTCGGTGGCTGGGATTTTGATGAACCCCTCGGCGCTGCGCAACGAAGTCTTTTTTGTGACCGACCCCACCTACACCTTCCAGCCGTTATGGGTGGTTATCAGCGCGGCTCTGCTGGTTTCCATCGTCTGCGGCCTGTGGAATGGGGTGCTGGTGGCTTATATGCGCATCCAGCCGATGGTGGCGACGCTCATCCTGATGATTTCAGGACGCGGGATTGCCCAATTGATTACCAACGGCTTGCGCGTCCAGATTACTTATAAGCCCTATGCGTTTCTTGGTCAGGGCTGGGTTATCCTGCCGTTTTCGCTGTACATCGTGGCGTTCATTTTCGCCCTGACCTGGCTGCTGACCCGCAAGACCGCCATCGGGATGTTCATCGAATCAGTTGGCACCAACTTTCGCTCCAGTTTTTTTAGCGGCATTAACGAGAAGCGCATCAAACTGATGGTCTATACCTTCTGCGGCTTTTGTGCCGGGATTGCCGGGCTGGTCGCCAGTTCCAACATTCGCACCTCCGACGCCAACAACATCGGCCTGACCACCGAACTGGACGCCATCCTGGCGGTCGTTATCGGCGGCACCTCGATGAGCGGCGGGCGTTTCTCGCTGCTGGCGAGCATGATTGGCGCGCTGGTTATGCAGGCCATCACCCAATCGATGTATGCGGTCGGTGTTCCGGCCTTTGCTTTGCAGGCTATCAAAGCCATCGTTGTCATCCTGGTTATCCTGCTGTATTCTGAACAGGCGCGAGGCTTCGTGCGCAAACTTGGCATGACGAGCAAAGGGGCCTAGCCATGATGTCTTTCTTGAGCCATTTCTTTGCCAAAAACCGCAAGTTCATTCCGATGATGTCCACTGCATTACTGGCGCTGACTGCCTACGCCATTGGGGCCTACTTTTTCGCCGGAATGCGTAACCCGCAGGTCTTTTTCAACCTGTTCCTGAATAGCGCGCACCTGCTGATTGGCGGCATCGGCATGACTTTTGTCATCCTGACCGGCGGCATTGACCTGTCGGTCAGCGGCGTGGTGGCGCTGACTACCGTTTCGACTGCGGTCCTGCTGCGCGAAGGGATGAACCCCTGGCTCGTCATCTTGCTCATGCTCCTGATGGGCATGACGATTGGCGCGGTGATGGGGACTTTCATTGTCAAGTTGAAAGTGCAGCCCTTTATTGCCACCCTGGCCGGGATGTGGTTTGCGCGTGGGATGTGTTTCTTTATCAGCGATAATGCCGTCAACATCGACAATCGCATCTTCCAGATTCTTGGCAAGACGAAAATCCTGATTCCCGGCCTGATGGAACTTTCCGTCCAACAGGGGAAGCCTGCCCCTTACGTCTCCATCCCGGTTGTGCTGGCGTTTACCCTGCTGGCAGTTACCATTTACGTTGCCCATCATACCCGCTTTGGCCGCACGGTGTATGCCATCGGCGGGAACGAAGGCCGCAACGAACAATCGGCCCGGCTGATGGGACTGCCGGTTGACCAGACCAAACTGCTGGTGTACACCTTTAACGGGTTCTGCTCGGCGCTGGCGGGTTTATGCTTCAGCGTGTTCGTCTTTTCGGGGCATGGCCTGTATGCCCCTGGCTTCGAATTGGATGTCATCGCCTCGGTGGTGATGGGCGGAACCATGCTAACCGGCGGCTCTGGTTATGTGTTTGGCACCCTGTTTGGGGTGCTGGTGCTGGCTGTGACCCAGACGCTCATCCAGTTTATTGGCTCGCTTAGCTCGTGGTGGACGAAAATTGTGATTGGCGTGCTGACGCTGACCTTCATCGGCGTCCAGACCCTGCTGGCGAACCGCAAAGCGGCACGTTCACAGGCGCAGGCCAGCCCGGCGGTCATTCGCAGGCGCAGGCTGGCGTTTGGGCTGGGCGCGGTGGCTCTGTTGGCTGTCATCGGTTTGGTTGCGATTTCGCAGTTAGGAAAACCATCTTCGGCAGAAACCACTGAGACTGCCCAGTGCCAGGTCGCTCCTTTCCGCGAGGCGGAAGCGGCCAGCCTGCTCGAAAACGGCGCGGCCCTGGTCTATCATCGCACTGCCGGGCCCGATTGCGTTGATGAATTGTATGCCATCTACCCCGATGGACGGATTACCGCCACTGCGGGCGGGCAAACCGTCGAAAAACAGGTCCCTGCCGAGGAGGTGGAAAACCTGCTGGTTGCCATCAGCCTTGACCACGGCTGGTTTACTGCCGAAATCTACAGCACCTATCTCAATCCTTGCCGTCAATGCTATGCCCACTTTATCGATATTTCGTATAACGGCCAGCAAAAAGCCGTAACGGGCGTAGATGGCACGACCGCCATGCCGCCCGGCTACGCCTTTGCTCTGGCTGAAATCAGGCCGCTGCTCCCGGCGCTCAAACCGTAACACGGAAGGGTGTACTGCAAAAACCATTAAACGCAGAGACTGCGAGAGCGCGCAGAGTGATTAAATTGCCAAACCAGTAAAATTCCATTTATTTTGCGCGGGAACCGCAAAAAATCTCTGCGTTAATTATCTCAAGAAAGACCTTTTTGCGGCGACTCACGGAATTTATTCCGCAGCCTGACCAAGATATAGGAGAAGCGACACAATGAAGCCCAAGACACTGCTTACCCTGTCCCTGTTCGCCTACGCCGTCATCTCATTGGCCTGCGTTTATGTAGTCCTGCCCGAAGGGTTGGAATCGCCCAAATCCGCCCAGGAAGGCCACGAACAAAAAGCCTGGTACGGGTACGTCACCAACGTCAGCCAGACGGCGGCGGGCGATTTGCGCATCGAGATTACCATTCGCAATGACACCGGGGAGTGGAGTACCATGCGCGCTGTGGAGAACAAACCGGCGGTATTGACCAGCGGCGGCAAATCTACCAGCTGCGAGACCGTTTTCGTCAGCACTGGTGGGCATCGCTTCGCGCCAGGATTCCAAATGCGCGGCTACACCACCGGGAATCAGTCGGCTCCTGAAACGCAGTTGCTCTATGTGGAATGCAAAGGCGCGCAGGCTGCAACCGGCGCGAAACTCGTCATCGACTACGTCAGTTTTCAGGGAGAATTGGATGATTACAAGCCGGAGGAGAACAAAACCACTGGAAAATTGGAACTCAACCTCGATGAAATTGCGACAGATTTGACCTACCCGGTTGCTGAAGCGGTTGATGGGTTGATTTTGAAGCCTGGTCTCGGCATCACCGGTTTAAGCGAAAACGTGGTCACGCTGTTGGATGTCCGGCGCGGCGAGAGCGGCTTTCTGTTCACCTGGCAGAACTTCAACCCAACCAAATTCCCGCTCAAAACGCACATTGGCACGCCGCCGGTCATTGGCGCGGATGGAATCATTTACGGAATCTACGAAACTCTGGATATTGCCCCCGTTCCGATTACCCCGGCCAACGAGAACATGCAGTGGCAAACCGAAGTAGCCATCCCGCAAGATGTGAGCGGCTGCTACATCTTACTGAGCGTCGAGTCAAAAAAGCCGAGGACGTATCTCAACTATGTGATTGATATCAGCGACAAGTAGTCGGGAAAAACAAGGTACCCTTTTGCGGGAACGTCCCGAAAGGTTCAGAAGCGCAACTGAGGCGCTTTTCCAAACCCTTCGGGACTATATTTTTAAGGCCTGACCGCGAACACTTGAATCCCCTCGCGCGAGGCGGCGGCCAGAAAACGGTCATCGGGGCTGAAAGACAGGGCCATCACCGGGCTGTCGAAGGCCTGAAACGTTTCGCGCAATTCGAAATCTGGTGAATACACTACTACCGAGCCGTCTGACAGAGCAAAGGCCAACAAGTCTTCTTTTGTAGAATAGGTCATCGTCATAATCTCTGCCTGGAACGAAAGCCGTTTCACTTCACGGATGTTGTAGCCTGGTGGCTCCATCACCTGGACAATCGTGAGTCCCTTGTCCAGGTCGCGTTTGAGGAGCAAAAGCGCGCCCTGGCGGTTCAGCAGCAATGGCTTCAGCAGAAACACATCCCTTTCCTGGGCCAGGGTTTTGCCGGTGGCTTTGTCAAAGACCGTGATTACAAAGGTTCTCGACCTTTGCTGGGTGGTATAGGCAAACAGCGCGCGCGTTTCGGTAAACGCCTGGAACGCGCCGCCCACAGACTCGGATGCGCGTGGTCGGCTCTTGCCGTACAGGTCTGCCGCCGCACCGCGCACATCAATGAGAATCCAATTCCCGCTCTGGTCAACCGCTTTCACGCGGTAATCGCCGAATACGTCCAGGATGGTCTCTCCGCGCCAGCTTTGCAGCAGAGTGCGGTTGCCGCCTATAATTTCCTTGAACGCAATCGTATCGGAACTGAACATGCGATTTTCACCATCTGCAAAGCAATTCTGTTCGCCGGTGAAGATTTTTACCCAACAGACCGCATTTGGAGTGCTGACCAATAACATTTCATTGCTGATATAGCGAAATCCGTTGTATTCGCCCAGCCCCAGCCCGTTGGTTGAATCTTCCAGAGCGGGTTCCTGCTCCCAAAAGGGCAGGAGCAGCGCCCGAGAGTCGGTTTCCATTGTCTCGAAGCGGAGATTTTGACCGGATTGGATATCCCACTCTGCGGTTATCACCGTTGCCTGGGTTTGAGTCGCATTCCAGGAGACGCTGATGCCCTGCAACGTGCTTTCGTTGATAAAAGAAAGTTCCCACTCTCGCGCCCTGCCGTCCGGCTGGGTCACTTCGCGGATGATTTGGAAGTTTTCCACGCTGTAGATACGCAGGCGGTTGCCGAAGGCAATTGCCAGCGACTGGGCCTCTGGCGAAAGGGCAAATGGTGTGTTGTTGGCAGGCAGGAGCAGACTGACGGGCTTTTCCCAGGTTTGGGTGTCGTAAATGAGTAAACTTCGGCCATCGCGGATGGCGCACCGGGCATTATTGGCGCTGAATTGCAGGTCGCGGAGCGGTTTTTCGCTGCTCAGCACCTGCCGTCCGTTTTGCAGGTTGAAGATACGCAGGGTGGAATCTCCAACTGCATAGGCCAGGAAGCGGCCATCGGGCGAGAGAATGACCAGGCCTTCGTTTTCCTGTCCCTGGTAGGAGGCTTCAAGTGGAATGTTCAATCGAAGCGTTTTCCATTTGATATCCTGCACTTCATAGACCTGTACTTCCCAGTATCCGGCGTTGCGGGTCAACACTGCAAAGAGCGTACCGTCCTGGTTGACCGTGAGGCAGTTTTTGCAAGGAATGGCATGGGTGAAGATGTCACGCCAGTGTGCCAGTTGGGCGCCCGATTGGTCAAATACGAACAGGCCGTTGCTGGTGCTGATGAACCATTTTTGCTGGTCGCCGCTTGGCACGGCCTGACGGATTTCAGAGCGCATGGCCTGCCAGACTGGGGTTAATTGCGGAACGGCTTCGAGCGCAATTGGAGGAAACCCCATGTCAATGACCTGCGTTCCAGCGGCGGCTGGCGCATAGACCCGGGGCGTGGGCGTCAGGCTGGGCGTGCGCGTGATGGTAGGGGTCAATGTTTCGGTGGGTATTTCGGTGGGCGGAGGCGGGATGGTGGAAGTGATGGTGGCCGTTGGCGTGGGGGTGCCGGGCGTATAGTCGGCGGGAAACGGGGTCCCGGTGGGCGGCGCGGCGGTGTTGCCGAAGGAAAAGCCTGGAATTCCCTGGCAGGAGGACAACAAGAACAGAAGGATGAACCAAAACAGGAGCATAGTCTGTTTTCTTTTCATTGGGTCCTCGCGTCAGTTGGGGTGGGTCTGATCCAATCAGGTATTAATCGTTCAGATACAGGCCGCCGGTGGCTTCCATCCAGTCGGCAATTTTTTCCACGGCGGCGGAAATGTCATTGTCGGAAATGTCCACTTCCAGTTTGGGCAGGGCCGATTCCGCCACCAGGCGGCGAATCAGCGCTTGTTCCTCTACAAAACGGCTCAGGTCGTTATATTGGTCGGGTTTGCCAGAGACTTTAAGCCGCTCTTCGCGCGCGGCGGCAAACGATTCGGGGGAGCGATTCATAAAAATCAGCCGAAAGCCCAATGGAACGAGACGCTGCTCCAGCCAGCGAAAATCATAATCCCGCCCATAGGTTTGCAACTGATAGGCGCGAGTTGAGATGTGAAAACGGTCTACAATCCACGAGTAGTAGCGTTGCAGTTCAAACAGCCTTGCCCAGGTGTGGTAGGTTTCCAGGGCCAGGGCTTCTTCTTGCGGCTCGAAGTTAATCAGCCCGCGCCCCCACGGGAAGTTCGTGAAGGCGCACCACTCGCCGGAGATAAGCGGGGAGTGGTAACGGTATTTGCGCGGGCCGACAATGCGCGGGTGTTCATTGAGCGCAAAGGCAATATCGGTTTTGAAGGTCAGGCGCGTGCCTTCCAGGATAATTTTGGGGACGAGTTTATTACCCATGAGTTATTCTCCTGACCTAATCCTACCACAAGATGTACAGCAATTCTCTGGCCTTGCTCGCCAAAACGTCTTTGGAAGGCAGCAGAGAAGGTCAGAACCCTGGCGAACTTTGCGCTACGAAATTCCCCCAACCTTGTCCGAAATTCATGACAAGATTCGGACTTTAATATGACATTCATGACTTTTTTTTCAAAATCAGAGCGGCTAAACTTGCAAAGATGTGACAACTACGCCCCAACCAGAAATTGCCGCAGAAAGTATTTTTTCCAGGCGCGGCAGTGCAGGTATAATAAGCAGGTTTGAGCAAAATTTCACAAAAGACCTTATTCTCTTTTTCAAGGAGTTAACGAATGTCTAAAAAAAGCATCATTACCATTGACGGGAATGAAGCCACCGCTTCTGTCGCGTACCGCGTCAGCGAGGTCATCGCCATTTATCCAATTACTCCCTCGTCGAACATGGGCGAATTTTCCGATGAGTGGGCGGCCAAAGGCAAGCCCAACATTTGGGGCAATGCGCCGCATGTTATCGAAATGCAGTCGGAGGGTGGCGCGGCGGGCGCAGTGCATGGCGCGTTGCAGGCCGGAGCGCTTTCCACGACCTTTACCGCCAGCCAGGGCTTGCTGTTGATGATTCCCAATATGTATAAGATTGCCGGGGAATTAACCAGCACGGTCTTCCACATTGCCGCCCGCGCGATTGCCGCTCAAGGTCTCTCCATTTATGGCGACCATCAGGACGTGATGGCCTGCCGTCAGACCGGTTGGGCCATGCTTTCCTCCGGCTCGGTGCAGGAAGCGCATGATATGGCCGCCATTGCCCACGCGGCCACGCTCAAAACGCGCGTGCCGTTCCTGCACTTCTTTGATGGCTTCCGGACCTCGCATGAGGTGAACAAAATCGAACCGTTGAGTGATGACGACCTGCGCGAGATGATTGATATGGAACTGGTGCAGGCCCACCGCGCCCGCGCTATGACTCCTGACCGGCCTGTACTGCGCGGCACGGCTCAGAACCCGGATGTTTACTTCCAGGGGCGCGAGACGGTCAATAAGTACTATCTGGCTGCGCCCGCCCTGGTGCAGGAAACGATGGATAAGTTCGCCAAAGTAACCGGGCGCCAATATCACTTGTTCGATTATTCCGGTCATCCCGAAGCCGAGCGCGTTATTATCCTGATGGGTTCTGGCGGCGAGACGGCTGAAGAAACAGCGCGCTTCCTGTCTGAAAAAGGCGAGAAGGTTGGCGTGGTGCGCGTTCGCCTGTTCCGACCCTTTGACGTTAAAGCGTTTGTCGAATCCATGCCGAAGACCGTCCAATCTCTGGCGGTGCTCGACCGCACCAAAGAACCCGGCTCGGCGGGCGAACCGCTTTACCAGGATGTGTTGAGCGCCCTGTTTGAAATGGGCCGCGCCAACATCAAAGTGATTGGCGGACGCTATGGCCTGTCCTCGAAGGAATTTACCCCGGCGATGACCAAAGCCGTCTTCGACGAATTGGCAAAACCTGAACCCAAGAATCATTTCACGGTTGGCATTCAAGATGACGTTACCCACACCAGCCTGGAGGTAGACGCCTCGTTCAGCATTGAATATCCAGAAACGGTGCGCTGCGTCTTCATTGGTCTGGGCGCGGATGGCACGGTCGGCGCGAACAAGAACTCCATCAAAATCATTGGAGAGGAAACCGACAACAACGCTCAGGGCTACTTTGTTTATGACTCTAAGAAATCTGGCACGCTGACTCAGTCGCACCTGCGTTTTGGCCCCAAGCCCATTCGCGCGCCGTACCTGATTGCCAACAACACTGCTAACTTTGTGGCCTGCCATCAATTCTCGTTCCTGGAGCGCTACGATGTGCTCAAGTTTGCCCAGCCTGGTGGCGTGTTCCTGCTTAACAGTATTTACTCTAAAGAAGAAGTGTGGGACCATCTGCCCATCGAGGTACAGCAGGCGATTATCGACAAGAAACTCAAGTTCTATAACATCAACGCTTACGAAGTAGCCGAAAAGACCGGCATGGGCAGCCGTGTGAACACCATCATGCAGACCTGCTTCTTTGCCATCTCCGGCGTTCTGCCGCGCGAACAGGCCATTGCCGAAATCAAACACTCCATCGAAAAGACCTACGGCAAGCGCGGCGAAGCGGTTGTTCGGAAGAACTTCGAGGCGGTGGACCAGGCTCTGGCGCACCTGCACCAAATCCCCGTGCCAGAAAAAGCCACCAGCAAATATCGCATGCGACCGCGCGTGCCTGAAGCCGCGCCTGAGTTCGTCAAGAAAACCCTGGCGCCCATCATCGCCCTGGAAGGCGAGGAAGTTCCCGTCTCAGCCATGCCGGTTGATGGCACTTTCCCCACCGGCACGACCCAGTGGGAAAAGCGCAACATTGCCCTCGAAATCCCAGTGTGGGAACCAGATTTGTGCATCCAGTGCGGCAAATGCGTTTTCGTCTGCCCGCATGCGGTCATTCGCCACAAAGTTTATGATAAAGCCCTGCTGGCAAATGCGCCTGAAACATTCAAACATACCGAGTCGAAGTTTAAGGAGTTCCCCGGCATGGCATACACCGTGCAGGTTGCTCCCGAAGATTGCACCGGTTGTTCGTTGTGTGTGGAAGCCTGCCCGGTGAAAGACAAAACTCAGGTGGGCCGCCGCGCCATCAACATGGCCGCCCAGCCCCCGCTGCGCGAAAGCGAATCCAAAAATTGGGACTTCTTCCTGGAAATCCCCGAAGTGGACCGCGCGGCTTTCAACCCCAACACCATCAAGAATTCGCAGCTGCTCCAGCCGCTCTTTGAGTTCTCCGGCGCGTGCGCGGGCTGTGGCGAGACGCCGTATGTCAAACTGGTCTCGCAACTGTTCGGCGACCGCGCGCTCATTGCCAATGCCACCGGTTGTTCTTCCATTTACGGCGGCAATCTGCCCACCACGCCCTGGGCGTTCAACAAGGAGGGACGCGGCCCGGCCTGGAACAACTCACTCTTTGAGGATAACGCCGAATTTGGCCTGGGCATGCGCCTGACCCTCGATAAACAAACCGAGTATGCTCATTTCCTGCTCAAAGGCATGTCGGCAGAACTCGGCACGCTGGCTGAAGAACTGCTGAATGCTGACCAAACCACCGAAGCCGGAATTAAAGCTCAACGCGAGCGTGTTGCTGCGCTGAAACAAAAACTATCTGGCAAGACTGACCCGAAATCACGCGATTTGCTGGCGATTGCCGATGTGCTGGTCAAAAAATCGGTCTGGATTATGGGCGGCGATGGCTGGGCGTATGACATCGGCTATGGCGGTCTCGACCATGTGCTGGCTTCCGGGCGCAACGTCAACATCCTGGTGCTGGATACCGAAGTCTATTCCAACACCGGCGGTCAGGCCTCCAAAGCCACCCCAATGGGCGCGGTTGCTAAATTTGCCATGAGCGGCAAGGGAATCGGCAAAAAAGACCTCGGTCTGATTGCGATGTCTTACGGTTACGTTTATGTGGCTCGCGTGGCAATGGGCTACAATGACCAGCAAACCTTGCGCGCTTTCCTCGAGGCTGAAGCCTACGACGGCCCCTCTATCATCATTGCTTACTCGCACTGCATTGCGCACGGCATTGATATGGCGAAGGGCCTCGACCAGCAAAAGCTGGCCGTACAATCTGGTCACTGGACACTCTACCGCTATAACCCCGACCTGATTGCTCAAGGCCAGAACCCGCTGACGATTGACTCGAAAGAGCCGTCTATCCCGCTCGAACAGTACATCTATAACGAGACCCGCTACCGCATGTTGGTGCAGGCTGACGAATCCCGCGCCGAAATGCTGCTCAAAAATGCCCAGGCCGATGTTAAAAAACGCTGGGAGTACTACCGCCAAATGGCCGCCATGCACTATGGTAATGGCAATGGTAACGGAAACGATTGAATGAGCGTAGTAAGGCGACAGTCACCTCAAAAGTGACTGTCGCCTTATGCCTCCCCGAAAGGAAAATCACCATGACTGACCTGACTACCCGCTATCTTGGTCTCACCCTCAAGAATCCCATCGTCGCATCGGCCTCTCCGCTGACCAAAAAACTTGATTCTGCTAAAAAATTAGATGAAGCCGGTGTGGGCGCGATTGTGATGTACTCGCTCTTCGAGGAGCAAATCATCCAGGAAAGTTTGGAACTCGACCACTACCTGACTCGTGGAACGGAATCTTTTGCCGAAGCACAGACCTATCTGCCTGATACAGGTATGTATGCCATGGGACCTGGAAAGTACCTCGACCACCTGACCGCCGTCAAGAAATCCGTCACCGTGCCGGTGATTGGCTCGCTCAACGGCGTTTCCACCGGTGGTTGGACGCGCTACGCCCGTTACATGCAGGAGGCCGGAGCCGATGCCATTGAACTCAATCTGTACTACCTCGCCACCGACCCGGAACTGACCGGTCAGGAATTGGAAGAAGCGCAAATCGAACTGGTCGCCGATGTCAAGTCATCCGTGAGCATTCCAGTCGCGGTCAAGCTCAGCCCATTCATCACCTCCTTGCCGAATTTCGCCAAACGCCTGGCGGAGGCCGGGGCCGATGGTCTGGTGTTGTTCAACCGCTTCTACCAGCCCGATTTCGACCTGGATAACCTGGAAGTCCTTCACAGCCTGGTGCTTTCCAACTCTGACGAACTACGCCTGCCCTTACGGTGGGTCTCCATCCTTTACGGGCGCGTCAACACCGACCTGGCGCTGACGACCGGCGTTCACACCGCCGCTGACGTGCTAAAGTCTATGATGGCCGGCGCGCAGGTGGTGATGATTGCCTCCGAGATTCTCAAGAATGGCTATACCCGCATCTCCGATATGCTTGCCAACATGACTGCCTGGATGGAAGAACACGAGTACCAATCCATCCAACAAATGCAAGGCAGCATGAGCCAGAAAGCCGTGCGCGAACCGGCAGCCTTCGAGCGCGCCAACTACATGCGTGTTTTGGGGTCGTTCCGCGATTTGCCGTAGTGTCAGTCATCAGTCACCAGCGACCAGGACGTAGAAGACGGAATGTCTGGTGAAATTTTTGGTAAAGACTGAAGAGTAAACTGTCTGCCGAGAGCGCGAGTAAGAAGCGCTCTCGATTTTTTTTGTCCGCGCCCCCAATTACGAATTACCAATTCCCTGTTTTCGCTTTATAATCCTCCCATGCCCCCTTTCCACTTCCATCACCCCGTCGAAATCCGCTACGCTGACCTGGACCCGCAGGGACACGTCAACAACGCCCGCTTTCTCACCTACTTCGAGCAGGCGCGCGTTCATTATCTGATTCATCTGGGATTGTTCTCGCAGGAACAGTCGTTTCTCGAAATCGGCATTATCCTTGCCGAAGCCGCCATCACCTTCAAAGCGCCGGTTTACTTTGGAACGCAGGCGCGCGTGAGAGCGCGGGTCAGCCGGTTGGGCAACAAATCTATGACGATGGAATACGAAATGGCTGATGACGAAGGCAAGGTCTATGCAACCGGCTCCAGCGTCCTCGTCACTTTTGATTACCGAACCCACTCTACCATCCCCATCCCCCCGGCCTGGCGGGAGAAAATCTCGCGCTTTGAACATCTCGATACCGACAACTGATAACTGATAATGGTTCGCCCCCGAAAGGACTCCCGATGACCTCCCTTCCTCCAATAGACACCCCCTATCTGCTCAATTTTCTGACTGGCCTGCTCAACACCCCCTCTCCTACCGGCTACACTGAAGAAGCGATTGCCTTTCTCGAACGGGAACTCTCGCCTTATCCCTTGCAGCTTCAGCGCACCCGCAAAGGCGCGCTCGTGGCTTGCTTGCAGGGCCGTTTGGATGACGCCCCCCGCGCCCTGACCGCGCATGTAGATACGCTCGGCGCGATGGTCAAGGAAATTAAACCGAACGGGCGGCTCAAACTGACCCGCATTGGCGGTCTGCTCCTGAACGGAGTCGAGACTGAGGGTTGCTGGGTTTTGTGCAACGATGGCCGCCGCGTGCGCGGCTCCTACCTGTTTGACGATGCCTCGGTGCATGTGCATGGAAACAAAATCAATGAAACCCGCCGCAGCGAGGATAACATGGAAGTCCGGCTGGATGCGCGTACCACCTCCAGCGAGGAAACTCGCGCTCTGGGCATCCAGGTTGGCGACTTTGTGGCCTTCGACCCGCGCGTGGAAATCACCGAGGGGTTTGTCCGCTCGCGTTTTTTAGATGATAAAGCCTGCGTTGCCAGCCTGGTCTCGGCTATCAAGTCACTGCATGATGCAGGTTTGAAGCCTGCCCAAAATACCTATTTCCACTTCAGCAACTACGAGGAAGTCGGTCATGGCGCGGCGGCGGGCATCCCTGCCGAAGTTCACGAACTGCTTTCAGTGGATATGGCCGCTATTGGTCAAGGGCAAACTTCCGATGAATTTCATGCCACCCTGTGCGTCAAAGACAGCGGCGGGCCCTACCATCACGGCTTCAGCCAGAAATTGCGCCGCCTGGCCGAAAGATATGGTATTGAGTACAGGGTAGATATTTACCCCTACTACGGCTCGGATGGCGAAGCCTTCTGGCGGGCTGGCGGCGATGTGGCGGTGGCGCTCATTGGTCCCGGCGTGGATGCCTCCCACAATTACGAGCGTACTCACGCCGATGCGCTGGTGGATACCACCAGGTGGATTTTGGCCTATTTGTTGAGCTGAGCCAAAGTTTTTGGATTGCCTTCATGGCTGCCTGTTCATCGTTATCCATGTGGATACGGGCGCAAGGATAAAATTGCCGTGGCTTTCAGCATCGAAATCAACCTGCTTTGGTGAACAACAGATAGGTTGCTTTTTCTACCCTTAACCAGGCCGCAACGTGGACGGCCTGGTTGTTTTTTCTGGTAAGCGGCTATAATTTGTCTGATTTCCCAGATTTATTTGAGTCGTAAACGGGAGACCAGGGATGAAGACTCTAAAAAAATTTTTTGCTTTTCATGCAATCGGGAGCGAAGTCGACCAGCAGACCGCGCAGGTGTTGCGAGGCGTCCTGGCATTTTTTGGCGTCATCAGCCTGCTGTATGTTGTTTTGAGTAGCCTGGCAGATTTTCAAAATTGGGGACGCTATTTGACGCAAGGTGGTATTTTATTGGCCAGCATATTCCTGAGCATGATTTTTCTGCGTCAAGGCCACGTTCGTTTCAGTGCTGTGTTTGTTACCCTGGTCATTTGGCTGGTTTTTACCCTTGCCGCTTATACTGGCGGCGGTGTACGAAGTTCGGGCTATTTTGGTTTCCTGGTGGTATTGGTGGTAGCCGGGATTCTTTCAGAGAGGTGGTTCGATACTTTGTTTGTTACTGTATTATGCCTGGGCGCTGGATATTACATGGTCTATGCGGAAATGAACGGCACCCTGCCGCCTGCCCGTGTGCCCATGACATCTTTTGCGCTGTGGCTGGACAGCCTGTTTTATTTTGCGGCTGTGGCTGGATTGTTGTTCATGACCATGCGCATGACCTACAATGTTTTACAGCGCCTTGACCATGAACTGGTGGAGCGGAAAAGCGCTGAACAAAGGGCCGCCCAGTCTGCCAGCCAGCTGGCGATGCTCAATGAAATTGGGCGCGCCGTCTCTGAAATTACTGACCTGGCAGCATTGCTAGAAACCATCCGCCAGCAACTGGAAAAATTGTTAGCGTTCGACTTTTATTCGGTTCGGGTGTTCAACGCGGAAAGCCAAACTGTGACCCACCTGGCCGTGTACGAAAACGGCCAATATTGGGATGAAGCCGATGCGCCACTGGTCCCTGGAACCGACGCGTATAAAGTGTTTCAAACGGGAGAATCGATACTTCACTTATACACCGAAGGAGAACTGGCAGATTTCAAACGCGCCCCGCTCATGCAAATTGGCGATCACTCTAAATTTACCGCCTCGGTCATATTCGTTCCACTCAAGAAACAGGGTCAGACCATAGGCGCGCTCTCAGTGCAACGCTATGAACCAAATGCCTATACGCTCGCGCATCTCCAATTGGTCGAAGCGGTTGCCATCCAGGTTGCGATTGCTATTGAAAATGCACGCCTGTTTGCCCGCCTGCAACATGAACTGGCTGAACGCAGGCAGGCTGAAGAATTAACCCGGAAAGTGAATCTAGAACTCCAACGGCGCGTTAGGGAACTTTATGTGCTGAATGCTGTCGCACAGGCTGGCGTTTCGGCAAAAAATGAACATGAATTGCTGGCCCCGGTCGTCGAAGTCCTTTACCAATCACTGTATCCTGATATTGTGGGTGTAGCCCTTTGGGATGAACAGGAAAGGCTATTGCGTACCTTTCCGCGCGCTCATCGCGGGCTGCCAGACAGCATTGACCAGATGGCATTTCATCTAGACGAAGGGATTGTAGGCCATGTGGCGGCCACGCGGCAGCCATATCGGATGCGGAATATCGACGACCCTTTTTACCTGCCCCTTGACCCGTCTATTCGGTCTGAATTATGTGTTCCCATCCTGGCCGAAGACAAACTGCTCGGCGTGCTGGATGTCGAAAGCCGTCAGCCAGATGCCTTTAGCGACGCCGACCAGAACCTTCTGGTGACTGTTACCGGGCAAATTGCCACCGCCCTGGAACGATTGCGCGCCGAACAACAGTTGCGCGCCTTCAATGCCGAACTTGAGCAGCGGGTCAGTGAGCGTACGCTCCAACTTGAAGCGGCCAACAAGGAACTCGAAACCTTTTCTTACTCCGTCTCTCATGACCTGCGCGCCCCGTTGCGCTCCATCCATGGGTTTGCCAAAATCTTAAAAGAAGATTTTTCTGGCGAAATGTCGCCGACGGCGCTCGGCTTCCTGGCAAAAATTCTCGACTCGGTGAGCAAAATGGGGCAACTGATTGACGAACTGCTCGATTTTTCACGAATTGGCCGCAAGCCGCTTAGCCTGCAGTGGATTCGACCCAATGAACTTATCCAGGATGTGATTGAGTCGCTGGCTGCCGAAGTTGCTGGGCGTCAAATCGAATGGCATATTCCCGCCCTGCCCCCCGTCATCGCCGACCCGTTGTTGTTGCAGCAGGTGTACGCCAATCTGTTGGGCAACGCCATCAAATATACAAGCAAACGAGAATTGGCCCGTATTGAAGTCGGTCATTTTACCCAAAAGGGGGAAAGCATTTATTTCGTGCGAGACAATGGCGCAGGGTTCGATATGCAGTATGCCGAAAAACTGTTCGCTGTTTTTCAGCGTTTGCATCGTGATGATGAATTTGAAGGCGTAGGCATTGGCCTGGCTATCGTTCGGCGCATCGTTGAACGGCATGGCGGGCGCGTTTGGGCTGAGGCCGAAGTCGGGAAAGGCGCAGCCTTTTTCTTTACGCTGGGGAAGAGAGCAGGATAGATATGGACGAGAAACGTTCCTTTGGCATGGCCGATATTTTATTGCTCGGAGATGTGACCCGCTTTTTGAGGACGGTTTTATGGGTTTTCCTGGGCTTTCTCATGATGGGCGGACTGGCAAATTTATTTTCTCCTGGAGAAATGAACAGAATTGTTGCCAAAAATTCGGTGGCCATGGCGGGCGTAACGGCAATCGCTTTGCTGTTTTTGCGTAAAAAGTGGATTTCACAGGCGATTCTTTTGATGGTTGCAGGATGCGGGGGAATTTTGTTTGCGGCAGCCTGGAATGGAACTGGTATTCGTGGGCCCGCTTTTGCGGCGTTCCTTCTCATCGTTCTTGGCATTGCGTTGTATTGGGGACAGCGCGCCGGTTTGTGGGCTGCCCTGGCCGCGGCGAGCGCAGGCTTTGTCCTGCTTGTGGCAGAGCGGCAGGGGTGGCTCCCTAATTCATCTCGCCCGCTTGAGGGCTGGTTCGTTTGGGCTACCCTGGCGTTCATGTTCGTCCTGGTCGCATTGATGACCGGCCTGATGCTGCGCTATTTGCAACAATCAGTGGCTCAGTTACGCCGCGAACAGGAAAATATCTCCCGCCTGAATGCAGAACTGGAACAGCGCGTAGCCGAGCGCACCGCCCAACTGGCCAATAGTGAACGCTTTCTCAGGATAATCACGCAAAATGTGCAAGATGTCATCTGGACAACCGATTTGCATTTTCGCACCACATACATCACGAATTCAGGCGCCAAACTGCTGGGCTATACCATCGAAGAATTAAAGCGCTTCCCGTTAAAAAAAGTACTTACTCCTGAATCGTACCAACTTGCGTGTCAAACACTTCAGGAAGAATTGGCGAAAGAATCGCAGGGGAATGCGGACCCGGCCCGTTCACGCGTTCTTCAACTGAATTACATTCATAAAAATGGTTCTCTTTTGTACGTGGAGGTGCGAGCCAGTTTTTTGCGTGATGAGCAGGGTCACCCAGTTGGGTTGATGGGTATCAACCGCGACATTACCGAGCGGCATTGGATGGAAAAGGCCCTGCTTGAAAGCGAGGAACGTTATCGAAAAATCACCAGCGTCATTTCTGATTACTCGTATTCGGCCAAAGTAGATGAACAAGGAAGATTCTCCCCGGAATGGGTGGCAGGAGCCTTTGCCGAAATCACCGGCTACGAATTTGATGAGTACCTGGCTGCTGGCGGTTGGGAAAATCTTTTACATCCCGATTCGATTCCCCAAGATTTGCTCGACCGTGAAAATACCCTGTCGAATCGCCCCATTGAAGGCTCGTTACTAAAAATCCGCCGCAAAGATGGCGAAATCCGCTGGGTCCGAAACTTTGCTCAGCCGGTTTGGCATCCAACGGAGAACCGTCTGGCCGGGATATATGGCGGCGTGCAAGATATTACCGCCGAAAAACTGGCCACCGAACGCCTGGAAGCGCTCAATGCCGAGTTAGAAAAGCGGGTGGACGAACGAACGACCCGGCTCGAAAATGCGCTCTCCGAACTGGAATCCTTCAGTTACTCCATCTCCCACGATTTGCGCGCCCCGCTGCGTGCGGTGAACGGCTATGCCGGGATTCTGTTGGCTGAACATCGGGCCAACCTTTCCGCGGAGGTGATTGAAAAATTGCAAGCCATCAAAGAGAATGGAAAACGGATGGGTCAGTTGGTGGATGGCCTGCTCCAGTTTTTACACAGCGGCCGCGAGAAAATTGGGCGGCAAATGGTCAACCCGGGTGAAATTGTGCAGGGCGTGCTCGAACGCTTACAACCACAGATTAAAAACCGCCAGATTGAGATATCTGTCTCTGAATTGCCGCCCTGCTCGGCCCACCCGCGCCTGTTAGATAAAGTCTATGAAGGTCTGATGAGCAATGCTATCAAATTTACCCGGGGGCGAGATCCGGCTCGTATCGAAATTGGCGCGCTGGAAAAAGATGGCTGTCCGGTTTATTTCGTGCGCGATAATGGCGTTGGCTTTGATATGAAGTATTACGATAAATTATTTGGAGTTTTTCAGCGCTTACATCACTTGAGCGAATTTGAGGGCGTTGGGGTCAGCCTGGCCATTATTCAGCGCATTATCAACCGGCATGGCGGTCTCATCTGGGCAGAAGCCGAGGTCGGCAAAGGGGCGACATTTTACTTCATGCTGGGGTAAAAAAGTTGCGCCAACCGTTGCATGGCTGGCGCAACTCAATTTATTCCGCCGCTGGCGTGATGACTTCTTCCTTTTGAATGATTTTGGCCTGCTTCGACAGGTTGATGACTATCACTGCGCCGATGATGACCAGAGCGGCAACGATGATTCGCCCGCTGATGACTTCCTGTGCCAGCCAGGCTCCCAGGAAAATGGCCACCACCGGGTTAACGTAAGCATACGTTGAGACCAGCGCAATTGGGGCGTTACGCAGCAGCCAGGCATAGGCCACGAACCCCACCAGTGAACCCATCAAAATCAGGTAGAGCAACCCCAGCCAGGAACTGAGCGACACGGCGACCAGGTCGAAGCGCGGCAGTTCACCGGTCAGGGCGCTCATCAGGAACAGGCCAGCCGCCCCAGCGGTCATTTGCATCCCCGTCCACATCAGGGTGGAGTCCGGCATATCTGCGTTTTTGCTATAAATGGAGCCAAAGGCCCACAAAATGGGAGCCAGGAGAATTGTGACGGTTCCCAGCTGGTCAAGATGCATGGTTTCGCTGGAAAGTCCTGGCCCGACCAGCAGGTAAATGCCGAGGAAGCCGACCAATAGCCCGAAGATGCTCTGCCAGCCGGGTTTGACCCCGCCGGGGCGCAGCGCCTCAAAGGAGGTCAGCCAGAGGGGCGTCGAGCCAACCACCAGCGCGGCCACGCCCGAAGGAATAGTCTGCTCGGCAAACGAGACTAACCCATTGCCGCCCGCCAACAGGAACAGTCCCACAACCGAGGCGTCGTGCCACTGGCGGCGGGTGGGCCAGGGGTCCCCGGCCAGCTTGCGCCAGGCGAGAATGACCAGCGCAGCGGTAAAAAAACGGATGGCCGCCGACAGGAAGGGCGGAATGGTCTCGACGACGAAACGGATTCCCAGGTAAGTCGAACCCCAAATGATATAGATAGCCAGCATAGCCAGCCAGATTTTGGTTTTCATCAATCTCCTAAATCTCATACGATAGATGGTCTATGGCCCCTGCATGTGCCGCTTCCCAGCCCAACAGGGCTTTTTTGCGAGCGCTGCCATACCGATACTTGCCAAATTCACCCACTTTACGGATGACCCGGTGGCAAGGGATGATGTACGCAATTGGGTTCTGACCAATGGCTGTCCCTGCGGCGCGGGCAGCGGCGGGCTGCCCAATGGCGGTAGCGATGCTCTGGTAGGTGGTGACGCTTCCGATGGGGATGTTCAACAAGGCTTCCCACACTTTGAGTTGAAAGTTCGTCCCGCTCAGGTAGAGCGGCAGCGGCCCGGAGGGAGAGGCAGCCTCGAAAACGGAAGACAGGATGCGGGACGCCTGCCCCGGCGCATGTTCCAGCGCAGCCAGCGGCCATTCGCCCCGCAAAATGTCTATCGCTGCCTCGCGCTCCTTTTCTACAAACCCAAAGAAACAGATTCCCCGCTCGGTGATGCCGACCAGTGCCTCGCCAAAGGGCGTGGCACCGAATCCGTATTCAATGGTCAATCCCTGGCCTTTGGCGCGCACCTGACCCGGCGTGACGGCTTCGGTGGTTATCATCAAATCGTGCAAGCGACCTGGCCCTGAAAGGCCGACGCTGTAGGCGGTTTCCAGCACGCTGGCGCGCTGGAGCAGTTCTTTGGCGCCCTCTTTGGTGAGATATTGCAGGAAACGTTTGGGGCTGATGCCTGCCCAGCGCGTGAACAGCCGCTGGAAGTGAAATTCGCTCAGCCCGACCACGCTGGCAACCTCGGCCAGTTCGGGCTGGCGCTGGTAGTTGGTTTCGAGATAGCGAATGGCTTGCTCGATGCGGATGTAATCGGTATTCATGACTGCCTCCATGTCACTATCATACGCTGTTTGGCCTGTGGCAGCCACCCGATTCTTGCGCTTGCGATGCAGTATGTTATCACGATTTGATTTTCTCGAAGACGACCAGCGGATGCCCGGCGCTGACGCGGGGCCGCACCCGCGCGCCGACTGGCAGCAGGCAGGTATGCTCCTTGAAGGCGTGCAGGATGAGTCCCGAATGCAGTTGCAGGCGATAGACATTAAACGCTCCCCGAAAGAAACGCGCGGTGATGATGGCGTTGCCCGATTCTTCGGGTTCAAAATCAATGTCATCGGCGCGGACGGCCACCTCGACCGACGTGCCAGTGGGCAGGGAAACGGCCTGCGGCAGCAGGCCAAGCTCGGTCTGGATGCGGTTGGAAGAAACGCTGCCTGGCAGGAAGTCACTGTCACCCATGAATTTGGCCACGAAGCGGGTGGCTGAGGCGTGAAAAATCTCCTCCGGGGCGCCAATCTGCTCGATTTGGCCGCGTTGGAAAACCGCCAGCCGGTCGCCCATGAACAAGGCTTCTTCCTGGTCGTGGGTGACGAACACCACAGTGGCCTGTCTGGATTTCAAGATGTCGCGTACCTGTTCGCGCATTTCGATGCGCATATCGGCATCGAGACTGCTGAAGGGTTCATCCATCAGCACCAGAACCGGCTGCGGGGCCAACGCGCGCGCCAATGCCACGCGCTGGCGTTCGCCGCCAGAGAGGGCGTGCGGGTAGCGCCGGGCGAGCGAGTCGATGCCTGCCAGGCGCAGCATGTCGAAGACGGTGGACTCGATTTCGTCCCGTTTGCGTCCTTGCAACCCAAAAGCCACGTTGTCGAAGACCGTCAGGTGCGGGAACAGGGCGTGGTCCTGGAAGACCAATCCCACCCCGCGCTGTTCGGGTGGAATGAAACAGGTTTCTGACGCCGTCAGTTGGCCGTTGATGAAAATGGAGCCGGAATCCGGGCGTTCCAGTCCTGCAATCAGCCGCAGCGTGGTGGTTTTTCCGCACCCGCTGGGGCCAACCAGGGCCAGAATTTCCCCATTCTCCAGCGCAAAAGAGACATGGTTGACCGCCGGTTGGGCGGCTCCTTCGATTTCACGCCGGGCAGGCGCGAAGCGTTTGGTCAGGTTTTGAACTTCGAGGGTTTTCATTGGAAGATTTGCTCCCGGCGTAACAGAAAGGAAAGCGGCAGGGCCGAGACCAGCACTAATAGGAGCGCGGCGGGCGCGGCCTGGGTGTAGAAGCCCTCACTGGCCCAAATCCACACGCGCACGGCCAGCGTGTCGAACCCGGCAGGACGCAGCAGGAGCGTGGCCGGCAGTTCTTTAAGCGAGGTCAGAAAGACCAGCGCGCCACCCGCCAGTAAGCCGGGCGTGATGAGCGGCAGTGTGACCTGGCATAGGGTTTGGAGGGAGGTGCGTCCTAAGGCGCGAGAGGCTTCTTCCAGTGAGACGGAGACCTGTCCAATGGCTGATTCACTGGCGCGCGCGGCCTGGGGCATGTGCCGCAAGACGTAGGCAATCACCACCAGAAAGGGGGTGGCATACAGGATGGGGAGAAACTGGTTGACCAGCAGTACCAGGCTGAGGGCGATAACCACGCCGGGGATGGCGTAGCCAACCTGGCACAGCCGCGCGAGGAAGCGCGTGAGGCGGCTGGGGTATCGCGCCGAAAGACGAGCCACCGGCAGCGAAAGTGCCACCGCCAGCAGGGCCGCCAGGGCCGAGCTCCACAGGCTGTTCCAGGCGAATCTCGCCAATCCCTGTGAACCGGTCCGAAAGACCTGGGTCAGCGTTGAGGGGGCGAGGACGGCCTGAATGCTCCAGGCCAGCAGGACAAGCACAGGAATGACCAGGCTAATGGAGACCACCGTCAGGACAAGCAGCAGAGCGGGGCTTTTCCACTTTCCGAGTGGCGCGAGGGGCGCGGGACGCCAGTTCCCCTCCATTTGCGTGAAGCGCGCCTGTCCCTGGAATTTGAGTTCAGCCCACAAGACCAGCATGGCCAGGCTGACCAGTACTCCGCTCAAAATGGAAGCCGCCGAGCGGTCATAACGTCCGTAAAGTTGGGCGAAGATGGCTGAGGAAAAGGTTTCGTAGCGCAGCAGGGCAACCGTGCCATATTCGGCCAGCACGTCGAGCGTGACCAATAACGCGCCTGCCAGCAGGCTGGGGCGCAGGGCGGGCAGAGTTACGCGCCAAAAGGTTTGCCAGGGAGCGCGCCCCAGGCTGCGCGCGGCTTCTTCCAGCAGAGCGTGTTGGGAACGGAAGGCCGCGCCACTCAGCAGATAGACGTACGGGAACATGAACGCGGTCAGGATGAAGGCCGCGCCCCCCAAACCGAGCGGGCTGGGGGTGGGGAGCGGAAACCCAAATAACCCTTCCAGAAATTGGGGGATGATTCCGCCGCGTGGGCGCAGCAGGGCCAGGTGCAATATCGCGCCGATGTAGGTCGGGATGGCGAGAGGCAGGGCCAACATCCAGCGCCAGACTTTGCGCCCGGGCAGGTCGGTGCGTTCGGTCAGCCAGGCCATGCTTACGCCGATGACCAGCGTGCTGCCGGTCACGGTTGCGGCCAGCGCCAGCGTATTGGCCATCAGCTGCCAGATGCGGGTTTGCAGCAGTCGCAACCAGTCTGCGGGGTTGGCGCCCAGCACGCGGAGAGCGATGTATGCCAGTGGAACGGCCACAAAGAGTGCCACCAGGCCGGCAGCCCAGGCCAGCCAGGGGTTGAAAGAGACGGTTTTAGGGGGGATAAACAAGGGTTTGGTGCTCAATCTCATCACAGGTCAGGTTAAACATGAAAGGCGCCTGGATAACGCAATGGCGGCGCGCGCGAAAAAGGGTTGGGTCAGCCGCTGAACGGCTGACCCAATTGCACGCTGTTACGGCAGGCCGACGGTTTCAATCAGATTGAATGTGGCCTCCAGGTCGAGCGCGGTCGAGGGGATGTCCATCTCCGCCAGGCGGAAAGTTTCGAGCGGGGCCACGCCTTCCCGCAGGGGAACGCCGGGCAGTAGCGGATACTCATAGTTGCCTTCGGCGAATAGTTTTTGCCCTTCGGGCGAGACGAGGAAATCAAGCAGAGCTTGCGCGGCGGGTAAATTCTTCGCGCCTTTGAGGATGGCGGCGGCAGTGATGTTGGAGAGCAGGCCGATTTGTCCCTCGCTCTGGTCGGGGTAAATGATGCCCACGTTGCTGCCTTCGGCTTTTTGCAGATGATAGTAATAGTGATTCACCAGGCCGAGTTTGAACTCGCCCGCGCCAACCGCTTTGCGCACATCGGTATGGCCGCTGAAGAAAGTGACATCATTCGCAAGCAGGCCTTTCAGCCATTCCGCAGTGGCTTCCTCGCCAACCAGTTTGCGCATGGCGGCAACCTGGGCCTGCATTCCACCATTGGTCGACCCAGCGGCGGCTACCTGCCCCTTCCACTTGGGGTCGGTCAGGTCGAATATCGAATTGGGCAGTTCTTCGGGTTTAACAAGGTCTGCATTATACATGATGACTCGCGCCCGGCGGGTGAGGCCCACCCAGGCCTGGTCGGGGCCGATGAACCCGGCGGGGAAAGCCTCGGCTCCTTGCGGGAGATATGACTGAAAGAGGCCCTCTTGCGCCAGGGCTTGCACCGTGAACATCTCGGTTGTGATAAAGACATCGGCCTGCGGATTGGCTTGCTCCTCGAGAAGCGCGTTGGCAAGCGCACTGTTACTCCCGGCTTTGAGAAGGATTTCGACCTGCGGGTATTTGGACTGGAAGGCGTCCAACACCGGCTGGATGAGCGCTTCGGAGCGGCCAGAATACACAACCAGATTGCCGCTTACTGGCAAAGATGCGGATGATTCAGTGGTTGGGCTTGGGGCTGCCGGGATTTCTGATTGGCTGGACGGAAGAGCTGTTGCCGGGTTTTCAGCAGGGGACGCGGCGGGCGCGCAAGCAGTAAGACCGACTGCCAGGATGAGCAGGGCAGTCAGTATGCGAACAGGAAACATATACGAGTTTCTCCTCAACTTTGTAGTGTTTTTGGCAAAAGAATATCGCAACCGGCTGTGATATTTGTTAGTATATACTAATTTTTTATATTAGCACAGGCTTTTAATCATGAATTTGGATTATTTTTGTCATATTTTTGTAAAAAATTCAGACCGGATGTTTCGTCCGGTCTGGGCAGGCTGCAAATTTGTTGCGGTGGATGGGGAGTTAAGGCTCGGTCGGGTAACCGGCCTGCTGCCAGGCGGCGAATCCGCCCAGCAGAGGGGTGACGCGGATGAACTCGTTTTGGAGCAGGATGAGCGCCGCACGGGCGCTGGATTCTTCCGCTGGTCAGGCGCAGTAGGGGATAATCCAGGCGTTTTTATCCAGTTCGCTTATTCGGGCAGGCAGTTCGTTGGCAGGGATGTTGACCGCGCCGGTGATGCGCAGCAGGTCGAACGATTCTGCGCTGCGCACATCCAGGAAGACGGCCTGGCCCTTTTGGTAGGCCTGGAAGGCTTCCTCCAGAGTGACGCGCGGCACGGAACGGGTGTCTGAAATGGGGGTTGGCGGGGTGGTTGCGGGGGGTTGAGTCAGAGAAATGACTGCCAGGGCGATGAGCAGTAAACCGCCCAGCGCCAACAAAACCAGCGGCAGGGGGTTTTTCCGCAGATGCGCGGTTTTGCGCGCCTGGCGGGAGGCTTTTTCAGGCATGGGTGTGTTGTCCTTCCGTGATTTCGCAGAATAATTCGCCCTCATTACAGCAGGCGCATTCCAGTTGCAGGGTGGTGTGGGCGATTCCGTAGCGGTGGACGAGCAGCTCGTTCAATTCTCCCTGGATGGTCGCCCCGCAACTGATGGAAATGTCATCGGTGACGACGTGCGCGGAGAGCAGGCGTTTTTGCTGGTCAATGCTCCAGACGTGCAGGTCATGAACGCCTTTGACGCCTGGCACGGCGTTCATCTCTCCGACCATTTTCTTGATGTCAATGTCTGCGGGGGTACTTTCGAGCAGGATGTGAATGGTTTCGCGCAGGATGCCCCAGGCGTTCCATACAATCAAAAGTCCAATCAGGACGCTGACAAGCGGGTCGAGCCAGTTCCAGTGGGTGAAGAAGATAACAACCCCAGCCAGCACGGCCCCCAGGGTGGAAAGCACATCGCCCATCAGGTGGATGAAGGCCGAGCGCATATTCAGGTCGTGTTCGCTGCCTTCTTTAATGAGCCAGGCAGTGACGGCGTTGATGACGAAGGCTGCTAACCCTACCCCGACCAGGATGCCTGAATTGACTTCGGGCGGGTGGATGAAGCGCTGCCAGGCTTCGTAGAAAATCCCCAGCGAGAGGAGCGCCAGGGTGGCTGAGTTGACCATGGCTGCCAGGATTCCGGCGCGGTGGTAGCCATACGTTTTGCGGGCGTTGGCGGGCTGAAGAGCCTTGCGCATGGCAAACCAACTTAAGCCGAGCGCCAGAACGTCGGTCAAGTTGTGGGCTGCGTCGGTGAGCAAGGCCAGGCTGTTGCCGAGCAGCCCGGCAATCACTTCGACGATGACGAAGGCCAGCGTCAGGCCAAGCGAGAGGCCGAGACGCCAGGACGCGGTTTGGGAGGGGGATTCGATGTGGGAATGGGTATGCATGGTCATGAAGTTAGCCGTGCCGGGCGTGTTCCAAGCCTTTTTGGAAGAGTTCGGTGACGTGTTCGTCATCGATGGCGATGAACACCTGCCGTCCCTGTTTGCGGGCGCGGATGAGCCGTTTGTCTTTCAACCCCCGCAATTGGTGGGAGATGGCCGATTTGGTGGGGCCAATTTGCTGAACCAGGTCGCTCACGCTGACTTCGCCTTCCATCAGCGCAGCCACAATGCGCACGCGGGTTGGGTCGCTCAGGGCCGCGAACAGGTCAGCCAGGCGGCTGGCGGTGAGGGCGTCGAGGGTCTGGTGGGACATTTTGGTTCTGTTGGTTGTGAATAGTTGAGCGATTGCTCAACAGTTGTAGATGATTTTACCTTTGTATGGCGGTATGGTCAAGGCGGATTTTATTTTTCCCACCTGGGCTGCCAGTCGGGTTCGGGGTGAATGGTTAACTGGCGCAAATCCGAACCGTCGGCGTTCATGATGTATAAATCGGCCTGGCCTTCGTTGCGCAGGGAGTTGAAGACAATTTTCGTTCCATCGGGGGAGTAACTGGCGGCGGTATTGTTGCCGCCGGTGGTGAGCCGCAGGAAATTACCATTGGAAACATCCAGACGGTAGATGTCTTTGTCGCCGGGCGGGCCGGCGAAGATGAGCAGGAAGCGGCCATCGGGCGACCAGGCGAGCGAACCGCCGATTCCCAGCAAACCCTGGCTGATGCGGCGGTGATTGGTGCCATCGGGGTTCATCAGGAAAATCTCAAACTCCTGGGGCTGGTCGAGCGACATGGCGTAGGCGATGGTTGCGCCATCGGGCGACCAGGCGGCGGCGACGACGTTGTTGGGGGCCGGGTAGATTTGTTGGGGGTTGAGTCCGTCACGGTTGATTATCCAAATGGTTGAGGGGCCTTCGCCTGCGCGGTTGACGAAGACGATTTTTTGCCCATCGGGAGAGTAACTGGGCGAGAGGACATTGCCGATGCGTTTGGTGAGTTGGGTCAGTTCGCCGGTTTGCAAGACCAGGCGGTACAGGTCGAACGTGCCGTTGCGGTTGGATGCGAATACGATTTCGGCGCCGCCAGGGGCAAAGACCGGATAGTAGTTGTGGGCAAAGGTGGTGTTGGTGAGCAGTTGCAGATTTTGTCCATCGGCGCGCACCATGCAAATCTGGTTAAAGTCGCCGCGCGTGCAGGTGAAGACGATGTTGCCGCCGTGCGTTTCGGTAGGGCGGGGCGTGAGGGTTCGCGTGGGGGCGGCAGTGGGCAGACTGAGGTTGGCGGGAGAATGAAGGGTGGCGGCTTGCGGCGTGGTGGCGACGGGTGGCATGGAGGGCTGCACCAGCCATAGGGCGTACCCGGCTCCGATGAGCAGGAGCAGGCCCAGAGCGGGGCGGATGAAGCGGGTGAAGTCTGTTTTGGAGCGTGAGGATGCGCCAGAAGCGACCAGAACTTTTTCGAGCGGGCGCAGGGGAATGGGCGCGCTGGTCACTTCGAGGGGGGGCGGCAGGTAGTGCCAGGTGTGCAGGAGATGCCTGGTCACGGGAGTCTGTTCGTGCGTGGCGCGTTCCGGCACGGCTTCGGCCTGAAGCCCGGCGGCCATACACAGGGTCAGGAAAAATTCTCCGGCGGATGTGAATCGCTCGGTTGGCAATCTGGATAAGCCTTGCAAGACCAGGCGCGCAAGGAAGTCGGGGATTTCGGGGTTGAGTTTGCGGGGGTTGGTGAGTTCGTCCACGGGCGGCTGACCGGTGAGTAGCTCAAACAGGAGGGCGGCCAGGGCGTAGATGTCGGTGGCGGGCGAGAGCCGGGCGGGATGCGCCTGTTCGGGCGCGGCGTAGGGGTGCGCGGCGGGCTGGAAGTCGATTTCGCCGATGCGTTTGCTGGCGCCCAGCCCGCTGAGTTGGACTCGCCCGTCCCGGTCGACATGAACGCGCTCCGGGCATATTCCGGAATGGACGTAGCCCTGAAGGTGTAAAAAGTCGAGCGTGGCGGCGAGAGATTTTGCGTAGGTCAGAGTTTCGGTGACGCCCAGGGGCTGGCCGGGGCGCGAGAGCAGGACATCGCGCAGGGAGGGGCCGTCTACCCAACCTTCGACCAGGCAGGTGTTTTTTTCGTCTTGGGCCAGGCCGTAGAAAGGCAATAGCCCGGCGTGGCGTATTTTTTTGAGCGGGATGGCGCGCGCATCCCACTGTTTGAAGGCTTCGGGGTTGGCAACCGCCTGTGGGGGAAGTACGGTCAACCCGATGTGGCGGCTGTGATGTAAATCCCAGGCGCGATAAAGTTCGCCCTGCGGGGTGGCGGCGGTAAAGGCTTCGGCGCGATATTGACCGAACAGGGTTTGGGCGAGTAAATCGGCGGGCATAGAAAAAGTATAGCGCAAATTCTCATTGCGTGCCGAAAAAAATGACCAAACCACTTGCCGGGCGGGCCACTTGGCTTTATATTGACCCCTTCAGGCGTGTTTTTTGGAGGTGTATGGAGATTGCTTTTGTGCCAATTCTTTTTGGTCTGGCCGCTGCGCTGACCTGGGGGGCGGGCGATTTTAGCGGCGGGTTTGCTTCCAGGCGGACGAGTGCTCTTGGGGTAGTGGTGTTTGCGCATGGTTTCAGCATGGTTCTGCTGTTGGCCGCTGCGTTGGTTTTGCGCGAACCAATGCCGCCGCCTGGGGCCTGGCTTTGGGGTGGGCTGGCCGGGCTGGGCGGCGCGTTTGGGTTGGTTTTGCTCTATACCGCGCTCGCCAGTGGGCGGATGAGCATGGCTGCGCCGGTCTCGGCGCTGGTGGCGGCGGGCGTTCCGGTGATTTTTGCTGCGCTGACAGATGGCTTGCCTTCGGTGTGGGTGATGGCGGGTTTTGTGCTGGCGTTGGCGGCCATTTGGCTGGTTTCAGGAGGCGGACAGGCGCGCGTTCGCCTGACCGATTTTCGCTTGCCGGTGTTGGCGGGGCTGGCGTTTGGGTTTTTCTTTACCACGCTGCATCTTGCCAGCGCTGAAACGGTGATTTATCCGCTGATTGCGGTGCGGGTGGTTTCCATTTCAAGTCTGCTGATATTTTCGTTTGTTATGCGTCAGCCTGTTTCGCCTTGCCGTGAAAGTTTGTTCCCTATTCTGATGAGTGGATTGCTGGATACGCTGGGCAACGGTTTTTATGCCCTGGCGGCCCAACTGGGACGGCTCGATGTTGCCGCGGTGCTGGGGTCGCTGTATCCTGGCTCAACGGTGCTGCTGGCATGGATTTTTCTCAAGGAGCGCATCAATCGCCGGCAGATGGTTGGTATTCTGGCTGCGCTGACGGCCATTGTTTTGATGACGACCTGATGGTTGGTCATCGTTCTGATGGCGGATGAAGAGCCTGTTTTTTCAGGGCCGGGAATGGATGAATACGAAAAAGCCAGTGGTTTTCCTTTTTGCCGCGCACGGGTATTCAGGATAATGCCGTTTGGGGGAACGCAAAGTCCTCGGAGGCCTGGCTTCCGAGGACTTTATGCTTCATGGACGCTGAATTTATTTTGCCTTGCCCTGGTTCGCCACGGCTGCGGCGGCTTTGGCAACCGCTTCGGCATCGCCCAGGTAATATTTCTTGACCGGCTTCAGGTCGGCATTCAGTTCATAGACCAGCGGAATGCCGGTGGGAATGTTCAATTCGGTGATTTCGGCATCTGAAATGTTATCGAGATATTTCACCAGCGCGCGCAGCGAATTGCCATGCGCCGCAATCAGCACGCGCTTTCCGGTTTTTATCATGGGGGCAATGTCGCTGTGCCAGTAGGGAAGCACGCGCTCCAGCGTAATTTTGAGCGATTCGGTGGCCGGGAGTTGTTCGGGCGTCAGGCTGGCATAGCGCCGGTCGAAGCGCGGGTGGCGCTCATCGTCCCATTCCAGCGCGGGCGGTGGGACATCATAACTGCGCCGCCAGATTTTGACCTGTTCCTCGCCGAATTTGACGGCCATTTCGGCCTTGTTCAAGCCCTGCAAAGCGCCGTAGTGCCGTTCATTCAATTGCCAGGCGCGGATGACCGGAATCCACTCCAGCCCCATTTCTTCCTGAATGATGTTGAGGGTCTTGATGGCGCGTTTCAGCACGGAGGTATAGGCGATATCGAACTCATAGCCGCCATCTTTCAGAAGTTGACCGCCCGCCCTGGCTTCGGCTATGCCTTGTTCAGTCAGGTCAACGTCGGTCCAGCCGGTGAAGCGGTTTTCCAGATTCCAAACGCTTTGTCCGTGCCGGACGAGAACCAGTTTGTACTTTGTTTCAGACATTCTAAAACTCTCCTTTACGTCAAATTTCGCGCCGTGACGCGAATATGTCAGGCGCCAGTCATTGCATTTGGAACGCGAAGCGTTTTGGCTTGAAAAATAAGGATGTTCTTCAGGTTCTTCGCGTTTTTGAAATTGTACCCGATTCACAAGAAAAACCGCCAGAACCAGTCTGGCGGTTAAGAGCCAAATACGAAAAGTTTAGCGAATCGCCATTTCGGTATCGGGGTCGAAGATGTGGAAATTGTCCATGTTGAAGGCAATCTGAACATCCTCGCCGACCCGGAAGGTGGTGCGCGGGTCCACGCGGGCTACAAAGTTGTTCGGGCCGCTCACCAGGTAGAGGAAGATTTCGTTGCCCATCAATTCGATGACGTCCACTTTGCAGCCAAAGGTCTCGGCATGGATATTGGGCGGCAGGAACTTGGGGTTGTGAATATCTTCGGGGCGAATGCCAAAGACAACTTTCTTGCCATCCATGTCCTGGTAGGGCTTGGCGCGGTTTTCGGGAATGGGCAGGGCAAAATCGCCGGTATCGATGAACAATCTGCCGCCATCACGCTTGATTTTGGCCGGGAAGAAGTTCATCGCCGGAGAGCCAATGAAGCCTGCCACAAACATATTTGCCGGGCGGTCATACAGTTCCTGAGGCGTATCCAGCTGTTGGAGTTTGCCTTTGTTGATGACCGCGATGCGGGAGGCCATCGTCATCGCTTCCACCTGGTCGTGAGTCACATAAATGAAGGTGGTCTGGAGGCGCTGGTGCAGTTTGCTGATGTTGGCGCGGGTTTCCACGCGCAGTTTGGCATCCAGGTTGGAGAGCGGTTCGTCAAACAAAAAGACCTTCGGGTGGCGGACGATAGCGCGCCCAACGGCCACGCGCTGGCGCTGACCGCCGGAGAGCTGGCGCGGCTTGCGGTCGAGCAGTTCGTTAATGCCCAGAATTTCTGCCGCTTCGCCCACGCGCTTCTTGATTTCCTCTTTGGGCGTACCACGCAACTTCAGGCTGAACGCCATATTGTCGTACACCGATAAGTGCGGGTAAAGCGCATAAGACTGGAACACCATGGCAATATCGCGGTCTTTGGGGGCCACATCATTGACTACCCGGTCGCCAATCAAAATCCGCCCGCGCGTAATCTCTTCCAGCCCGGCCAGCAGGCGCAAAGCGGTGGTTTTCCCGCAGCCAGACGGGCCAACGAACACCAGGAATTCCTTATCCTGAATATCCATGTTCAGGTCATTAACCGCCAGAACATTCCCGAACTCTTTGGTTACATGGTCATAAGTTACGCTTGCCATTTCAGCCTCCATTTCATGAAAATATAGTGACCTCATTATACGACATTTCTTGTTTCATGTAACATGATAAATGTCATGTAACAAAATGTAACCAAAAATGTAACCAATCCAAAAATTTTGAATATTTTGCTTTTTCCCTTTTACGTTGTAAAATCAACCCATGAGCAACGACGAAGTTACCCCCGTCCGCCAGCAATACCTTGATACCAAACGCCAATATCAGAACGAAATTCTCCTCTTTCGTCTGGGTGACTTCTACGAAACCTTCGATGAAGATGCCGAAATCGTCGCCCGCGAACTCGATATCGTTCTCACCTCGCGCCCGGTTGGTAAAGGCATTCGCGCCCCGCTGGCGGGCATTCCCTATCACGCTCTTGATAACTACCTGCTCAAACTCATCGAAAAAGGTTACCGCGTTGCCATTGCCGAACAGGTCGGCGACCAGCCCGTGAAGGGCATCTTTCCGCGTAAAGTGGTGCGCGTGGTCACCCCTGGCACGCTCATCGAACCCAACCTGCTACCCGGAGATTCGAATAACTACCTGGCTGCCGTCGTTGTAGATAGTTTGCCCGTCAATTCAACCGCTGGGCCAACCAGCCGTGCCGCCATCGCCTATGCCGACATCACTACCGGCGAATTTGCCGTCACCGAACTGGACTATGCCGATGGAGCTCCCCTGCGCGCCGAACTGACCCGCCTGCGCCCGGCGGAAATCCTCCATCCCGATACGTTTGTTCTGCCTTTGCCTTCGGGAGATGGCCGGGGAGAGACCAGCCACGCCACCCCCCTGCCCGCCTGGCGCTTTGAACCGGGGCGCTGCGCCGAAAGCCTGCTCCGCCATTTTAATGCCTCTACGCTCGAAGGCTTCGGACTCAAAAACGCCCCGCTCGCCATCCGCGCCGCCGGGGCCATTCTGCAATACCTCAAAGACACTGAACCTGCCTCGCTTTCCCTGCTCACCAGCCTGCGCCACTACAGCCTGGACGAGTTCATGACCCTCGATGCCCCCACCCGCCGCAACCTGGAACTGACCGAAACCCTGCGCGGCGAAACGCGCGGCTCCCTGCTTGGCGTCCTCGACCAAACCGTCACCCCCATGGGCAAACGCCTGCTGCGGCAATGGGTCAGCCAGCCTCTGCTTGACCTGACCAAAATCGAAAACCGCCAAAACGGGGTTGAATTTTTCTTCTCTGGCGGCATGATTCGCGCCGAATTGCGCGCCGCGCTTAAACCGCTGGCAGATTTAGAACGCCTGACCAATCGCATCTTAAGTGGACATGCGCAGCCGCGCGACCTGGTGGCCTTGCGCGAAACCCTGCGGCAGATTCCTGCCATTTTAGCCGCTCTGTCCCCTGGGGCTGCGCCGATTCAGACCACCCTGAATCGCCTTTCGCCCTGCTCCGAAGCCTTATCCCTGCTCGAGGCATCCATTGCCGATGACCCGCCTGCCACCACCCAAAACATCGGCATTATCCGCCCTGGCTACTCCGCCGAGTTGGATGGCATTATCCAGGCTTCGGCGCACGCCCGCGAGTGGATAAACAACCTTGAAGCCATTGAACGCGAGCGTACCGGAATTAGAACCCTCAAAGTGGGCTACAACAAGGTCTTCGGCTACTACATCGAAATTTCTGCCGGGCAGGTCGCCAACGCTCCCAAAGACTACATCCGAAAACAGACCCTGGTCAATGCCGAGCGTTTCATCACGCCGGAGATGAAAGAATACGAAACCCTGGTGCTGAACGCTGAAGAGCGCATCCGCGAAATTGAACTGCGCCTGTTCAAAGAGACCTGCGCCGCGCTCTCCGCTCACGCTCCACGCCTGTTGGAGACTGCCCGCGCCCTGGCCGAGCTGGACTGCCTGACCGCTCTGGCTGAAACCGCCGCGCTCAACGGTTATATTCGCCCCCAGGTCAGCGCAGACTTTGTCTTCGACATCCGCGATGGGCGGCACCCGGTGGTCGAACGCTTTCTGACCGGCGAACGCTACATCCCCAACGACATCACTTTTGAGCCGGGAGAAATCGTGCGCGTCATCACCGGCCCCAACATGAGCGGGAAAAGCACATTCCTGCGGCAGGCTGCCATTCTTGCTTTGATGGCGCAAATGGGCAGTTTTGTCCCGGCGGCTTCGGCCAAAATTGGCCTGGTGGACCGCATTTTCACCCGCATCGGCGCGCAGGATGAAATTCACGCCGGACAATCCACCTTCATGGTTGAGATGATTGAAACGGCCAACATTCTGCATCACGCCACCCCGCGCTCGCTCTTGATTCTGGATGAAATCGGGCGCGGCACCAGCACTTACGATGGCGTTTCGATTGCCTGGGCGGTGGTGGAATACATTCACAATCACCCGCATCTGCGCGCCAAAACGCTCTTTGCCACGCACTATCATGAACTTACCCAGCTGGCCGATTTGCTGCCCGGCGTGCGCAATTACAACGTAGCCGTCACCGAGGCCGAGGGCAAGGTGATTTTCCTGCATAAAATCATCCCTGGCGGGGCCGATAGGAGTTACGGCATCCATGTGGCGCAGCTGGCCGGTCTTCCGCGTCCGGTCATCCAGCGCGCTGGCGAAATTATGGCAGAGTTGGAAAAAACATCCGGGCGGGCGGTCAAAATCAACCCGGTGGCGGCCCAGCAAATCGCCCTCTTCCCCGAAACCAACCCATTGCTGGAAGAGTTAAAAAAGATAGACATTAACAACCTTTCGCCCATTGAAGCGCTCAACAAACTGTTTGAATGGCAGAGGAACTATGCAAAATAAAAGCGAAACTGGCGTAGAAATCAGCATTGTGCTTCCCTGTCTCAACGAGGAGCGCACAGTTGGAACGTGCATTGACAAGGTCAAAGCCAGTCTGGAAAAACACCAAATCAGCGGGGAAATCATCGTTTCTGATAATGGCAGCACCGATAAATCTATTGAAATTGCCCTATCACGCGGCGCGCGGGTGGTTCATGTAAAAGAAAAAGGTTACGGCAGTGCGCTCAAGGGCGGGTTTAATGCCGCCCGGGGCAAATACATCCTCATGGCCGATTCGGACGATAGTTACGACCTGGAGAATCTGTTCCCCTTTCTGGAAAAACTGCGCGAGGGTTATGACCTGGTGATGGGCAACCGCTTTAAGGGTGGCATTGCGCCTGGCGCCATGCCCTGGCATCATCGCTACCTCGGCAACCCGGTGCTTTCGTTCATTGGCAAACTCTTCTTCCGCACGCCAGCCAACGATTTTCACTGCGGCATTCGCGCGTTTACGAAAGAAGCCGCTGAACGAATGAACCTGCAAACGACCGGCATGGAACTTGCCAGCGAAATGGTCATCAAGGCATCCATTTTGGGCATGAAGGTCTGCGAAGTGCCCACTCGTCTGTTTCCCGATGGGCGCGGACGTCCGCCGCATTTACGAAGTTTTCGGGATGGCTGGAGACACCTGCGTTTTCTCCTGCTTTACAGCCCGGCCTGGCTGTTCCTGTACCCTGGGCTGTTCCTGCTGGCGGCGGGCGGGTTGCTCTCGCTCCTGCTCTTCTTCGGCCCGGTCAATCTCGGTTTTCGTTACATTGACTTTCATACCTTCATCGCTGCCGGTTCGCTCTCATATTTGGGGCTGAATATGGTCTCGTTTGCGGTCATCACGCGCGTCTATGCTTATCGAAGCGAATTGCTCCCCAAACCGCCGCGCCTGTTTGCCCTGTTCCGTTACATCAACCTGGAAAAAGGCCTGCTGGCCGGGGGATTGCTTGCGCTGCTGGGGCTGATTTTGCTTGTGCGCGCCCTGCTGCTCTCCGATAATTTTGCCCAAATTGGTTATGATGCCAGCGTGCGGCTGGTTTTTGGCGGGGCGCTGGCGCTGGTCAGCGGCGCGCAGGTGATTTTGACCAGTTTTGTGTTGAGCATGTTAGGGATGGACAGCAAGTGAAACTTCTGATAACCAGTCACTATACTTTACCGCACCGGGGCGGCATCGAAACGATTGTCGAAAAATTGTCGCATGCGCTGGTGGAACAGGGTTATCAAGTGCGCATTGTTGCCAGTAAAATTCTGGGGCAATCCGCGCTCAGTCTTCCTGCCCGGCAAATTTTAGGTGTACCAGCGTTCGACCCATTGAAGCGATACGGCGCACATTACCCGCTTTTTGCCCCCTCTCTGGCGTGGGTTTTGTTACAGCAGGTTCGCTGGGCCGACCTGGTGCATGCGCAAGGCATGTTGTATCTGAACACTGTCCTTGCGCTTTTGCTTGCACGGTTACTTCATCGTCCAGCCATTCTGACCGAACACGCCGGTTTCGTCCCATACAGTAATCCGTTTTTCAATTTCATCCAGTCCATAGCGGTCCACACGCTTGGGCGACTTTCTCTGACTTTGTCCGATGCGATTATCGTGCCAGATACCATCGTGCAGCAGATTCTCGAAGAAAAATTTAGCGTTCCAACGCAGAAAATTAGACGTATTCCATTAGGGGTAGATACGGCCCTGTTTCACCCGCTTGAAGACGCGCAAAAACGCGCCTTGCGACGGGAATTGGGTTGGGATGACCGCCCCAAAGTTTTGTTTGTCGGGAATTACGTCGCGCGCAAACGAATACCGCTTCTTTTGGAAACGCTCTCGGAGCAGTTCGACCTGGTTCTGTGTGGAGAGGGGTATGAAACAACCAGTCTGCCTCCCGGCGTCATCCTCTCCCCCCCGCTTGAACATGAACATTTGGTAAAGTTATATCAGGCAGCAGACCTGTTCGTTGTTCCATCATCGGTAGAAACCTTTGCCATCGTTGCCTACGAAGCAATGGCTTCCGGTCTGCCGGTCATTATGACGAATGATTTGCTGCATCTGACCATCCGCGAATCAGGATTAGTGCAATTCGTTGAACCAACCACAAACGATTTACGTCAAGTCATTCATCGTCTGCTTTCATTTCCTGAAGAACGCCGCCGTATCGGCCAGCAATCAGCCGAATGGGTCGAAACCCGCTTCAGTTGGAAGGCTTCCATCCACCAGCACCTCACCGTTTACAACGCACTCCTGCGCCCGAACTCATGAACCGACTGCGCTTTCTGACTATTTTCCTGTTGCTGGGCTGGCTTGTGTTGAGCATTGCTCTGTTTATTCTGGCAAGCCGGGTCAGTTATCTGTTCTGGTTTCTTTTCCCGGAGATGTTGCCCTGGCAGCAGGCTTCCTTCCGCGCAGTGGAAGGCTGGAAATTCACTGTCGATATGCTGCGCGCGCTTGGAGGAGTCGGTTTGTTTTCACTGGCGGCGGTTTTCACCGGCGCAGCCTTCTTTCAATGGCGTCAAATTTCGCTCCCTCACCTCTTCAGCGCCTTCGCGTTGGGGGAAATCCTGCTCTCGCTTCTGTTTCTCGTGTTGCTGGCTCTTGTCGGTCTGAAACCGGAGCAAACCGCTCTCTTGCTCGCTGCGTGCGCCCTGCCTGGCATTGTGCGTTTGGGGAATGCTCTACAGAAATATCTGCTCTCGCGTCAGGCCTCTGCTCTATCCGTTTCATCTCCTGCTTTCCTGCATTTCTTATCTTTTTCTATATTGCTTTTTGCTCTTGGGCTTGCCTCTGCCCGGCTGGGATACGATGCCGCCGCCTATTACTTTGCGCATGCCCGATTGATGGCCATAACAGGGAAAGCAGTTTTTACTTACCCGAGCGATGCCTTCGTAGTCAGTTCGTTTCATCCAGGGATTCTCTTCACGGTCGTCATCCAGCTTTTCGGCGACCAGGCCGCGCGAATGCTCTCGTGGGTGAATGGCGGAGTGATGCTGCTGGCGGGGTGGCAAATTGGCAAAATGGTGGGCCTTTCGGCGCGCGCGCGCTGGTTTTTCCTGACCCTCATGCTCACCTCTACCGCCTTCGTCGATTTGCTTGGCGATGGCAAAGTGGAACTCATCAGCACTGCCCCGCTGATGGTCGCGTTGGGGTGGATAATCGACAGCCTTCAAGCGCCCTCGCGCGGGCGATTCCTGCTCATCGGCGCTCTGCTCGGTTTCAGCATCATTGCCCGGCCCTACAACATCTTTCTGGCGCCGGTGTTCACTGTGTTGTTTTACGTCTTGCAGGTATGGCCGGTTTTACGCCGACAGGGATGGAACGCGGCGCTGCGCTTTGCCCGCCCGGTTTTGTGGATGTTTCCCACGCTGCTCTTGATGGGCGGATTCCACCTGTGGCAAAACGCTCTGTGGCTGGGTTCGCCGTTTGCTCCGCTCACCTATGCCCGCGAGCTGGATAGCGGGGATTGGCAATGGCAGTTCGACCCTGGTTCTCTCAATCTCCTGCGTCTGCTCTATCCATTGACGGTTACTTTCTTAAATACCCCGCAGAGTTTGGGCAACATCTCGCCGCTGTTCGTTGGTTTCCTGCCGTTCCTGTTGCTGCCGGATGTCCGCGCCCGAATCCGGGTTTTTGAACCTTTCCGCTCCATGCTCTTTTCTGCCTTTCTCACGCTGCTTCTCTGGATAACCCTGTTTTTCACCGTTGTCGAAATTCGATACATCTTCTTCCTTTGGATTTTGTTTTTCCTGTTCAGTGGACAAGTCCTGGAAGCAACCTTCGATGCCCTCGAAAGCCGCTACCAGCCCGTTTTGCGCGTTGCGCTCATCCTTTTGCTGGCCTTCATCCCCCTTCGTACCCTGTTCATCTCTCTGGCAACTTATTCCCCCATCGATTCGCAGGGACGAGCGAATTGTTATACCATTCATTTTTGCGCCTTTCTCGACCCGCTCAATGAGAGCGCCCCCCAGGGCGCGCGCGTCTTTGCGCTGAACGCTTATCGCTATTACCTGCGCCCCGATTTGTTTGCCTGCTCTTCTCAGGCGGATGAATATGCCCCCTTGCAAGCGCTCGCAAAAGAAACTAATGGCATGTTTTGGACGGAACTTTACCGGCAAGGATTCCGCTATATGACCTACGAAGAAACCTTCGCCGAATTTCATTCTCATTTTGGCGCCATTCCCCCTCTTGATAGCGCGCCAGAATGGTTAAACATTACAGTCATCTCATCGACCATCCACGAAAAAGTATACCAGTTGCAACCTGTCCATCCACCGTTTTTGCCGCTTAAAACTTGCGCGCAGACCGAAGATGGAATCTGGCGCGTCATCGCCAAATGAATTATTTTTTTATTCAACGCCAGTCGGAATGTCTGAAGCAGGCGGCCTGGAACATCAATTATGGGGTTTCTGACTGTGGAATCGGCCTGGAAGCCTCTGCCCGCCGCGCCAGCAGGAACAGGCCCAAAGTGCTGACCAGCCCAATCAGCATCCCACCGACCCAGATGGAGCGCGGCCCAAAGTTATCGTTCAGCAACCCGCCCAACACCGGGCCGAGCCCCTGCCCGAAAGCCCAGGTCAGTCCGAAGATGCTCATATATCGTCCGCGCATATCGGCGGGGGCCAGGTTGGCAGTGTGTGTGCTGGCAGTTGGCACGATGACCAGCTCGCCCAGCGTCATCACCACCATCGCCACCCAAAAACCCCAAAAACCACTGCTTAGCGCGACCAGTCCATTTGCCAGCGCGTAGAGGAACATTCCCAGCGAAATCATCTGAAGCGGAGGCTGGTGGCGCGTGAATTGCGTGACGAAAACTTGCAAAAAGACCACCATGAGCGCGTTTGTCGTTGGAATGGGGCCATAGACGTTTTCAGTAATGCCAAAATTATCGTAGGCATACTTGGGCATGATTATCCACATCAGGGTTGCCGTCACCCAGCCGAACATCACCAGGCTGATGAAGGGCATGAAGCGCCGGTCGGTCAAGACGGGACGGTAAGCGAAACGTAGTCGGTGGTCTAATCTTCCTTCGTCCTGGTTCCAATCCCGCGACAGCGTTTCGCGCGCAAAGAAAGTCAACAGCAACCCATAAAGTGCCATGCCCGTTGCGGCGGCGTAAAACGCCAGTGTGTACGATTGCGCCGCCAGCATTCCACCGATGATAGGGCCGATGGCAATTCCGGCGTTGTTAATCATGCGAATCAGCGAATAGGCTTCCACGCGCTGTTCCTGTGGAATCAGGTCGGCCAGCATGGCGTCTGCGCCCACGCGGTAGAGCGGGTTGGCAAATCCGCGTAAGGCCATCAAGATGGCAAATTCTGGGTAGGTCTCGGCCCAGGCCAGCGCGATGAACAGCCCGGATTCCGCGAACAAACTGACCAGCATTACGCCTTTGCGTCCCAATCGGTCGGCGATGAACCCGGCTACGAAGGAGGAACCTACGCTGCTGGCGGCGTTAATGGTCATCAGCGTCGCCACCTGCGCCAGCGGCAGGGCGAGCCGTTTGCTGACGTAAATCATCAGAAAGGGCCAAATCATGCTGGCCCCGGCGGTGCTGAGGAGCAAGCCCCAGAACATTAGCCAGTATTGGCGGGGATAGGGAGGCATGCGGTTAGATAATTGTCGAAGCATGGGGATATTTTATCAAAGGGGAACAAAAAATCCCCGGTCAAATTCCGGGGATTGAACAAAGTAAACGAGGAAAACTACCGCCTGCGGTCGAAGCCGCCGCGCCGGTCATCACGCCCGCCGCGATTGCCGCCCCGCTCTCCACCGGGACGACCACCCCGGTCTCCGCCGGGGCGCCCACCGCCACCGCCGCGCGGTTTGTCTTTTTCGCGGGCTTCTTCGGCGCTCCAGCCTTCCAGCACAGCCTGACGCGAGAGACGGATCTTGCCAGCCGGGTCAATATCGGTGACCATCACGGTCAGTTCGTCGCCCAGGCCGCAGATGTCTTCCACCTTGTTGACGCGCTCCGAATCCAGCTGCGAGATGTGAACCAGGCCATCCACGCCGGGCAAGATTTCAACAAACGCGCCAAAGGACTCCACGCGCACCACTTTGCCGGTGTAGATGCGCCCGATTTCGGCGCTCTCGCCCAGAGATTCGACCCGAATGCGGGCTGTCTCGCCGCCAATGCCGTCGGTGCTGGCGATGTAAACCGTGCCATCTTCCTGGATGTCAATTTTGGTGCCGGTCTCTTCCTGCAATGCGCGGATGTTTTTGCCGCCGGGGCCAATCAACGCGCCAATTTTATCCACTGGAATTTTGACGGTGATGATGCGCGGGGCGTGGGGCTTCAATTCGGGGCGCGGGGCAGGGATGACTTCCAGCATTTTGTCCAGGATGAACAGGCGCGCCTGGCGGGCTTGTTCGAGGGCTTCTTTCATCATCTCCGCGCTTAAGCCGCTGATTTTGATGTCCATTTGCAGGGCGGTGATTCCTTTGGTGGTGCCAGCCACTTTGAAATCCATGTCGCCCAGGTGGTCTTCGGTGCCTTGAATGTCGGTCAGGATTTTGTAGCGGCCAGTGTCATCCGTCACCAATCCCATCGCCACGCCCGCTACCGGGGCTTTAATCGGCACGCCGGCATCCATCAGGGCCAGGGTCGAGCCGCAGACGGAGGCCATCGAGGACGAACCGTTCGAGGCCAATACTTCGGAGACCAGGCGCAGGGTGTAGGGGAAAGATTCTTCGGAGGGGATAACCGGTTCGAGGGCGCGTTCGGCCAAAGCGCCGTGACCTACCTCGCGGCGGGATTGCCCGCGCAGGGCTTTCACTTCGCCGGTGGAGAAGGGCGGGAAGTTGTAGTGATGCAGGTAGCGTTTGGTGTCAATGGGGGTCAGGTTGTCGAGTTCCTGGGCCTCGCCAAGCGTGCCAAGCGTTGCCAGAGTGAGGACTTGCGTCTCGCCGCGCGTAAAGAGGCCGGAGCCATGCGCGCGGGGCGAAAGGTTCACTTCGCACCAGATGGGGCGGATTTCGGTCGGCGTGCGTCCATCGGGACGTTTGCCCATGCTGAGGATGCGCTCGCGGACTACGGCGGCTTCGGCTTCGCTAAAGGCAGCACGCACGTCTTTTTCAGAGGGCGCGCCTTCCTCGCCTGTGACCATTTCGGCAATCACGGTTTGCAAAATTTCGTCCATGCCGCCGTAAAATTCGGCTTTGGCAAGCGGCTTGTCGAGCAGGTCGTTCATGGGGCCGCTGACGCGCTCAAGAACGCGTTTGTTCAATTCGTCTGTGGCGTTGGCAAAGATGGCTTCGCGCTTGGGCTTGCCCACTTCGGCAGCCATTTTCAGTTGCAGGTCAATCAGCGGTTGGATGGACTTGTGGCCCAGCTCCAGCGCGGCCACCATCACATCTTCGGGGATTTCATCCGCGCCGCATTCCACCATCAGAATGGCATCACGCGTGCCGGCCAGGCGCAGGTCCAGGTCCGATTGCGCCATTTCATCAAAGGTGGGATTCAGAACGAACTGACCCGCCACGCGCCCCACGCGCACCGCGCCCACCGGGCCGCCCCAGGGGATGTCGGAAATCATGATGGCGGCGGAGGCGGCGTTGATGGCGAGGATGTCGAGCGGGTTGATGCCATCGGAGGAAAGCGAGAACATCATCACCTGCACTTCGTTGCGCATTCCATGCGCGAAGAGCGGGCGCAGCGGACGGTCGGTGAGGCGGGCGGTGAGAATGGCCTCGGTGCTGGGTTTGCCTTCGCGCCGGAAGAACGAACCGGGAATTTTGCCGCCAGCATACAGTCGTTCTTCGTATTCGACGGAAAGCGGGAAAAAGTCAATACCTTCGCGCGCCGCGCCCATGGTGGCGGCAGCAAAAATGATGGCATCATCAATGCCGACCGTGACTGCCCCGCCAGCCTGGTGGGCCAGTTTGCCGGTTTCAAAAGTAACTACACGCGACCCGACAGTGGTCGAGTAGCGTTTTGCTTCGGGTTTCATAAAAATTGTCTCCTGTTGCGCGGAATGAGTTCCGCGTTATTTTATTCCCGCCGGGTCAGGGACTGAGGCATGATGGCAATCTGGATTGTCATCATGTTTCAATTCCTGACATCGGGCGGCTGATTTGCGTGCATAGGGGCGTCCCGCAAGGACGCCCCTACAGAGAACTACTTTTGGCGCAGTTTAAGGCGCTCGGTGATTGCCAGGTAACGCTGGTAATCGGTCTTGCGCAGGTAGGTCAACATGCGGCGGCGTTGACCTACCAGACGAAGCAGACCACGGCGGCACGATTCATCGTGCTTGTTGGCGCGCAGGTGCTCAGTCAACTGCTGAATGCGGCTGGTGAGCAGGGCAACCTGCACATCGGTTGAGCCGGTGTCATTGGCGCTGCGCTGAAAGTCCGTAATCACCTGGGCTTTCTTCTCTTTCGGTAGAGGCATGACGTTGCTTCTCCTTTCTTTCAGGATGGTGCGGGTCTCCAGGCGAGCAGCCAAAACCGCAGGCCGGACCAGTCACGGAGATTTATTATACCACACTCAGCGGGATGTTTTCTGGCGCACTATCTCCAGCACGACTGGCTGGAAGGGAGCGGGCAAGGAGGGCGCGATTCGCCGCAGGAGTACCGGGCATTGGGGTGATGTCGCCCCGGCGACAGCCTGCCGCAGGAAGTAGGTCGTCTCGACCGGTGAGGCGCGATAGAGCGCGCTGAGCAGGTCGGCCAGTTCGTTTTGCAGGACGGGGGGCATGTTCTGGATGACCGGGGTAAGGAGGTTGTATATTGGCGGCAGGTTGTCATAAGAGGGGTCATCGAGCAGTGGGATAAGGGCATAAATGGCGTTCTCCCACATTTTGGGCGTGGAGGGGTTGAACCACTCTTGAATCAGCTCGATAAACCGCTCAGGCTTTTCGCGGCGCAAGCGCGCCAGGCCAGCATTGAGCAATGCGCTGCGCAGTTGTTTGTCGCGCACCCGGCTGACCCAACTGCGCACCCGCTCAGTGAGTTGCGGCGTGGATGGGTGGATTTTGCCAAGCAGGCTGGCGGCCAGCAAGCGGGTTTCGAGATAGCCTGCTTGCCAGAGCGCATCGGTCAGCGCCATGGCCTGCTCTGGGAAAGCGGCGGCCAGCGGAGCCAGTTCCATTTCGATTTGACGGAGGACGGCTTGCGGGGCGCGATAGGCGGGCAAGACCGAGGCCGGGGCTGCGATTCCCACGCGCAATGTCCGGTCGGCATATAAATCCAGAATTTCGCGCAGTTCAGCCGCAAAGACCGCAGGCTGGTCGAATTTCTCGACCAGCACCGCGGCCTGGGTTTTGAGACGGGCAATGTCAATGGCTGGCATGGGAAAGGGTGTCAGGCAGAAAACACCTGGCGCCTGGCACATTAGTACGATTTGGCGAAATAAACTTTGCGTTTGGCTTCCGCGCCGCAGACGATGCACTTGCCGGCGTGGTCGGGCTGGCCCTCCAGGGGGATGCAGCGCGTGGAGGCTTTGGTATCTTCCTTCACTTTGGCTTCGCATTCTTTGCTCTCGCACCAGTAGGAGAAAGCCCAGCCATTTTGGACGACCTGTTTGAGTTCCTCGTAGTCCTGGGGGTCGTGGATGTTGGCGTCGCGGAAGGCGGTGGCCTTTTGGAGCAGGGCTTGCTGAATGGCGGCGAGCATTTCGCTGACGGTGACGGCAATATTCTCCTGCGAGACGAAGGATTTACCCTCCTTGCCGGGCTTGTCGCGCCGGGCGAGCGCCACCGAGCCTTTTTCCACGTCTTTGGGGCCAATTTCCATCCGCAGGGGCACGCCGCGCATTTCCCAGTCGTTGTATTTGAAGCCGGGCGTCACTTCCTCGCGGTCATCCACTTTCAGTCGGATACCGGCGGCTTTGAGTTCCTTGAAAATCCGGTCGGTGACTTCCATCACGCGCGCTTTTTCGTCCGCATTTTTGTAGATGGGAACCATGACGACCTGGATGGGCGCCAGGCGGGGAGGCAGGATGAGACCCTGGTCGTCGCCGTGCGTCATGATGATAGCGCCGATGAAGCGGGTGGAAAGTCCCCATGAGGTGGTGTGGCAATATTGCAGTTCGTTGTTCTGGTCGGTAAACTGAATGTCAAAGGCTTTGGCGAAGTTCTGACCGAGATAGTGGCTGGTGCCGCTCTGCAGGGCTTTTGTGTCGCCCATCATGGCCTCGATGGTGGTGGACATGACCGCCCCGGCGAACTTTTCAGTTTCAGATTTAATGCCCTTGATGACGGGGACCGCCGCTTCGTTGATGGCAAAATCGGCATAGACGCCCAACATGCGCAGGGTTTCTTCGCGGGCTTCCTGCTCATCGGCGTGGGCGGTGTGACCTTCCTGCCAGTAGAATTCGGCGGTGCGCAGGAACAGTTTGGTGCGCAGTTCCCAGCGGACTACGTTGCCCCACTGATTAATCAGGATGGGCAGGTCGCGCCACGATTTAATCCATTTGCTGTACATATAGCCAATGACCGTTTCGGAGGTGGGGCGCACAACCAGGGGTTCTTCCAGTTTTTCGCCGCCGCCGTGCGTCACAACAGCCAGTTCGGGCGCGAAGCCTTCAACGTGTTCCTTCTCTTTTTCGAGGAAGGACATGGGGATGAACAGGGGAAAGGCCGCGTTGACGTGACCGGTTTCCTTAAAGCGCCGGTCGAGCGCCTGCTGGATGTTTTCCCACAGCGTCCAGCCATAGGGGCGGACGACCATGCAGCCGCGCACGGGCGAATAATCGGCTAACTCCGCTTTTAGAACCAGCTCGTTGTACCAGTCGGAGAAGTTTTCGGAACGGGGGGTGAGTTTTTCGTCGGACATAATTCCTCAGGGGTGGGTATTCGTTATTCAATGTTCGATACTGGTTATTCGATATTCGAGTATCTACTATCGAGCATTGATGAGTTTCACAGCAGTCTCTACATCCTTCGCAAACCACAACGCTTTATCGGGATTGCCGGGCATGTAGGTGGAAAAGGACTGGAAAAACTGGTCAAAAACGGACTGCCAGCCGTCTCCGACCAGCACGAGCGGCCTCCGGTGCAGCGACTCCACAATCATCAGGTTCCACATCAGCGCGATTTCGGTCAGCGTGCCGGGGCCGCCAGGCAGGGCAATGGCGGCATCACAGCCGGTGATGAGCGCTTCCAGCCGCTCCATCAGCGTTTTGGTTCGCCGTTCTTCTTTCACCCAGGCATTCGCGCCGATTTTACGCCACTTTTCGATTTCCTCGCAGGTGACGCCGATGACGTGCCCGCCCGCTTCCGCTGCGCCGCGGCTGACGGCCTCCATCGCGCCGATGTAGCCGCCGGTCAGCACGCTATGCCCTGCCTCGGCCAGCAATTTGCCGAGCAGGTATGCTTCATCGTATGCGGGGGTTCCGGGTTGGGGCTGCGCGCCGCCAAAGACAGTAACATTCATGGTAATCAGTTATCAGTTATCAGTCTGCTTTCAACGTTCGGGGTTGGTATCCCATTCGCGGGTTGCATTCACTTTCAACTTATCCAGTACGGCCTGTTCCAGGTCAATGCCCGTCACCGAGGCCAGTTGCAACAGGTAGAGCGTGACATCGGCTAATTCGGATGCCAGTTCATCCTTGTCCTTGACCGCCTCGCCCCACTGGAAATGCTCCAGAATTTCGGCAGCCTCCAGCGAGAGCGAAATTGCCAGGTTGCGCGGCGTTTGCGGGCGCTTGCTGTTGGCCTCGTACCAGCCCTTCGCGCGGACGAAGGCGTGCATGTGGTCGGTCAGTTGGGCGATATCCATAATTACCAAATAAAAACGGCTCGCCAGGTCTGGGAGCCGCTTTGGGAAACCAAAAACGAACCTATCCAGACCGGCAGGTTTGCCAACGCGGGGATGGGGACGGGTTCAAAATATGCATCATCGTTCGCCAGTGTTTCTTTCGGGTTCAAACAGTGGAATGAATTCCGTAATACATCAATTATACAGGAGTTTGGTTTATGTGTAAAATAGAATTATGCGCCTGATTTTAACCCACGAGCAAGCCGATTTCGACGCCATCGCCGCCTTGCTGGGCGCATATTTGCTCGACGAGGGCGCTCATCCTGTCCTGCCGCGCCGAATTAACCGCAACGCGCGCTCATTTCTCACCCTCTACGGGGCCGATTTTCCCTTCCTCGACCCGCGCGACCTCCCGCAGGGGGCGGTCGAGATGGTCACGCTGGTCGATACCCAGTCGCTTATCACGCTCAAGGGCATGGGCGAGCGGACGAAGGTACGCGTCTTCGACCACCATCCCCTGCGCAAGAACAACCCGCCCGATTGGGAAGTGACGGCCTTCGACCTGGGCGCGACCACCACCTTCCTGGTGGAGGCTCTGCACGAGCGCGGCCTGAAACCGACCCCCATTCAGGCCACCCTGCTCCTGCTTGGAATCTACGAGGATACCGGCTCACTGACCTTCTCGCGCACCACCCCTCGCGATGCGCGCGCCGCCGCCTGGCTGCTGGAGCAGGGCGCCGATTTGGGCATCGCCGTCAGGTTTCTCAACCCACCCCTCACCAGTGAACAGCGCGAAATCTACGATAAACTGGTCTCCGCCGCCGAAACGTGCGAAATTAACGGCCACCGCATCGTTCTGGCTTGCGGCGAAGCCACCGGCCTGACCGAAGAAATCTCCACCCTGGCCCACAAACTGCGCGACCTGTTCGACCCCGACGCGCTCTTTGTCCTTGTCCAGACCATTGAGGGCATTCGTCTGGTGGCGCGCTCCACTACCGATACCATTGACGTTGCCGCCATCGCATCCCACTTCGGCGGCGGAGGTCACGACCGCGCCGCAGCCGCCCTCATCAAAAAAGATACGGATAACGTATCACTGATTACGATGCGGGAAAAACTGCTCTCTGTTCTTCCCGCCCACATTCGCCCGCCCATCACTGTTGCCCAGGTCATGTCTCGCCGCCCGCGCCTGCTCGCGCCCGAAACGCCCGTCCACGAAGCCGCCCGCATGATGACGCGCTACGGCTACGAGGGCTTTCCGGTGGCCAAAGACGGCAAACTTCTCGGCCTGCTCACTCGTCGCGCCGTGGACCGCGCCCTCAGTCACCGGCTCAATCTCACCGCCGCCAGCCTGATGGAAGCCGGAGAAACCACCGTCCAGCCCGGCGATTCGCTCCAGCAGGTGCAGGCCCTGATGATTGAAAGCGGATGGGGCCAGATTCCGGTCATTGAGCCGGAAAGCGGCAAAATCATTGGCATTGTCACCCGCACCGACCTGCTCAAAACGCTCGCGCGCCGTCCGCGCCCGGCCCAGCCCGCCTACGCCAAAAAACTGGAACGCGCCCTGCCGCCCGCCCACCTCGCCCTCATCCGCGCGTTGGCCGAAGAAGCCGATGCCCAACATCTGCCCGCCTACATCGTCGGCGGCTTCGTCCGCGACCTGCTGCTCGACCGCCCCGGCCTCGATTTCGACATCGTGGTTGAGGGCGACGCCATTGCGCTTGCCAAAGCCCTGGCCCGCAAACACGGCGGGCGCGTCACCAGTCACAGCCGCTTTGGTACCGCCAAGTGGCATCTCGAAAATTCAACGCAGGGCATTCCTCATTCTGCATTGGATTTGATCTCCTCCCGCCAGGAATTCTACGAACACCCCACTGCCCTGCCCACCGTCGAGCGCGGCAGCATCAAACTCGACCTGCACCGGCGCGATTTCACCATCAACACCCTGGCCCTGCGGCTGGATGGCCGTCACTTTGGCGAACTGCACGACTACTACGGCGGCCTGCCCGACCTGCAAAAACGCCGCATCCGTGTGCTGCACTCGCTCTCGTTCATTGACGACCCAACCCGCATGTTGCGCGCCGTGCGCTACGAACAGCGCTACGGCTTCCGCATCGAACCGCGCACCCTGCAACTGATGGACGAAGCCAAACCGCTCCTGGCGCGCCTTTCGGAGGAACGCCTGCGCCACGAACTCGATTTAATCGTCGAGGAACCGCGCGCGCCTGCCATGCTGTCCCGCCTGGCCGAACTCAATTTAATGACTTCGATTTCGGAGGTCCTGCCCTGGAGCGTAGAACTGCGCGAGCGGCTCGATTCCGCCCGAAAAATGTCGCCCCCGCCCGGCTGGGGACTTCCCCCCGCTGTGGCCGGTCTCTCGTTACAAGGGGCATTGACCTGGCTCTTGTGGCTGCTCGACCTGCCCCGCCCCCAAATTGAGATTTTGCACGGGCGGCTGCGCTTCCCCCTGGGGTTGTACAAAGCCCTGTTGGCTGCCTCCACCCTGAAAGCGGAGTTACCCGCCCTGAGCGGGAACCCGGCCTCGAAGTGGGTACAACGGCTGGAGGGCGTTCCGCTCCCGGCCCTTTACGCGGTGTTCCTCGTCAGCCAGGAGCCTGCCCTCGAGCGGTATGCTCTCCACTGGCAAAACATCCACCCAAAAACGACCGGCGAAACGCTCAAAGCCCTCGGCCTGCCCCCCGGCCCGCGCTACCAGCGGATTTTGTGGGGCCTGCGCGCCGCCTGGCTGGACGGCTCGGTGACGAGCGATGCCCAGGAGACGGAGTTGTTGCAGGAGTTGATTGATGGTCGATGAGATGGTTGAGCAAGTTCCCTGCCCAATTTGTGGCAAAGACGCCGAAAAAGGCTGCCTGTATGCAGCAGGGAGAGGGGATGGGATGCAATGGCTGCCCGGCAGCCCAGGCTGGAAGAAAAGCTTCAAGGCAGAATGGGGTGGCGGTTTGCGGGTTGGCGAATTCGAGCTGTTTGTAGGGTCATTTGTACGGGGCATCTACTGCAAACATTGCCAGCGCTTGATTTTAGATGGGCCAGACGAACCCAAACGATATTATCCTGATTTGCGCGAATAATCTCAATCCTATGGACGAGCCATCCACTTTCCCCTACCGCCTGCGCCTGGAGTTTCTCTCGCCTGCCGAGAGCGCCTTTTTCCGCGTGCTGCATGAGATGGTGAAGGAGCATCTCTACATCTGCCCTAAAGTGCCCCTGCAAGACCTGTTTTTCGTCACCCGCCCCAACGAAAACGTCCATTATTTCAACAAACTCTATCGCAAGAGCATCGATTTCCTGCTCCTGCGGCGCGATACGCTCAAACCGGCCCTGGCGATTGAGTTGGATTACCCCAAACAAACCGAACACCGCCCGGTGGATACCTTTTTGGATGGGATTTGCGCCCAGGCGCGCCTGCCGCTGGCGCATGTCACCGTGCAGCAGAGTTACGACGTGAACGCCCTGGCGCGCCTGTTTGCCGACGCCATGAAACAAGCCAAAGTGGAGAACCCCCTCCTGCGCAGCGAAGCCGACTACTCTCCCATTTGCCCGCGCTGCGGCCTGACGATGGTGCTTCGTTTTTACAAAGATGGTCCGCGCAAAGGCCAGCAATACTACGGCTGCCTGAACTTTCCTGCCTGCCAGGAAGTGGTGGGGGTGGGGTAAGCGACATTTCCGCTGGTTAAGACACGCATACACAACGCCGCGCCAAAGCGAGGGGGAAGCCGGCTTTGGGTATCGGCCTCAGTACCAACGTCTCATCAAACTCTCTCTTGAAATTGTACAGAAATGGTCTAAAATATCATCGTTGAAGGGTAAACAAGGTATTACAAGTCGGTTCTTTTGCCCGGTTGCTCCCTATGGATGGAGAAGAGAGATGGCTCAGACATTTAATTGCCCGAATTGCGGCGCGCCGTTGGATTACCGGGGGGATGACCCGATTATTCGTTGCCCATATTGCAATAGTTCGGTGATTGTGCCAGAAAATTTGCGCGCCAGACCCCAATTTTCCTCCAGGCCAGATAACTTCACCCTGAGTGGGCTGGGCGACCTGGGTGGGCTGGTCAGCCAGGCGCGGCGAATTAACGAGGTCAAAGAACTTGCCCAGGCCGGGGAGATGGAAAAAGCGGTTGACCTGTACCGCGAAATTACCGGGGTGGATGAACTCTCTGCTCGCCAGGCGGTTGGGAATTTATCGATGGGTCAGCCGATTGTCTTAAACGGGATGCCCGCTGTCAGCATGGTCAATCCTCCGTCCATCCAAATTCAGCCGGATAAAACAGTTCAAACTATCCGGCGAGGAGTGGGTTGCTTTGTTATCGGTCTGACGCTGTTCATTCTGGCTTCAGTTCTGATGCCAATTCTAGCGACATTTGGTCTGACTTCAATATTTAAAAGCGTTGGGGTTGAGTTGCCAGGTGGATTTGAAATCCCGATTGATTTTTCTGATATGCCAGATTCTGGCGTGACGGAATTTGCGACCAGGGTACTCTCTTTCGGCGGAGAGGGGAGCGGCCCTGGACTGTTTGGAGATGTGCGCGCGATTGGTGTTAACCCAACGAATGGCAATATTTACGCCGCTAATTATAGCGATGGCCGTGTGCAGGCCTTCAATGCCGAGGGGCAGTTCCTCACTCAATGGATGATTCCCGAAGAAGTCAGCGACCCTTATTTTGGAGATTTGGCCGTGAGTCGTGACGGGACGATTTATATCCCGGTTTTTGGCAAACTTAAGCGGTTCGATGGCGAGGGTCAAACCCTGGGTGAGATTGACCTGGGCCGCGATTATGTCGATAACATCGATATCGCCATCGATGGAACGCTGGTGGTGATTGCCAATGGCGAGGATATTTTGTGGCTGACTCCGGAGGGGGAAATTATCCAGCGGGTCGACAAAGCCATTTCCACCGTCTCCGGCGACCCGGAACTGGATACGATGGTGGCGGTGGATGGACTGGGGAACGTTTACGCGCTTGGGGCCTTCAATAATGCCGTTTTTATCTTTGATTCCAAAGGCAAATACCTCAACCGCTTTGGCAGCGATGGCGATGAACAGGGCCAGTTTCGCGCTCCGCTGGCAATCGAAGTGGATGGCCAGGGTCGGATTTTTGTCAGCGATATTAAAGGCGTCCAGTTTTTTAGCAACGATGGACGCTACATTGACGTATTAAGGGTGCAAGCAGCGGTTGCCTATGGCCTGGCGTTTGACGACCAGGGTATGCTTTACATCACAACTGGTCAGAACAAGGTCGAAAAATATCGTATAAAGGATTAAACCATGTCCCAAATTTCTTGCCCGAATTGTGGCGCCTCTGTCGAAAGCACGGATCGCGCCTGTTCTTACTGTGGAGCTGTCCTCACGCCATCTGTTTCCTCCTCTGCGCCGACCATGCGCGCCAGCCGGGAGGAATTGGATGCCTTGCTGAACGAATCACAGACCTCATCCGATGCAACTATCGTCAGCAGTGAACCGCTTAAGGCATATGGCAGCAGCGCCGAGGCAATGGATGCTGTCAAATCAGAACTGCGCGCCGGTCGAAAAATCGAAGCGGTCAAAATTTACCGCGAATACTTCAGCGTTGGCCTGGCAGATGCCAAGACCGCGGTGGACCAAATTGAATATAATCTGAAATTTGAGACGGTTGTCAGCCGTCCCGAAGTCGATGTTCCATCCTTTGCCCAACCCGATGCGCCAACCACTTTTGCGCCGGCGGCTAGTGTCTATGCTTCTGAAGCGCCGAAAAAGTCAGGCGCGCCCAAATGGATTTGGGGCTGTGTTGCGGGCATGGTGCTGTTTTGTTGTTTGTGTGTTCTGCTTCCAGCGGCGCTATATTGGCTGACACAGAACTTGCAATTTGCGCCTTAGACACCCTTATCTCATCATATTCAGACGGTACAAAATCGGACAGTTCACCGTCCGATTTTGTATTTTATCCTGCCGCTTTTTCCATCAAGTTCAGGATGTCGAGCGGCTCGCCTTTGGCAGGTTCCCGTTTGAGTGAAATTGCCCGGGTGGGGCATTGCGCTGCGCAAACCCCACAGCCCATGCATTTCTCGTAATCTACCTGGCTGTGTTGGTCAACGATGGTGAGCGCTCCAAACTGGCAAAATTCTACGCATTCAGCGCAGCCAACGCATACATCCACATCCACTTGCGCTATATAGCCCGATGAAGCCAGCATGGGGGTGCCGTTTTGATGAGCCTGTAAGGCCCCACAACAGCAAGCGCAACAGTTACAGATGGCGTAAAACCGACCGAGCATGGCATCTTTAAAAAAAGCATGATGCACATGTCCGCGCCGGTCCTCCGCTTCGAGAATCTCGACGGCCTGCTGTTTCGTAATCCAGCGCGCTTTGTCGGGATTATGTTCTATCACGAAACTGGCAAATGGTTCGCCGACCACTAAACAAACATCCAGCGGCAAACAGGGGTTGGGTTTGGCGGCGCGACAGGGGCAATCGAGCGCGACAATGTGGTCGGGATTTTTGAGAATAATCGAGCGCGCCCGCTTGTAAGGGATGACCTGCTCAAGGTCGGGAACGTTGATTTCTTCATTAACCAGCACCAGTTGGCGGGCGGCCTCCAATGGCACAGCCTTGCCGTGATAGGTATCTGCCATGCTCACATATTGCTCTGGCTCTTCCTTGATTTTTCGCGTTAACCAGTGGTCAAACCAGGCTGCCAGCGGCGCGAACCGCTTTGCCAGTGGATGCTGCCCTGTGCCGATGGCAATGTACAGGTGAACCCAGCGGCCATAGATGTAGCCGTGCAGGAAGTCGAACAGCGAATAATTTGGCGTTTTGCGCGCCTCAGCGATAAATTCGCGCGTTGATGGTTTGAGGATACTCAATTATTTGCTCCAGTAAAACAATGGGCGATGCACCATTGTCCGTC